>ERZ780154.999-NODE-999-length-16350-cov-2.94778_pt1 | contig 16350 bp, 20 predicted proteins | sample MGYA00511568_ERZ780154 | MGnify/ENA primary metagenome ERZ780154 (study PRJEB29588, sample SAMEA2142525) | human gut metagenome | biome: human gut; feature: human-associated habitat; material: faeces | place: Denmark | collected 2008/2010 ...
GCGGCTTCAAAGCCGAACCCGGCAAGATAATAACCGGCGGCCCGATGATGGGACTTGCCGTTGTCAACACGGATATTCCCGTTCTCAAGCAGAACAACGCCATTCTCGCCTTTGCCGACGATGCGTCGAAGGTCAAGAAAGAGCGCGACTGCATCCGCTGCGGCAGATGTGCGGCGGCATGTCCGCTGAGCCTTATGCCCACGCTTGTTGAACGTTATATAAAGGCGAAGGACATAGACAGGCTTGAAAAATCCGGCGCCATGGTCTGCATGGAGTGCGGCTCATGCGCTTATTCATGTCCCGCGGCAAAGCCGCTTGTCCAGTATATGCGCCTTGCAAAACAGATGCTGAGAGAGGAGAAGAGCAAAAATGCCTGAAATGCCTGAAAAGAAACTAACAGTCAGCGCATCTCCCCATGTGCGCTCGGCTCAGACGGTCAGCGGAATAATGCTCAATGTTATTATCGCGCTGATCCCCGCCCTTGCGGCATCCGTCTGGCTCTTCGGTCCGCGCGTCCTGCTCATCTGCCTCGTAACGATAGGCACATGCATGCTCTCCGAGTATCTGTCGCGCAAAATCATGAAGCGCAGCAACACGCTCGGTGATCTGAGCGCGGTCGTCACCGGACTTCTGCTCGCCTTTAACCTGCCCGTGTCGATTCCGCTGTGGCAGGCGGCGATAGGTTCCGTCATCGCGATAGTTGTTGTAAAACAGCTCTTCGGCGGAATCGGCCAGAACTTCGTCAACCCCGCAATAACCGGAAGAATCATTCTCATGGTCTCGTTCCCGACCGCCATGACAACATGGATAAAGCCCCTCTTGTGGCTCGACAAGGGCGCCGAAGCGGTCACCACCGCAACACCCCTTACCATGATGACAAAGGGCGGCGAGCTCTCCGACGGACTGCCGAGCCTCGTTGATATGCTCATCGGCATCCGCGGCGGCAGCCTCGGCGAGACCTGCGCAGTGGCGCTGATAATCGGCGGAGTTTATCTGATGATAAGAAAGATAATCTCTCCCGCCATTCCGCTGTCGTTCATCGGCACTGTAGCCGTTATAATGCTCATAGCCGGCAAGGGCAGCTTCACTTTTGTCGCCTATCAGCTGCTCAGCGGCGGACTCATGCTCGGCGCGTTCTTCATGGCTACCGACTACACCACCTCGCCCATCAATCTCAAGGGCAGGATAATCTTCGGTATCGGCTGCGGTCTGCTGACCTCGTTCATCAGACTCTTCGGCTCGCTGCCCGAGGGCGTTTCGTTCTCAATAATCCTTATGAACATACTCGTTCCCCATATAGAGCATCTGACCACCCCGAAGCCTTTCGGCACGGTCAAGGAGAAAAAGAAGAAAGGGGCTGAGAAGGCATGAAGAATTTCAAGGAATTTGCCATCCCGACTGTAGCGCTCTTTCTGATATGCCTCGTCGCCACGACTCTTCTCGCCGTTACAAATAAAGTCACGGCTCCGAAGATAGCGGAGCTCTCGGCGCAGACCGAGGTCGAAACAAGGCAGAAAGTCCTGCCCGCCGCGACTCAGTTCGGCGAAACGCAGGAGATGAAGGGCGGCAGCGGCACTTACGCTGTCGGCAAGGATGCAAGCGACAACGAAGTCGGCTATGTCTTTGTCACCGTTTCCAAGGGCTACGGCGGAGATGTGAAGATAATGACCGGCATCGACAAAAACGGCGCAGTCACCGGCATTTCGCCGCTCGAACTCAACGAGACCGCCGGTCTCGGCATGAAAGCCCAGAATGCCAGCTTCCTCGACCAGTTCAAGGGAAAGGTCAAGGATATTGCAGTCAACAAAAACAGTGCCTCCGGCAACGAGATCCAGGCGCTCACCGGCGCTACGATAACCTCGAAAGCCGTCACGGCGGCAGTCAATGAGGCGCTGAGCTACTATGATTCCAATTTAAAGGGGGCGGAGTAAAAAATGGCAAAGAAAAAGAGTCTTTTTCAGGAGTTTACCAAGGGCATTCTTGTTGAGAACCCCGTTCTCCGTCTGGTGCTCGGCACCTGCCCGACGCTCGCGGTTTCGACCTCGGTCGAGAGTGCGCTGGGTATGGGCGTTGCAGCTTCGATAGTCCTTGTGTGCTCGAACATCGCCATTTCGGCGCTCAAAAAGGTGATTCCCCAGAAGGTCAGAATCCCCGCTTATATAGTTATAATCGCTTCGTTCGTTACAATAGTCCAGATGCTCGTCAAGGCGTTCGTCCCGCAGATCGACGCTCAGCTCGGCGTTTACCTGCCGCTGATAGTCGTCAACTGCATCATCCTCGGCAGAGCCGAGGCGTTCGCCTGCAAGAACTCCGTTGCGGCTTCCGCCGTTGACGGTCTCGGCATGGGCGTCGGCTTCACCGCAGCGCTGCTCCTCATGGGCGCAGTCAGAGAGCTGCTCGGCACGGGCGCTATCGCCGGACTTCAGATAATCCCGGCTTCCGTCAGCCCCATGCTGATATTCATCCTGCCTCCCGGAGGCTTCTTTGTCTTCGGCATACTCATGGCGTGCGCCAACAAGCTTGCTGACAAGAAGGGTCTTTCAAAGGCGGAGCTCAAGGGCTGCGAGGCTTGCCCGATGGCGGCTTCCTGCTCCCTTCGCGGCGAAGTTGAAAACAAAAAGGACGGAAAGGAGGCGGCAGGCAAATGAAAATAATGCTTTCAATACTGCTTACCGGTATCCTTACCGAAAACTTTATTCTCGCAAAGTTCCTCGGCATCTGCCCGTTCCTCGGCGTGTCGAAGAAGCTCAACACCGCAGTCGGAATGAGCGCGGCGGTTATATTCGTTATGCTGCTCGCCACCGCGGTCACCTATCCCATCAACGCAAAGCTGCTCGTGCCAAATGATCTCGAATATCTCCAGACGATAGTATTTATTCTTGTCATAGCGGCTCTCGTTCAGCTCGTCGAGATAATCCTCAAGAAGTATATGCCTGCGCTTTATAACGCGCTTGGTATCTATCTTCCGCTGATAACAACGAACTGCGCGGTGCTCGGCGTCGTGCTTATAAACGTTGAGAACAACTACAATTTCGGCCAGTCGATGATGCGTTCGCTCGGCGGCGGTCTCGGCTTCATGCTCGCCATGGTCATGTTCGCGGGCGTCAGAGAGCGCCTCGAGAGCTGCGACGTGCCGAAATTCCTTCAGGGTCTGCCCATAACGCTCATTGCCGCATCGCTTACCTCGGTCTCCTTCCTCGGATTCTCGGGCGTTGTCGACGGCATATTCGGTTGAGAAAGGACGGGATAATATGCATCTTATTATAATTGCGGTTGTCATCGTCTCCGTCATCGGACTTATAGCCGGTCTCGGTCTCGCCGTTGCGTCAAAGGTCATGGCTGTCCCGGTTGACGAAAAGGCTGAGGAGATTCAGGCGGCGCTGCCCGGCGCAAACTGCGGCGCGTGCGGCTTCTCCGGCTGCTCAGGCTATGCGGCAGCCCTCTCTCAGGGCAAGACCACCGACACCGGACGCTGCATGCCCGGCGGCGCGGAGGTCAGCAAAGCTATTGCAAAAATAACCGGACTTGCGGCGGGGGATGTTGTTCCCATGACTGCCGTTGTCCTCTGCCAGGGCAATATTCACAACACGGACACGAAGCTCAACTATGTCGGAGTCAAGAGCTGCAAAATGGCAACTCAGCTTTTCGGCGGGCCGAAAGAGTGCGTCTACGGCTGCATCGGCTTCGGCGACTGCGTTGAGGTATGTCCCTATGACGCGATTCATATTTGCGAGGGCGTTGCGAGAATAAATCCGCTCGCGTGCCACGCCTGCAAGATGTGCGTCAACACCTGTCCCAAGGGCATTATCGATCTGATGCCCCTGCATGAGGCAAAGGCCGCCGTCATGTGCAAGAACCATGACAAGGGCGCCCAGACCAGAAAAGAGTGCAAGGCGGGTTGCATTGGCTGCATGAAGTGCGTCAAGACCTGCGAATACGGCGCGGTCACGGTCGAGAACTTCTGCGCGAAGGTCGATTACGACAAGTGCGTCGGCTGTGGCAAGTGCCACGAGGCGTGCCCGGTCAAGTGCATCGATGTTATCGAGCCCGGAGTGAAGATAACTGAGACGAAAGTCAACTAAATGAATACGCGAGAGCACCCGGAGTTGTGAAAACAGCTTCGGGTGTTTTTATAGTTAAATTTTATTTGCAAAAAAGATTGACGATGCTTGTGATATTTGTTATTATTTGGTTGTAGGAAAATCTTTCAATTAAAAAGCAGGCGGTGATACCGATGGTTAGTTAAACTCGATAATCGGGGGAAAACAGGGCGGAAAAAATAAATGCCCGGAGGCGAAAGCTATATGAAAAAAGCAATAATTATATTAATATCGGTTCTTCTCATAACGAGCTTTGCGGCGTGCCGAAACGGGGATACGCCAGGGACGGCGGGAACGACCGTTCCGGAGAACACTTCGGCAGAAAGCACCGCCAAAATGAGCCCGGCTCTGCAGACAATTGAAAAAACTCTCGACGGAGTGACGCTGAAAGTTTATATCGAAAATCCGAAGGTCAAATCCGGCGGCGAGGTGCATATCACGGCGACCGTCACGAACAACAGCGGAAAAGATATAATTTCAACGCTCCCGATATATAATCAGCAGCACTATGAGATACGCACGAAAATTCTGACGCAGGGCGGAAAAGCGTTCTACGACAAAGATTATCCTGTAGAAATGACCGAGGATGCCACGCGCCGATTTATTATCAGGAGCGGGGAGAGCTATGTCCAGGATATGTATCTCGTCGCCGCCGAGATGGACTCCGGCATGAGCAGCGCCGCCGATGCCGTGCCTTACGGTGCGGGAAAATGCGCGGGAACTTCAACTTTCAAATGGGATGGCAGCAATGGCGCAGAGAAGTCGCTGACGGTTTCGTTTGAGATAGAGATAGCCTGAATTTTATAATGAAAACCGACTCGAAGATATAATTTTTCGGGTCGGTTTTGTGATTCTTTGTTGTAAAGTGATATGGCTTTACACGGAGCTCAACGGTTGAATACACTTTTTGGATCAACATCGCAGAACACTTGATATTACTGCGATTCGACGGCAATTTTATATAAAATTTCGCTGATATAACAAAAACCCATATGTAAAGTTAAATCGCTTTACATATGGATTTATCACTTAATCGAACTTTGTCTCCCAATGTTTGCTCTCATTTGCGTCGAAGCACATCAGTATCTGCTCGCGCGAGGTCTTTTCGCCCGCGAGATTCTCCGGCAGTTCGTCTCTTCCGAAATATTTTGTTTCGGTCGTTTCGATATTCGGAATGAATTCGCCGCCGACAACGGAGCAGAGGACGAAAACTTTTACGACCCCGTAAGCGTATATTGGCTTATTGTGCTTGTTCCTGTCCTGAACGGCGATGAGCCTGTCCGCGGTGACGCGCAAGCCTGCCTCTTCAAAAGTCTCTTTTACGGTGTTCTCCGCGACCGACTGATTTACATCGCACCAGCCGCCGGGGAGCGACCATGTGCCGTTCGATTCGTGGACGAGCAAAATCTTTCCGTCATTGAAAATCGCGGCGCGGGTATCGACCTTCGGTGTCTGATATCCGGTCTCGTTGCAGAAAAGCTCTTTGACCTTTTCTGCCGGGATGTCGCTTTTGTGGGCTACCATCTCGGCGGATATCTCTCTTATCCGCTTGTATCTCTCGAGGTCATAGGGGTCGTGTCCATATGTCAGCCCCGCCTGCGCGAGACTCTGGAGCTCAATAGCCCAGCTGAGCCAACTGTTCTGTTTGTCCATATTATCTCCTTTTTTAAAGGCTCCGTCAAATCCACTCCTTGATAACTTCCGGGTGCTTGAAAGTCTCATCTATAGACTTCAGGAAGGGGACTACGTCGCCCATGTCGAGCGCACGGTGGTCGAAAACGACGGTGAAGACGAGCTTCTTGCCGACCGTTACCGTGCCGTCGGGATTCGCAATCGCCGTGTCGCGCGGAGCGCCGACGCCTATCGCTGCGACCTGCGGCGGTATTATCTCAAGCAGTGCGCAGATGCCGTCCCAGTCCTTGTAGAGCGAACCGAGGTTCGATACGGTTATCGTGCCCTGCTCAATGTCGTATTTTGTGAGCCTGTCGTACTCAGGTATATCATAATATTCTTTCTTGCTCTTGCCGGAGAGGGTTTTTACTTTGTACTTTCCGGTCTTTGAGCCGATGAGGCGGGATATCGTCTGAACCAATTTGCCTTTTGCAAGCCCCTGTAGCGTGTCGTTGAGCGAGACGTCGTACATGACCTGCGACATGTTTGAATTTTTCGCTCTGCGTTGAACATCGGCGAGCGTATCTCTGATATCCCTGAGGTTCTTGCCCTGCATGTTGTGCAGATTTACTGTCATCATCTCACCTGAGTCGAGAAGCATGGGCATCGAGATATTTATTTCGTCGAACTCCGTCACGCATCCGCGGACAAGGCGGGGTTTGAAATCGATATGTGCATTCATCGCGGGGCACTTCTTGAGCGCCTCTGTTATTACTTTTAATATAACTGCGTTGAGCGTGATCTTATCTTCTTTTGCGCGCCCTTCGTTGATTTCTTTGAAAACTTTCAGAAATTCGGACGCCTCAGGCTCGTTTGTAACAACGACATGGGGAATGTCGTGCCAGCTCTGCGCGGTCATGTTTGCGATTATCTTCCTGTTTATGCCGAAGTGCTCGGCTCTTCTGACTGTGAGTGACTGTCTCATTCTGAGGACTCCTTTCATTTTAGCGGTTATGCCGCATTAATAAAAGTATATATTGTCCTCAAACTTAAAAACAAGGAACAGTATCTGGAAGCATGTGCAAAAAGCGACACAAAAAGTGATTTGTGTCGCCAAAAATTATAAACAGTTTAGAAATATTTTCTGAAGCCGTTGAAATATATGCTTGTGGTGAAAGAGACGATAGTCGATGGATCTTCGCGGAAGTCGGAGTTTATCCACTCCGCAATGACGCTGACGATGCCGTTGAAGAACATTATATACATCCAGCGGAACTGCTTATCCGTGATCTCGGGGAAAAACTTCTTCCACTTTATCTGTGTCCTGTCGTAGTTCTTTACGAACAATGAATTGATGAAGCCCTTTCGCGGGCCGCATCTCATCATGTAGCAGCACAGGTCGGAATTATCCCTGACAATATCAAACAGACCGACCAATACTGCATCGAAAACCTCGGGATCCATTCTCTCAATCTGATTATCGATATCGGAGACGAACTCAGCCTCGATGCTCTTCATCAGCGCGTTGATGTCGTCATAGTGGCGGTAGAAGGTGCTTCTGTTGATGTCTGCGCGCTGACATATCTCTCGCACGCTGATCTTGTCGAAGTCCTTTTCTTCAAGCAGTTCGAAGAAGGTGCGGCGTATTGCCGTTTTTGTGTATGCCGTGCGCCTGTTGTGCGCTGGCCTTCCGGTTGCCGGGCTTGTCATGAAAATCACCTGCGTTCGTTTCTGATTCATATAAATATTACCACTAATATGCCCGATTGACAAGAGTTAGCGCGATTTTACTCATGTAAAAAAATATGTTGACAAAAGTGCTAAACACTGTTAAAATAACTAATTGCCGCAGGAAAAAGGCGGCTAATCCTTGCTGCGGACGAACCGCAGCCAAAAGACCAGAAGGAGGTGCTTTAAGAATGTCAGCAAACAACAGCTATGAAGCAATGATGGTTTTCTCCGTCAAGAACGGTGAGGAGGGCGTTCCCGCTCTCATCGAGAAGTTCAAGGCTCTCATCGAGCAGAACGGCACTCTGGACAGCATTGATGAGTGGGGCAAGCGCAAGCTCGCTTACGCTATCGACGATGAGCCCGAGGGATTCTACGCTCTGTTCAATTTCAGCGCTGCACCTGAGTTCCCCGAGGAGTTCTACCGTATTGCCGGTATAACCGACGGCGTTCTCCGCTCACTCGTTGTCAGAAAGTGAGGAAACAAAGATGCTTAACGTTGCAATAATTATGGGCAGACTCACTGCCGATCCCGAGCTGCGTACCACCGCTTCCGGCGTCGCAGTCACCACTTTCTCCGTTGCGGTCGATCGCCGCTTCCAGAGACAGGGTGAAGAGAAGCAGACCGATTTCATCAACGTTGTCGCCTGGAGACAGACTGCAGAGTTCGTCTCCCGCTACTTCCACAGAGGATCGATGATCGCTGTTCGCGGAAGTATCCAGCAGCGCAACTACGAGGACAAGAACGGCAACAAGCGCACTGCGTTTGAGATAGTTGCCGAGGAAGTCAGCTTCTGCGGATCAAAGGCAGAGACCGGCACGGGTGCCCGCCAGAACGAGCAGCCCGCGCGCGTTCAGCCCGCAGCGTCCTTCGCCACAGGCGGAGCGGACGATTTTGAGGAGATCCCGATAAGCGACGATCTCCCGTTCTGAGAAAAACTTGAACACGGCGTCTGACGCCGAACGAATAGCCCCGAGCCGCGAAACGGCTTTCGGCTTCCACCTTAGCCAAAGAGGAGGTTAACATCATGGCATATGAGAAAAACGACAGAAGACCCAACCGCAAGGGCCGCAAGAAGGTTTGCGCTTTCTGCGTCGACAAGGTTGAGTGCATAGATTACAAGGACACAGCCAAACTTCATAAGTATATCTCTGACAGAGCGAAGATTCTTCCCAGAAGAGTCACCGGCAACTGCGCCGCTCACCAGAGAGAGCTTACCACCGCTATCAAGCGTGCCCGTCACGTTGCTCTTCTTCCTTACACGAGCGACTGATAAAGCAGGGGACTGCCGCATTCAGCGCAGACCAAAGAGCAAAAATGTTGAAGGTCACAGTTTGCGTCCGAAAACGCAGATTGTGGCCTTTTTATTTTTTTGCCGCAAATGCGTCAGCCTTATTTTTTTCCTTTTTGCTTTACATGGCGGCACAGATGTGATAACTTTATATTTATAAGCAGTAATTTAAACGAGAGGAATAACAATGTCTCAGAATATGAACCGCCATTTAACGGCTTTGGAATTTGATAAAATATTGGAGCGCCTCGCGCAGTTCACGGCATGCCCCGACGCGCGCGAGCTTGCGCTGAGCCTCCGCCCGGAGAGCGATATTGATCTCGCGCAGGCGCAGATGAATCAGACGCGCGACGCGCATATGCTCCTTGCGCGCTTCGGCGGTCCGTCCTTCGGCGGGCTTCGCAATGTCAATAACGCCGCAGCGCGAGCCGGCGCGGGCAGCACGCTTTCCATGCGCGAACTGCTCGATGTTGCCGAGGTGCTCAGAACCGTGCGTGCTCTCGCCCAGTGGCGCAGCACGAACGCGGGAGTCGAGACCGTTCTCGACCCGCTTTTCTCGGCGCTTCAGCCGAACAAATATCTCGAAACGAAGATAACCTCCGCCATAATCTCCGAGGAGGAGATTGCGGACAGCGCCTCGCCCGAGCTCTTTGAAATAAGGCGCAAGATTCGCATGCAGGAGTCGAAAGTTCGTGACCAGCTCGATAAGATGACCCACTCTGCGCACTACTCGAAGTTCATGCAGGAGAATATCATAACCCAGCGAAACGGGCGCTATGTTGTGCCCGTCAAGGCGGAATACCGCGGCGAGGTGCAGGGACTTGTCCATGATACATCTTCATCGGGTGCCACTGTGTTCGTCGAGCCGATGCCGGTCGTCGAAGCGAACAACGAGATAAAAGTCCTGCGTTCTAAAGAGCAGGATGAGATAGAACGCATACTTACAGCGCTCTCCGCGATGGTCGGCGAGTTTGAGCAGGGGATAAAAAACAGCTATGAGTGCGCCGTTGAGCTCAATGTCATCTTCGCAAAGGCGCAGTATGCCTATTCAATAGGCGCGACGGTGCCGCTGCTCAACTCCGACGGCGAGATAGAGCTGCGTGCCGCCCGCCATCCGCTCATTGACAAAAATAAAGTTGTCCCCGTTGATATAAGGCTCGGCACGGATTTTGACACACTCGTTATAACCGGCCCGAACACGGGCGGAAAGACCGTCTCGATAAAAACAGTCGGTCTTTTCACGCTCATGGCGATGTGCGGACTTATGATTCCTGCGGGCGACAGAAGCAGACTCTCCGTATTCAGCGAAGTCCTCGCGGACATCGGCGACGAACAGTCGATAGAGCAGTCGCTCTCGACTTTCTCGGCGCATATGACGAATATTATAGATATCATGGGTCAGGCGGGCGACCGCAGCCTTGTGCTCATAGACGAGCTCGGAGCGGGCACAGACCCCGTCGAGGGCGCGGCTCTTGCAATGGCGGTGCTCGAAGACCTGCATTTCAAGGGCGCGAAGATAGCCGCGACAACACACTATGCCGAGCTCAAGGCTTATGCCCTCGAGACTCCGCGCGTCGAAAACGGCTGCTGCGAGTTCAATGTTGCGACTCTCAGCCCGACCTACCGACTGCTTATCGGCGTCCCCGGACGCTCGAACGCGCTTGCGATTTGCGAACGCTTGGGCATGGACATGCGCGTTGTGGACAGGGCGAAAGAGCTCGTCAACAACGAGAATGTTCGATTTGAAGATGTCGTCGACAAGCTCGAAGAGAACCGCCGCCGCATGGAGGAGGAGCACGAGCGCGCCAAGGAGCTGACCGCGAAGGCGCGCGCCGAGCTGGAGAAAGCCGAAAAGCGGCTCGCCGAAGTCGATTCTCTGCGTGAGGCGGAGATAGAGAAAGCCAAGGCGCAGGCGGCGAAGCTGACCCAACAGGCGAAGCGCGAGAGCTATGCTCTGCTCGACGAGCTCGACAGGCTCAAAAAAGAAAAAGAGAAGACAAAAGATGCCGCAGACCTTGCGCGCCGCGCACGCGCCGCAGTCAGAAAGGGTCTCGGCGCGATAGACGAGGCGGTTGACCCTGTGGTCGCCATGGGCGTTGAGAACGACGGCTATGTACTCCCGCGCGAGCTCAAAAAGGGCGACACTGTTCTTATAGCCGATCTCGGCAAGGAGGCGACTGTCCTTTCGCCCGTTGACAGAAACGGAAATGTCGAAGTTCTCGCAGGCGCGGCAAAGACGCGTGTAAAGCTCAAAAACCTGCGCCTTATCGAGAACGCGCCGAAAAAGCGCAGCCCGAACTCCGGCGCCCGCCGCACGGGAGTTGAGAGCAAGATGAACATGGATGCCTCCGCGCGGCTCGATGTCCGCGGGCTGACCGTTGACGACTGCATCATGGAGCTCGACAGATATATTGACTATATGCTCCGCATGGGTCTCGGCGAGTTCACCATTGTCCACGGCAAGGGAACCGGCGCGCTCAGGAGCGCTGTCAACCAGTATCTGCGCAAGTCGCCGTATGTCAAGAGCTTCAGGCTCGGCGTTTACGGCGAGGGCGAAGACGGCGTGACAATAGTCGTGCTCAAGTGACGCGAAAAAAGTTTTCCACACTGTTTTCCACATGCCTGCGGGCGCATAACGGCACATTTTGTTGTCTTTTGCCGCTCGAAACACAAGCGGTTGATGATAAAAAAACAATCTTGTTTTTCCGCCGCTTTTCCACATCCGGAATGTTGAAAAAAGTTCGGTTTTGGCGAAAAAATGTGCTTGACAGCCGACGATATTTTTAGTATAATAACCCCCTGTAAAGCGTTTCGACTTTACAGAGGGGTTTAACCTTTACGCGATCATGATGAAAAGGGGGAGAAAATAAAGTGGCAAAGAATTTGGAAATAGCTGTTTTGCTTGACCTTTACGGCGATATGCTGACTGAAAAACAGCGCGACTTTCTGGGCTATTACTACAACGACGACCTGTCGCTCTCCGAGATCGCGGAAAACGAGGGGATAACCCGCCAGGGCGTGCGCGATGCGATAAAGCGCGCCGAAGCCCAGCTTTTCGATATGGAGTCGAAGCTCAAGCTCGCCTCGAAATTTGACGAGATACGCAGCGGACTCACTGAAATCATCGACTGCGCCGGCGAGATAGGGGACTACAATCTCAACCACAGCCTGTCGCGCGAAGTGAATGATTATACCGTTAAGATAAAAGCCATCGCCATGTCTCTCATGGAATAGGGCGGACCGCGGAAAAATCGCCCATGACCGCGTTGCAGGAACCCGTTCGCTCGGTTGCTGCTGTAGGGGCGGATATCATCCGCCCGCGAAATCAGCACAGTCCTCGATTGTGCGATGTGATGCGGAAAAATCGCTCGGTACAATTCGGCTTGAAACGGTAACATAAAAACTACTTACTTTTTATACAGAGGTGAAAACATTGGCATTTGAAGGTCTTTCGGAACGCCTTGAAGCGGCGTTCAAGCGTCTTAAAAGCAAGGGCAGCCTCAACGAGGCGGATGTCCGCGCGGCGATGCGTGATGTGCGTATGGCTCTGCTTGAGGCGGACGTCAGCTACAAGGTAGCCAAGGATTTCACCGCCAAGGTCACCGAGAGAGCTATCGGCGCGGATGTTATGGAGAGCCTTACTCCCGCGCAGATGGTCATAAAGATAGTCAACGAAGAGCTTATCGACCTCATGGGCGGCACGAAGACCCGCCTTGCGACTGCTCCGCATCCGCCGACAGTGATAATGCTCTGCGGTCTTCAGGGCGCAGGTAAAACGACGCACTGCGCAAAGCTTGCGCTCATGCTCAAGAACCGCGGCAGCAGACCGATGCTCGTCGCGTGCGATATCTACCGTCCCGCGGCTATCAAACAGCTTCAGGTGCTCGGCGAAAAGGTCGGCGTACCGGTCTTTGAAAAGGGGACGCAGGATCCGGTTGAAACAGCCAAACAGGCGGTCGCGCTTGCAAGGGACGAGGGCAACGACTATGTTCTCATCGATACCGCAGGCCGCTTGCATATAGATGAGCAGCTCATGGATGAGCTCAAGCGCATCAAGTCGGAAGTCCGCCCGCACGAGATTCTCCTCGTGGTCGACGCGATGACCGGTCAGGATGCGGTCAATGTTGCCTCGACTTTCAACGAGACGCTCGGCATTGACGGACTTATCCTGACAAAGCTCGACGGCGACACCAGAGGCGGTGCGGCGCTCTCCGCGCGCGCTGTCACGGGCAAGCCGATAAAGTTCGTCGGCGTCGGCGAAAAGCTCGGCGATCTCGACACCTTCCACCCCGATCGCATGGCTTCGAGAATCCTCGGCATGGGCGATGTCCTCTCGCTTATCGAGAAGGCGGAGACCGCTATTGACGAGAAAAAGGCGGCGGAGCTCGAGGAGAAGATAAGAAAGAACAAGTTCGACCTCAACGACCTGCTCGATCAGATAACCCAGCTTCGCAAGATGGGCTCGATTCAGGACACGCTCGCAATGCTCCCGGGTATGGGCAAGAAGCTCCAGGGCGTGGACGTTGACGAGAAGCAGTTCGACCGTCTCCAGGCGCTCATCCGCTCGATGACTCCGAAGGAGCGCGAGAATCCCGACATAATCAACCCCTCCCGCAAAAGGCGTATCGCTGCGGGCAGCGGACAGAAGGTCGAGGATGTCAACAGGCTTCTCAACCAGCACAAGCAGATGCAGAAGCTCTTCAAGCAGTTCAACGGCAAAGGCTCAAAGAAAAAGATGCGCCGTATGGGCTTCGACCCGAGCAAGCTCGGAATGTAAAAACGGATGTTATCCTATAGGTCAGCCTTAGGGTTTACATTATATATTAATTTTGTATTACTTTTGGAGGTACAATTATCATGGCAGTTAAAATCAGACTTCGCCGCATGGGCGCAAAGAAGAACCCCTTCTACAGAATAGTCGTTGCAGATTCGAGATATCCCCGCGACGGCAGATTCATCGAGGAGATCGGCACCTATGATCCGCTCAAGACTCCCGCTGATGTGAAGATCGACGCAGACAAGGCAAAGCAGTGGATCGCCAACGGCGCTCAGCCCACCGATACCGTTAAGGATATCCTCAAGAAGAGCGGCGTCATCGACTGATAACGCTCAGCGTAAAACATGGCTCTCGGCAGTCTGCGGGGAGTTTTGTTTTTCTATGAAAGGAACATCGAAATGAAGGATTTACTTATATCCATCGCTCAGGGTCTCGTTGAAGAGCCCGATGCAGTTACCGTCACCGTTGACGAGCCGGATGATGAGGGCGTTACAGTCTATCATCTCCACGTCAGCGAGAATGACATGGGCAGAGTTATCGGCAAGCAGGGCAGAATAGCCAAGGCTATCCGCACTGTTATGCGCGCTGCCGCAACGCGCTGCGATGAGAAGGTCGCAGTTGAGATAGACTGATGATAAAGGACTATCTTGAAATAGGGCAGATAGTCGGCACCCACGGCGTGCGCGGGGAACTGCGCGTTCAGCCGTGGTGCGATTCGCCCGAATTCTTCAAAAAGTTCAAAACGCTCTACTACGACGCACACGGTGAAAAAAGCGTGGGCGTTGTTTGCGCTCGCCCCCACGGGAATATTGCGCTGCTGCGCCTCGACGGCTGCGACACGGTCGAAAAGGCGGCCTCGCTCAGAGGCAAGGTGCTCTATATGCGCCGCAGCGACGCGCATCTCAAGAAAGGCGACTGGTTCATAGCCGAGCTCATCGGCTGCCGCGCCGAGGACGCAAATAGCGGAAAAGTCTACGGAACCGTTACCGATGTCAGCCAGACCGGCGCAAACGATGTCTGGCACATAACGGATGACAACGGCACCGAGACTCTTATCCCCGCAATTCCCGATGTTGTCTCGAGCGTCGATGTAGAGAACGGAATTGTCCTGATAACACCGCTGAAAGGGCTGTTTTCAGATGAGGATTGATATTCTTACCCTCTTCCCGGAGATGTGCTGTGAGGTGCTCAGGGAGAGCGTCATAGGCAGAGCACGCGAGCGCGGCTGCGTTGAAATAAACTGCCGCAACATCCGCGACTATACGCTCGACAAGCACAACCGCGTCGACGATTCGCCCTACGGCGGCGGGACGGGCATGATAATGCAGGTGCAGCCGATATATGACTGCTACGAGTCCCTTTGCCGCGACACGGGCACGCGCCCGCATCTCATATATCTGACCCCGCAGGGAAAGACGCTGACCCAAAAGCGCGTGGTCGAGCTGTCGAAGCTCGACAATATCGCTCTGCTGTGCGGTCACTATGAGGGAATTGACGAACGCGTTATAGAAGAGATAGTCGACGAGGAAATTTCAATTGGCGATTTCGTGGTGACGGGCGGCGAGCTGCCCGCGCTTATGCTTGCGGATGCCGTCGCGCGTATGCTCCCCGGAGTGCTCGCTAACGAAGATGCATTCGAGCTTGAGAGCCATTTTTCGTCCCTGCTCGAATATCCTCAGTATACCCGCCCTGTCGAATGGCACGGCAAAGAGGTGCCGCCCGTTCTGCTCTCGGGTCACCATGCGAACATCGAGAAGTGGCGCAGGGAACAGAGCCTTGAGCGCACCTACCGCCGCAGACCCGATATGCTCAAAAAGGCGGAGCTGAGCCGAAAAGACCGAGCGTTTCTCTCGTCTTTGAAGAGTGAGGACTGATTTTCGAGGCAATAATTTAATGTGCAACCTGCATTAAAAAGATGTGCCTTGTATGGTCAAAATACACAACAAAGCCCCCGCCCGAATTTTTAACTTTGGAACAGGCAACGAATTATCGCCTTTGAGGGCGAAAGTCGCAAGTAAATTGTTGACGGGGACAAGTTTTATGATATAATATATAAGCAGTAGAATAAAATTTGAATTTGTGTGTGGGAGATTATATATTATGTATGTTAAAGATGTTATGGTACAGAATCAGGTAGGACTTCATGCACGTCCGGCAACTTTTTTCATTCAGAAGGCTAACGAGTTCAAGTCTTCCATCTGGGTGGAAAAGGACGAGCGCAGAGTCAACGCCAAGAGCCTTCTCGGCGTGCTTTCCCTCGGCATCATGGGCAACACCCAGATCCGCATCATCGCAGGTGGTCCCGACGAGGAGCAGGCTGTTGATGAGCTTGTGAAGCTTGTTGAGTCCGGCTTCGCCGAGTAATATCATTTTAATACAGATAAGCAGGCTTAGGCCTGCTTTTTCTTTTTGTCTATTTTCATCGCTTCGCGGCATATAATATCTTTGAGAAGGATATTTTCGGCGGTGATAGTATGTTTTCGGTTCTCGTTATTGCTGACGATGCCGGCTTTTTCAGGCGAAGGCGGCTGTTTAGGGCTCCGCAGGTGCGCGATGTGCGCGTATACGGCGGTCTGCCGTTTCGCGAGATAATTTCAGCCAGGCGGCGCGGAAAAATAAACCGCGCGGCGATATGCGAAGCGGCTGGCAGATGTTCGGGCACAATGCTTCTGCCTGAAGATATAGCGCCCGGCGGCGGGATAGACGAGCCCGATCTCTCCGATTACAGAAAGCTCGTTTTCTTCAACACTGCGTGCTCTATATTGCGCTCGTCCTGCGGGTGCGGAGTGCGCGGCGAGCTGCTGATAAAAGACAAAAACGCCTCCGCTGCCCAGAGGCTCGG
>ERZ780154.1008-NODE-1008-length-16213-cov-1.61802_pt1 | contig 16213 bp, 17 predicted proteins | sample MGYA00511568_ERZ780154 | MGnify/ENA primary metagenome ERZ780154 (study PRJEB29588, sample SAMEA2142525) | human gut metagenome | biome: human gut; feature: human-associated habitat; material: faeces | place: Denmark | collected 2008/2010 ...
CCGATGAAATTTAAGTTTACATCAAGCTCTCTACATACTCTTCTGATTTTCCCAAATCTTCTGCAATTTCAGCTACTGTTTTTCCTTTTTGCAGCCACCTATTGATCAAAAAGCGATCTCTTTCCCGCTCGCCTTCAGCTCTGCCACGCTTTTCGCCCTCTGCTCTGCCAATTTCAAGTCCCTCACGCTTTCCATCCTCATACTCTTCTGCGCGGATCAGTTCCTCGCGGCGTTCCCATGTATAATCAAGTACCATGCTCTTGGTCACCTCATTCCTGTTTTCTCTGAAAAACTCCTCCATGATATGATGCTTCACACAATAATCAATTGCTTCATTAATCGCCACTTCCAGCTCTTCCTCATATGCTGCCTCATCATATTCTGGTGCATTCTGCGCAATCTTCTTCTGATGTTCTAAATTCTCTCGCACACGGTTCACAAAGATCATATAACTACGAAGCACTTCACTTTTTTCCAGAAGCTGCGTATTATTGTTTGGGTTGATATTGTAGACTGTAACTGTCAGTTCAATCTCCGACGTATCCGTCTGATTGATAAATGCATCTGAGAGTTTCAGCACTTCTTTCTCCGGTCTTTTCTCTGTCCCGTTATAGAACACTGCAAAATGCGGCGTTGCAATCTGCACACGTTTTCTGCCATACAGATCCCGCTTTCTGATCGTTGTTTTGAGCAGATTCGTTAAATAGATCAGGAAACGCAGCGGTGCGTTCGGGCTGTATGTAGACTGGTGTTCATACAGATTCAGATAATTGCTGATAAAAAAGGAAGCATCGTTTCGTACTGATAACGAAATTCCGTTTTCCAGCCGCATGATAGTGATCACGCTAGGATCTGTATAAGCCGAATCGTTCATTGCATTGTAAACATCCAGTGCATACTCCGGTATTTGCAACATCATGGAGAGTACTCTAATCTATCGAAAAGGATACATTATTGCATCGGAATATTCATCAGTGAGCCGCTTTCTTTCATGGATGTCACAGCAACTATTTTGTTTCAAACGTTTTACCCAGTTGTAAAAAGTTCCCAAGTTACTGTCCTTGCTAAGACAGCACTGGTGATCTGACAATCCTCTTTTACGGCATTCCATAATCAGGCGGTATTGTTCTTCAACAGGTACTCTTTGTAACACTAGCTGGTGCATGATTGCATTCTAAAGGATTTATAACAAAAGTTTTTCTTAAAAACGGATTTGCGTTTTCCTGTCACTGGACAGCCAAGCATGGACGCCGAATTATTCAATCTGTATTATGTTAGATTCTAATCAATGATATGAAAAATCTTCAAATTCTTTCGAATCAACTGATTCAGACAAGGTATTGGGAAGCAAATCATGGCGGCTTTAGCAAATGTAATTTTTTTATTTAGCCAAAAAAACAAAACACGAACCATAGATTTTTTCATTGGTTTTTCCAACTGATGATTGTACTGTATTGCTCGTTTCAAATCCACATCGAATAATGTAAGTTGGGCATCCTCTAGTATTCTTTGTCCTTTTTTCGTTTGACATAAAATCAGCGATATTCCCTCTTTTTGTTTATCCCTACCAAGCAATGTTCCCCAAGAATCTCCTACTGTGATATCTGAAACTCTTTCGATTTTTGCGAAATCACAATTATAACAATTATCCGTATATGTTTTTCCATATAGAAATAATACCGAATATCTATCTCGTCCTTGTTTATACAGTATTTTTTCATTATTTACAGTAAGATTAAAATCATTGTTATGTCTAAAAGAAACTGAAAAAGCGTCATTTAACGAAATATCCTGTTCTTTTAAATATTTGTTTAATAATTCTGCCGACGGAGTTCCATGGCATATTAAATCTATAGTATACAATCTGCATTGTAAATTAGGATCCACATATTTCTTCAATCCGGCAATCTGGCATGGCAATCCTACAAATAAAACATTTTTATTTTGCAAAAGTGATTCTTTAACTTGTTTATATATCTTCTCCATACTACTTTTAACATACTTTGATCCCGCAAATTCTACCATTTGATTAATGGATTTCAATTCGCAATAACTAAATTTCCCATTAATGAATTTGCACAGATATATAATTCCACCTTTATTTTTAAAAGATTTTACAATTGCAGTAACGGCTCCGCCCGATGCAGCAGCAGAATGATCTTCTGCATTATTCGCCCATCCTTGTTTCCATATAATCGGTTTGTTAAACTCCGGCAAACTGTTTTTCTGACATACCTTTGTACATGCTCCACACTTTATACAAGACTTTTCATCAATATAAGCATTATAATTTTTTAATGAATCACTTATTCTTATTGCATTAACCGGACATCGTACAACACATGCATTGCATGCTGTACAAGCATTTTTTTTACATACAGTTTTCATTTTTTACCATCAAACATTCCTAAGATCATACTCTTTGTGACATTTACGTTTTTCTTATTGAAAAGCAGAAAAATAACATACAATATTACCGACAAACAGAAAAATGCAAAATCATGATTTTTTACCAAAACTGAAATCAACAATATAAGTATAACAAATAAAACCTCAAAAAATAGTGTTGTATTTATGGAACTCTCCATTAATTTAGCAAGATGAATTTCGGACACAATACTTCTGAATGCCACTGCAGAAACCATTGCTAATAACACTAATATACTACTCTTGAATATATATCCGCTCACTCCACAAAATAACAAGCTTAAAACAAAAGAAATAATATTAATTTTCCTTAAATACTTTTCTTCTCTCAAAACCTTAAAATATGTGTTACACAATAAGTTCATTTTCGCATCAAAAAAACAAATTGGCAATGCAAAGAATAAATAATTCAAACTAACAGCATATTGTGGAAGCCACATTTGCATTAGAATCTTTAATGGGACACTTATAATAAAAATGGCGGGCAAACCAACAGATAAGAGGCACCGGAACCTCTGATAAACTGATTTTTGTTCCTCTGCAGAAACTTGTCTTAAAGATGGAAACAATACCATACTTACTTGTGAGATAAACATAATTGCAAATGACGCCAATGAAAGTACAAGTGAAAATTTTGCAAATTCTTCAATTCCCCAAACCGAATCTATTATGATTCGTCCAACACCCAAAATCAGCATACTGGCAATACTGGCTATTGTTAAATTAAAACCAATGCTTACGCTTTCCTTATAACATTTAATTGATTCTGCAATATTAAAGTTTTTTATAAAAACTATTTTTTTTCCATAATATAAACAATATACATACGAAATAAATTTAGAAAGAATATAACATATAACAAACCATACGAAATTATCAACTCTGCATACTAAAAGTATCGCCAAAAAAATCATAAAACAAATCTTATCTATCATAACAGACTTTGAATATTTTTTTGTATCATTTACCGCCTGAAAAATATATCCCAGACAAAACGAAGAATTAAATATCAACATATAAATAATAGTGCAAAACAATACAATTCTTCTTGCCGAAATAATATTTAAAAAAGAAGATAAAGCAAATAAAACTCCACCTAATACTAATTGCACAAAAAAACTAACCCAAAAAGCACCACCAATCTTTTGGAAATCAAGATCCTCATATTTTTTTCCACCATTAAGTAAATATACCCCATCATTAAAGCCAAAATGAAAAAAACCAACATAAGATGTATAAAATATAAATAATTGCCAATACCCAAAATCGTTTAATGCTAAAACCTTAGGAACAATAATTGACATTAACACACTTAACGCAAATGATAAGCCTTGTGCAGCAAATGCATATATTAAATTACCTATAAACTTCTTTTTCCTCTTGTTCAAACTTCATATACCTCATAATTAGAATCATAAATAAAAAAACAAACATATATTGAATATTAAAATAACTAGAAATGAAATGTGCTGCCGTAATCTGTCTCAATATGCCATATGAGAAATATGCATATAACATACTATGAATTCCAACATTCTTCTCCTTTAATGCCTTGCCCAATAAATAAGTCAAAAAGAATCCCATCATGAACTCAATCATCCAAGTACCAAACATGCCAAAATCACTGTAATAATCACGAAATGCTGTATATACATTTGTTGTGTCACCATTATTAAAAGAAATAAATTCCTTCAAACTCGAACTCATAGGAATATTAACAAATCTTGCTATCAGTTGATATAAACTACGAAAGGTTTCTTCGCCAATCAGACTACTTCTAGATGCATACAAATATTTTCCTTCTATCCAAGTATTTAAAGCAGCAATGCCCGATCCAAAATATTCACCAATAATTTGCATAACAGATGATTTCTGTGTCTTACCCGTTAACATTCCTAGCAAAACAAATAAAATACCAATTACAAGAATCCCCTTATAAAGTATGCCAATTGCCTTTTTATTATTTATCCTTATAACGCCATTCCTTCGATACAAACATAACAAAAACATAGAAATAGAATACATGAACACTTGAAGGAATCCTGTTCTTCCTGTACTTAGCACATATAGCAAGAGCAATGGAGCAATTCCGAAAATATATCTTTTTTTCAGTTTTCTCAATCCATTTTTAGTTACATCTCTGATCAATATTGCAATATTTACATATCCAAATGCAATAACAAAATATTGAATCATGACAACAAAAATGTTATTTTCTACATTATCATATAAGTAAGCTTTTCGAGCATAATTTAATACAAAACTACCTCCTGCGTATCCAACTCCCCTTGCCACGTCTAAAACATGTTTATATTCTAATATAATTACAATAATACCAATTAAAAACATAACCATTATGGATGTTTTTTTTACCGCTAACATTTCATCATTATTCAAACTATTAACATTATGCCCCCCATACAATGTAGTTTTTTTACAAAACCTTTCTCCCAAAAACATAAAAAGCAACGAACCTATAATTAGCAGTATAGTTTTTGGTCGTAATTCTATTCCCCATCCTGATGCATTTATCAAAAACACCAAAGACACTGCCCAAAATAGTCCCCAAGATTGTATAGAAACTGACAAAATATTAAAATTATTAATCGTAAGAATCACTACAAAAAAAACTGTAAAAATCAAAAAATATATGTAATTCATAATATCCTTTCCTATATCGAAATCAACAAGTCAAATCAGTTATCCACTTTTCAAACGAATACTCCGATACAATTGTCGGATCAATTTTCTCATACGGTCTAGATAAAAATAATTTTAAATCATCTACTGAATCCTTCCCTAATAAAAATACATTATTTTTATTATAAAATGGTTCCTTATATATCAATTCATGATTAGTTATTAATTTTTTTTGAAAAAAAATTGACTCCAATGGTCTAAATGACAACCCCGTGCAAGGATCAATATACAAATCTAAAATACATTTATTGAGATTTATTCTTTTCAATACTTCGTTATATGGTAACGCCTTTGTATATTCTTTCTTATTGTAAAGCTGGTAATCATGATCCGGTACAATATAAAAATCTGTAGATATATTATGATTTTCCAGATTTTTTTTACAATCCATTATACTATTATATCTTCCCTTATCAATTCCAACAAACATCTGTTTTTGATTCCTCAGATGTTTCTGGTTTTTCAGCAATATAAAATGGCAAATGATACCTTAGGCCATATCTTTTGCTTTCCTCTTCAGAATAACTCCAAATTTCATCAGCTCCCTTTACCAAGGTAGGTAAAGCTGATTTTTTGACAGGATTTCTATACCATGCTAAAATTTTCTTATTAGGATGAATTCTTCTAAGATATTCTACATCTGAAGCCAAATCAACAGAATCAAATATTATTATATAATCTGTTGGAATAGCTTTTAAACTTTTATTATAAATAAAATCAACATTTATAAATTTAAAGTTTCTTTTTAATCTTTTTAAAATTCTGATAAAAATTGATTTGTTTTTATAAGTTTCAATGACTTGTACACCCCTTTTACAAATCTCTGTATCAATACCTTTAATGATTCCGTATTTTACAAGTGTAACATTATTAATTATTTTTTCCTGCATAATTTCTCAACAACTCCCTAAGATATCGTTTCGATTTTTCAATTTCTTCCATGTTATTAATGGTCATTCTATCATTCAACAAATCTTTATCATTTTTTAAAAGTCGGTCGCCCAAACCAAATCGTTTTGCCAAATATAGCAAACGTTCATTACCTGGGCTGTTTAACTCAAATATATGCATAGGCTTCTTAAATATAATAGAAAATGAAAACCCATGAAAAGAATTTGTCACCACTTCTTTTGCATTCATAAACAAAGAAACAAATGTCTCCGGAGCCGGATTCCAATAAAATTTATCCATTCCGTTTTTTACATCGATTAAAGAATTAGAAATTGCAACAACTTTACATTTTCTTTCTTTTGCAAGTCTTTTAGCGTAATGATATATTTGCACATTCCTTCTAAATGCATAAACCAGAATGTAATCTTCTTCTTTACATGATTCATCACAGACAGCTTTCCACTGATCTCGTCCTAATAAAAAAACCGGATCAACAACACATTCCACATTCTTAATTCCTACACGATTCATAATCTCATCTTTACCACTTTGTTCCCTGACAGAAATCATTTTAAAATCATGTAACATTCGTTTATAATAAGCCAAACATTCATCCGGTATTTTACCTACACCAAGACTTGCTGCATAAGATGTCTTTATACCCTTTTTGACAAAACCCAAAAAGTAATTATCATCTTTTCCATTCTCAAGAATCGGATTCCAAATTTGATCACTTCCGGCAATAAACAATTTATTGTCATCATCTATACTAGGATCAATTACACCCTTCATACACATCGTCAGATTTAAGTATTTTCTTTGAAAGTGATTAAAAGATATTCGTCCCTTTAAAAGATCATACCACCGTAATAACAATCTGATACTACCCCTTATCCCATGATTGCTGGCATATGGAGGAATATAATCAATAATTTTCACATCATATCCAAGGTCCGCTATATATTTTTGCAAAGCGTATGCCTGTAAGACTGCACCATAATTAATTGGCCAATGACATGTAATAATATTTATTTCACTATTTACCAATTCTGAATTCTTCATTTATCATACTCCATTTTATAAAAATCGACTAACAAATCTGTCTATTAACATTTTAGCCTCATATACTTCGGTCCATAGAAAACTTGGAATCATCCTTCCTACCCCCCATTTTATCTTAAATAGAAAATTCATTGTTTTCTTCGAAGCCTTCTTTATATCATAATTGTTCATTACGAAATTTTCAGAAAATCGTGCTCTTTTCTCAAGTGTATTTCTGCTTCTATATGCGAATGGATTATTCTTCTTCCAATCATAACAGTCATTCAGTTCATGGATATTCACTTCGCATTTATACAAAAATTGATTACCTTTTGTTGTATGGGCAGAGAACACAGACATTCCATTCTTGTTGATTGAATGTACATAATTTTCTCCTCCCCAAAAATCACCTATCGTTATATCTGCAACTCTGTTATCTCCTTTATATTTACAATCATAACACGACTGTCTACCCAAGGAATTAAACGCATATGCATAGTACGATGTGTCAAAGGGCACAAGATATTTTTTTTCGTCTGTATGGATAGATATAAACGGAATCGACCAATTCTTATATGTAAATCGTTCCTTGATATCTTGAATTTTTGATGAATTGTGAAGAATTGTTTTCCTCATCTCTTTAAATACCTGAGGAGATGTTACCCCCATGCAAACTAATTGCACAGTAATCATGTTATCATATTCTTTACCTAAATAAATTTTTAATGCACCAATGTCACAGGGAACTCCTATAAACAAAACAAATCTTCCATTTTCCAAATCAGTCAAAACAGATTTAAATATGGATTTTTTTCTTGCTTGCGAATACTTTGTACCCAATAGTTTGTCATAATTCTTATCTTCGACCCGTCTATATTCAACTTGTTGAAAATCATCTGTATATTCAACGCCATATATAACACCATTATGTTCTGTTACATACTTATACATTGCCTGAGCTATTCCACCAGATGCACTTTTTCGACAAGCAACATCATCATTGATATAACCAAAGTAATCACTATTGATTTTATTTTGTAAACTAACTGTATTTAAAATGGGACACTTATCTATGCATACTTTACAACCAATACATTTTCCCTCATCAACACGAGGTTGGAAAAAACCTTCCTCATCCCGCTCCATTTTTATTGCCTGTTTGGGACAAACCAATGCACAATTTTCACATCCACAACATCTTTTTTCATCAACGTAGTTATTTATCATTATAGTCCCCCTGGGCGACTCTCCTGTAAAAGTCTTGCAACTTTTCAGTTTCTATCTTTATGTTATAACCTGCACGATCCAGCATATCATTCGTATCAAGATTAATTTCATCAACAATGTATTCAAGAGCCTTTTCAGCCCACTCTCCTACAGAACAATTTAGTGATAACGAATGAATCAATGGTGTAACCATTATTTCTGTAGATATACAATCAGAGCACAAAATTTTCAGTTTTGAATATTGAGCTTCTACTAAAGAAACTGGCAAGCCCTCCCAAAACGAAGGAAACAACATCATATCTGCCGCTGACAAAAAATCATTGATATTACTCTTTACACCTAAAAATTTGACACAATCATCCAAATTCAAATTACTAACTTTTTGTCGAATGTCATCTAACAGTGAGCCTTCACCTAACAACAAAAGAACACTGTTATGATCCTTTTGTACGATTTCATTAAAAACATCAATAATAAAGTTATGATTCTTTTGTTTTTCAAACCTACCAACATGAATAAATACTTTTTTGCCCTCAATATCATATTCTTTTCTTATACGTTTTCTAGCTTCTGTACTATAAAAAAATTTTTCGGAATCAACAGCATTTTTTATTATGAAATAATCCTTAGGAAACATCCATTCTCCAGCCAAATCCGAACAGGCAAACCTTGCATCAGTAAACCGATTAACAAATCTTTTATTTATTTTGTGAATAATTGTACCTAATTTACCCTCTGCTTTCGTATTATGACTATGTATAATCACACATTTTCGATGTTGCATTTTACATATTATAGCAGGTAAAATATAGATAAGCGCATTGCAATGTATCTGCACAATATCATATTCCTTATGCTTTTGAAAAAAACGAATGGTCTGGACAAAATTTGATACAACATGTTTCGGAAAAGATGCTGTCGTATATACAATCCCACCATGATTCTTTATTTCACTCTCAAACGCATTCTTCTCTGCTCTTAGTAAAAAATCAAATTTTATATTCTCATCAGTTAAGTGCGTCATATAATTCACGATAAGAGCCGGTGCACCACCACGCCCAAAACTACTTATCACATGCAATACTCTAATCATACAAATCCACTTTTTCTCCCTCTATCATTTGCGATAGCATAGAAATACTCTTTTTTCTCTCTTCCGCAATTATCTTTTGAGCCGCTTCATAATCAACATTATTAATTAATTCAAATTGTCGATCCTTTGTATATAAAAAGCACTCCATTCCTACAGTCCCAAGCAAATCAGTTATTCTTGAAGCCGATTCATTTACACAGCTATACAATTTTTTGCTATATATAAGAGAAAAAGCAGTTGCATGAAACGAGTCTGTTACAACATATTCTGCATTCTTTATATATCCAATCCACTCGGATGGACCTGCACCCAAAGCACATTTTGCCCCAACCGCTCCCATTACAAATGGAACTGCAATAACCTTTAAACCTGTTGCCTTTTTCAATTCTTTCAATATATTCGTCATATATTTTGAAGGAGACAACTGATAGACAAAAATATAACCACTATATTTAGGCTCAACAGAAACCTCATCCCAATCATTTTTCATAAGTAGCAAAGTCGGATCCATTCCTACAAAAACCCGATCTCCAAGAAGAGTTTTTAACAATTCGCATGCACTCTGTTCCCTTACATTAACAACAGCAAAATCCTTTAACAAAGAATAATAATTATCTGCGATTTCCACGGAAAACTATCAAATCCCAGGCTTGCCGCATAACTCATCTTTTTCCTGCTATCACACACAAAATCCAAAAAATATCTTGTATCAAAATTTGTCAACTTGTAATTCCAAACCTGATCACTACCAGTTATAAAAATATCATATTCCGAATTCAAGGAATCAATTGTACTACAATCTACTTTTGAAGTCCTTTCTATCTTTTTTCGAAATTCTTTGAAACGTTTTTTTCTCGGCCATCTAACAAAAACATTAATATTTCCTAATATATACCTAATAATTCCTTTTCTTTTTATTGCAGCCTTACAATATGGCTTTGCCAAATATTCACAATAATAATCAATCACATCACATTGATATCCTATGTTTTTTATCGTATGTTGCAAAGCATAACACTGTAACATTGCCCCATAATTATTCGCATCCTGAAATGTTATTGTTGCTACTTTTTTCATATCATTTACCTTAAAGCATCTGCTATAATGGAACCGAGTTGTTCAACGCTGTTTTCAATACAATATTTCTTTGCACATTCTCGATTTGTTTTCCCAAACTGCTTTCTTAATTCCCTATCTCTTACTAATTTTCCCAAACCATTGGTAAATCCCTCTACATCATACGGGGCATACGAATAACCATTCTTTTCATTAACAACGTAATCCTTTATCCCCTGTATATTAGAGGTAATCAGTGGTAATCCTGCAGCCATAGCTTCTATTGCAGCAATCCCCAAGCCTTCTCGTTGAGATGGATGAGCAAAAATATCAGCAACCGCCAATATTTCCGGAATATCATATCTATGACCTAATAATTGCAACTGATTATCTATCTGTAACTCTCTAGCTAATCTTAACAAATCATCCTCTAATTCGCCTCTTCCGCAAATAATGTATTTCAAATTAGAATTATTAAGACCTGCGATTGCCCTTAAAATAACTGCATGGTTCTTTCTATGTTGCAATTCACCAACAGAAACAATTAATATATCATCTTCTTTAACACCTAATTCTTTTCGTTTCATTTTATAATCAACTTGAACTTGAGTATATTTATCTAAACACAAACCAATACCATCTATATGATAAACCGGTTTTTTAAAATGTTTTTTAGTAAAATAAAAATCTTCCCAATTGATTACTGTAATCAAATCACAATAACGCGACATAAATTTTTCCACAGGATAATAAATCCAATTCTTCTTAGGTGCCCCTTTAAAAAAATGATATCCATGGGCTAAATACATAACCACACTACCTTGTTTCCGTGAATCGCATGCAGCTAATCTCGTCATTACACCCATTACTGGTTCATTCGTCCATATAAGATCATATTTCTTATTTTTTAATACACTTTTTAAGTCTATCAATCCACTTATATTTTTTATACTAAATGGAGTTCTCTCAGTCCGTATCTCATAAAAAGAAACTGATTTCGGAAGCATTTCTTTAATTTTTTCTTTATATCCCTCATTTTGATATCCCTCAGCTTTTGAGCAGGCAACATCCACATTTGCTCCATTATCCAACAAATATAACACATGTGGTACCAAAAACTGAATCATCATTACATCTGTTGAAGTAATAAGAATTTGTTTTCCCTTAATATTATCAATCATAAATCGCTGTCACCCATTCTTTATAAATATCTATCTTGTTTCGCGCTACATCTAAATAACTCTTATGGAGTTTTCGTGTTACTTCTCCAACTCCATCTGTGCCAATTTTATACTTATCAATACTTAGTATCGGTGTCAATTCCATCGCAGATCCACATAAAAATGCCTCATCACAAGTATACAATTCTGTTCGGTCAATCGTCCTCTCCAAAATCGGAATATCCATATATTGAGCAATTTTTATTATAGTATTCCTTGTAATACTTTCCAAAACGCTATCTGTCAACTGCGGCGTAATTAATACTCCTTCTTTTACCATGAAAAAACACGAACCCGGTCCCTCAGCGACCTTTCCGGCTTCATTCAAGAAAAGACATGTGTCATATCCATTTCTTAAAGCCTCTCTTTGTCCTACTCTGCTATTAATATAATTGGCACCACATTTAATCCTTGGAGACAGCGTTTCTTCACTGATTCTTCTCCATGAAGTCACACATACATCCAATCCTTTTTTGTTATATTCTGCACTTGTTCTTCCTCTAGGAATTGGTGCAACAAACATCTCTACAGGGCCATCAGACCCCCATGACCCAAATCCATCAACAAACAGAGTCTGTCTTACCGACAAATTCTCATCATATTCATTTGCTTTAATTACATCTACCAGTGACCTTTTTAATTCGTCCTTAGAATATGGGCAATCAATCTGCAACAGTCTCGCAGATTTCTGCAATCGATTGTAATGATCATCCAAACGAAATGCATATAACTGCTTTTGTTCATCATTCCAATAACAAGGAATTCCTTCAAATACATTCAACCCAAATTGTGCGGTTGGTGCAAGAGCATTTACCTTCGCATCATTTACATCAATAATTTCTCCCTTAAACCATATTCTTCTGTGTTCAACATCATATTTCATTTTTCCTATTAATCTGGCAAATGTGCAATACGTATAATTTCTTCTTCAGCAAATTTAGCAGCTTCTTCATCGTTCATCGTTTCGTCTACTTTATTCTCATAGATATCTTCTCTATGAAAAACTTTAATAATTGTTTCAAAAAGAATTTTTATATCTATCAAAATACCCCACTTTCCAAATAAATCAACATATTCATTATCATATGTAACCTTATCGTCCCATGAAATATCATTACGACCTTTCACCTGGGCTAACCCGGTTAATCCCGCTTTAACCCAAAATCGCTTTTTATATTTCTTATTTAAAGTGTCAAAATCTCCCAGTTCATATGTTACGCATGGACGCGGGCCCACTACTGACATATCACCTTTAAAAATATTGAATAGCTGCGGGAGCTCATCAATACTGCTGTCACGCAGCTTGCGTCCCACTTTAGTTACGCGCGGATCATTTTCATAATTAAATAATCCTGCTCCCATATTTTCTGCATTGACAACCATGGATCTGAATTTTAACATCTGAAATATTTTTCCGTCTTTTGTTCTTCTTCCCTGTTTAAAAAATATCGGACCATCAGAGTCTTTTTTTATTGCAATAGAAACGCCAATCCAAACAGGAGTCAACAGAATGATACATACTCCCGATGACACAATATCAAAAATTCTCTTAACACATAAACTAAATTTTTTCATAACCACTCCATCAACAATTTTCAAAAATTAAAAGTATGAAAAATATCTTCAAAAATCTCTGCTCTTTTAATTACTTCTATCTTTTCACCGCAGATATCCAATACTGGAAAATTCGGAAGAATGAAAGGCGGCTTCATTACCAATGAATAGGAACCACAATTACTGATAACTATCACATCATCCAATGCAAGTTTGCCATTATAATTTTTGTAAAGTACATCGCCCTCAATACATGTAAAACCAACCATGTCAAGATCTTTGTAATCTTTTGTAGTTCTTCCCATGTGAATAACCTCCATCGGTGGATTCACACCGGTCATACTAATATTCTTCTGACTTCCAAGCACTGAAGCGATATCTGACATTTTTAACAGTTTTAACTGTCCCTACAAATTTCATGCAGTCACCAACTAATGCAGATCCTGGTTCAATTATCAGTTCCGGTTTTATTTTCTTATCGTTAAAGTATTCAGTAAAAACAGTTGCTGCAGATTTAGCATATTTTTTGTATCCCGGTATCTCAGAAGAAAATTGTTCTTTCAGAAAATCGGGCATTTTTCCGAATATTCCTCCGCCAATATCTATTCTTTCAGGAATAATATTAATTCTATCTAACAACTCAAGCATTCCTTTTGCTCTTGCCGGCCAGTATTCGACCTGCCTTTTAGCAAAATGACATTGAAAATTAACAAAATGCAAATTTGTAGTATGTGTTGCAATATCTAATACCTTTTTAAATTCTTCACTATATATATCAAATCCAAACCGAGAAATCACCCCATCCTTTACATCATAATTGCAACGGATACCTACATTGAGAGTTTTTTCTGTACCCTCGGCTAACTTCTGTATATATTCAGCCTCTTCAATTGAATCCATGTTAACTGTCACACCCATATGAAGATACTCTTTTAATTTATCTGGATTTTTTATTGGACCATTCCAAATGATACGTTCTGGTTTCACACCACATTTTATCGCAAGTTCAGCCTCCATCTCAGAAACTACCTCTGCGTATCCTCCCAGTTCATTGACAATCTTACATAGTTTAGGAGTGTAATTTGTTTTATATGAATAAGCAATGTTAAAATTTGAATAGATTTCTGAAAAAGCATTTTAACATTGCTTATTATTTTTTTCAAACTGCTCGGAATCAAGTAAATAAAACGCATCCCCATATTCATTTCTTAAATTTTTAATTATGTTTTTATTAATAGTCATCTTTTGCGCCTTTTCATTTTCACGATTTTCTCTACAATTTTTTCTATTTCTGCCTGGTTTGAAACAAATTCAGAATCTGGCATCTTACTCACTGTATCTTCATATTCTCTTAATAAACGCATATTATTTCTAAATACATTTTCCACTTCGGACAAATCTGATATTAAATCGTTATTGCAAAAACTTCTTGACAAAATTACTCTGCTTGAACCAAGACGATAATGTTCCATAATAATTCTTTCTGCTGGCAAATCACCACAGCCAAGTCGTGCAATTCCTCCAAATCCATATGGTATCCCTGTTCTCTTTATCTTCTTCACTATTTTTTCAACAATACCATTTGACAGCAATTCAAACATGAAATCCAGACCATACGACAAATGCAAATCATTTAATCCAATATGTATTTCATCCATATCACCATGTTTTAGCACTTCATCCAGGCACTCAACCGCTTCTCTTGTTTCCAATAAAAGCGTGGTTTTACATTTCCCAGCAACCGTTCTTAAAAAGTTCTCTACTTCCTCTACCGTTTTCCACATTGGCAACATAATCATATCGGCTCCTGCTGATATGACTTCTTCTATTTCCTTTTCAGATCCGTCATGCCATGGATTAATACGAACAAGCATCTCTGCTCTGGTTAATAGTGGCTTTATTATTTTTATATCGTCTATCGTATGTTTTGACTTGACAGTATTCATCCCTCTTTGGCGTTCTTCTTTTCCCAACGTTTCAAGATCTATCCAGATTCTGTCAACACCATATTTTTCAGCAATTAATGCAACCTGAGGATTATTTGTTATATACATTAATACCAAAGACATTTTTCTATTCTTTTCCATCTATTTCTAACCCTTCATTCATACTTCTTACAAGAATCCCAGTTCCATGCCTGTTATCCGATGTCTTTTTCCACAAAAAAAACTCCCACTCAGCCAAAGCCAACATAGGAGAGTCCAATCATCCAGTATTTCTTTTCCCCTCGAAATCCCCATTGACGATTCTTTATCTTTTTGTATCATACCATATGCACGGTCATATGCACAATGTTCATTCTGTCGAAATTATGCGCCTATTGCCGTAATCTTTCGGCACTTTTGAAGCATACCGTTACTTTCATTCCGTATTCTTCCCATAGTCTTCTCCGCTTTCTACTGTTGTCCCCTGCGGTACTCTTGCATTCTTAAGCACGATACCACTGCAATCGATATGCGAATATGCGCCAGCCTTACACCATAAAGTCTCTTATATCTTAAGTCTATGTAACCCGTTAGTAGAATAGCACATATCTTTTGTATTTACAATATTTTTCCCTTTTCGCTTCATTTTGTTTTTTGGTCATTTGCCCAAGTTCATTCCTAAAGCATCCAGTTTTGCAATTTTATCATCTGATAGTTCTACAGAGTGCTTAATTGTTCCCCTGCGGATTATTCTTTGTTGCGCTATCCAGTTATATAATTTGATTCCACTTTCTGTCATGTACTTTTGTGGGACTTTAAAATGACCATGCTCTTCATAGAATTTCTTTGCTTCTTCATAGACCATACCGGTGTATCGCGGTTTCCGGATACATCCGCTACAATCTCCACCGTATGCTGTCCATTAAACACATAATTTTTCCCATCTCTTCTGCTGACCTTTACCGGATTAATCTGATAAATATCGAAATTTGAAGCTGCCTTTCTTACATGCTTTTCCGAAAGGTTTCGTTGGTATCCCTGATCTGCAACAAGCTCCTTTATCGGAATTTCCTCAAACG
>ERZ780154.1010-NODE-1010-length-16193-cov-1.87086_pt1 | contig 16193 bp, 13 predicted proteins | sample MGYA00511568_ERZ780154 | MGnify/ENA primary metagenome ERZ780154 (study PRJEB29588, sample SAMEA2142525) | human gut metagenome | biome: human gut; feature: human-associated habitat; material: faeces | place: Denmark | collected 2008/2010 ...
CAGGTAAAGCAGGATACAGTTGTAACGTCCGGACAACCGAGTGCAGCAGAAGGAGTTTTTGAAATCCCTAAAAATATAGATGTACATATTACAGCAGATGTGAACACGATTATTTTTGACCGTTTGATGATCAGGAATGTGAAGGGAAATATCGGACTTGCAGATGCAGTTGCAGACTTGAAGAATTTAAGTTTGGATATGTTGAAAGGGAATATGGTCCTGAATGGACAATATAATACAGTTGACCCGAAGAATCCCAATGTCAATTTTAAATTGAAGGTTTCGGATTTTGATATAAATGAGGCTTATAATTCCTTTACTTTCATTAAAAAGAGTGTACCTGTTGCCCTGAATTGTGAGGGGAAGGTGTCTGCAGAAATGAAGTTTACTGCCAGGTTAGATAAAGAAATGAGTCCGGTCATGACAACGGCGAATGGTGGTGGATATCTGGAATCTCAAAGTATATTGCTAAAGGATAATCCCGCAATGAACCAACTGGCGAGTATTTTGAAGAATGACGAATTGAGCCGGTTGAGCATTAGCTATTTGAAGATTAATTTTAAGCTTGAAAACGGAAATATTATGGTTGAACCGTTCAAAACAGCATTTGCTGGTAATCCGGTGACTGTTTACGGTAAACAATCAGTTGAAGGGGATTTGGATTACACTTTGTCGATGACAGTGAACCGGGAGTTCTTTGGAAATGAAATTAATAACTTATTGAAGTCTATTCCGGGTTCAAAAAATATTCAAAATCTGGATATAGACGTGAAGGTGGGTGGTACTTTAGTTAAACCTGTTATTAAGCCGGATTTGTCTAAAGCGATTAAAGCTGTGACCAAGGAAGCAGAGAAAGAATTGAAAGGGAATGTGTTGCAAGGGTTGCAGAATTTATTTAAAAAGAAATAATTGAAAACAGGGAGCATAAATACTCCCTGTTTTCAATTAATAAGGCGGGGTAAATTTACCTGCTGCCGGAAAATCCGGAGAGTCTTCGGTATTACCGTATGGTTTGGGGTGATCTCCTAGGGTTTCTGATTCTTCCTTTAGTTCATCCATGTAGTCGGATAGGTTATCTTTTGCATTTTGGTCATTATTCTCCAGAATTTCATCCATAACTTTATTGTAAGCTTTGGTTTGTTGGGCAAACATACCTTTGGATTGGTCACTTTCTGCCCTCTCATAATTAGAGGCTCCAATGATGTCGTTTTCTGTTGTTTCATCATTGGCCATTTCCTGGCTTTTGCCAGGTTTTTCGGTTCCTTCACATCCTCCTGTTGTCTGTGTTTGGGGCTTGTTTTCTTTGTTGTTCATGGTTTAGTTGTTTTTAGTTATTGTCTGAGATATTAAAGATTTCCATATTCTTTTTCCTGATTGTATTTTATATTACCAACGCTCAAAAGATATAATTGTTACCCAAAAAACATTTAAATGTGCTAATGGTTCAATGACTTATGTTTAATTCTGAGGCTATTGGCTACAACTGAAACAGAACTGGCAGCCATGGCAGCTGCTGCGATCATGGGATTTAATAAAAAACCGCAACAGGGATAAAGTACTCCGGCTGCTAACGGGAGTCCTATCAGGTTGTAGATGAATGCCCAGAATAAATTTTGCCGTATGGTGAGTACTGTCTGACGGGATAAGGTCCAGGCTTTGGGTAAGGCATTTAAGTCGGAAGTGATCAGGGTGATTTTAGCGACATCGATGGCAATATCGGATCCTTTTCCCATGGCAACACTGACATCGGCTTGTGCTAAGGCCTGTGAATCATTAATGCCATCCCCGACCATGGCAACTATTTTTCCGGTTTGTTGGAGTTCTTTTACGAAATCAGCTTTTTCAGAGGGCATAACTTCAGCCTTAAAATGTTCCAAACCAATACTTGCAGCAACAGCTCTGGCGGTAATGGCATTGTCACCTGTGAGCATATAAACTTCTATTCCCCTTTGTTGCAGGGAATAAACCGCTTCGGGTGTTCCTTTTTTAACTTGGTCTGTAATGGCAATTAAAGCTAACACTTTCTGTGTATCGGCAAAATACACCATTGTCTTACCTTCCAGACTACCCTTGTCTGCTTGTTGAATTTGTTGGTTTTCAAGTTGAATTCCATGTATTTCCAGTAGGCGCCGGTTGCCGACATAGTACTCTTTATTTTCAATTTTGCCATAAACACCCTGACCCGTGAGACTTTCAAATTCTCCTTTCCAATCAGCGGTGATTCCTGATTGAGACAAGTGGTTGACGACGGCTTCGGCCAAAGGATGTTCGGATCGTTTTTCGATGTATAATAAAATAGACATATAATGGTGAATATCTATCTGAGGATTCCAATAAATATCAGAGACAATCGGTTTACCTTCGGTGATAGTTCCTGTTTTGTCGAGAATGACCGCAGTAACTTTGTATAATTGCTCAAGGCTCTCGGCATCCCGTATCAAGATATTGTTTTCTGCTCCTTTCCCGATTCCGACCATAATGGCAGTTGGGGTGGCCAATCCTAAAGCACAGGGACAGGCAATTACTAATACCGTGACGGAGGTGAGTAAGGCATGGGTAAATGCTTGTTCACCTCCGGCAATCATCCATACAATGAAAGTAAGAATGGCAATACTAATGACTATGGGAACGAATATACCGGCAATTTTGTCGGCTAGTTTTTGTACCGGAGCTTTACTGCCTTGAGCTTCGCGGACCATTTTGATGATTTGTGCCAGTACTGTTTCGCTGCCAACCTTTTCTGCCATAAACTGAAAATTGCCTTTTTGATTCAGGGTACCTGCAAAGACATGTGATCCGGTTATTTTTTCTACCGGGACAGGCTCACCTGTGATCATGCTTTCATCTACAAATGAAACTCCTTCTGTTAGTATTCCGTCTACCGGTATCTTATCTCCGGGTTTTATGATCAAAATATCTCCTTCCTGTACAGTTTTTACCGGAATTTCTTGTTCTGTACCGTTATCCAGTAAACGGAGTACGGTTTTCGGTTGTAAACCAATTAATTTGCGTATGGCTGGTGAAGTATTTGATTTGGCTCGGCTTTCTAATAAGCGTCCTAATAAAATCAGGGCTATGATAACTGCTACGGCTTCGTAATACACATGTGCTTCCAGCCCTCTTTGGAGCCAGTATGATGGCCATAGCGTATTAAATAAACTGAATAAGAAAGCTATGCCAGTACTGACTGCGACCAGAGTATCCATATTTGCGTGGCCATGTTTCAGCTGTCTCCAAGCGTTGACGAAAAAGACGCGTCCGAAAATGAGCAGAATAGGTAGGGTGAAAGCCAGCATAATCCAGTTCCCGTACGGCATATGCATAAAAAACATGCCAATGATAAAGACAGGTAAGGCTAGAACAGCTCCTGTTGTTTTGGCTTTTAGGCTACGGTATTCTTCCCGTTGGAGTATTTCAGCTTGGTTTTCTTCACTATCATCCTCCAGGATCAGATCATAGCCTGCATCTTTTACTATTTGTTGCAGGTCAGCCGGAGATATGCTTTCCGGGTTATAGTCCACCCAAACGGTTGAAGCAGCAAAATTTACTTTGGCGTGCCTGACTCCTTCTTTTTCCGATAGAGCCTGCTCGACATTGCCGGCACAACTGGCACAATTCATCCCTGATACGTAGAATATTTCTTGCTTTTCCGTCATCCTGTTTTAGATGAATGATAAATTTGAACGAATTTTAATTTTATACAGTACGTGTATGATGAGCTTTGGGTTTATACTGAAATACAAAAAATAACGTTTGCCTGTTCTTTCCCTGAATTTTCATATATGAAATCAGATAATAATGTATTGCAGATTTTATAATTTTGTGGGCGGCCTGACAGTTGAAAATGTTTTTCTGAAAGGCGTGATTTGTAATATTTGTGGTTGCTATGATTAAAGACAGGCTTTTTACTCCGGGTTTTTGCTGTATACTGCTTGCGAACTTTTTACTTTTTTTTGCTTTTTATTTGCTGATGCCGGTTTTGCCCTTCTATTTGAAAGAGGAATTTATGACAGGAAAATCCATGATTGGTTTTATTTTATCTTGTTATACGGTGGCTTGTCTTTGTATACGGCCTTTTTCGGGATATTTACTGGATTCTTTTAGCCGGAAACCGCTCTATTTGTTGTCTTATTTTATATTTACGGTAATCTTTGGGGGGTACGTACTGGCCGGTATCTTATGGGTTTTTATAAGTTTACGAATTGTCCATGGATTTGCTTTTGGCATGGTGTCTGTGGCTGGGAATACCATTGTGATTGATATAATGCCTTCGTCAAGGAGGGGAGAAGGGTTGGGGTATTATGGATTAGCGAATAATATTGCAATGAGTTTCGGGCCCATGACAGGTTTGTTTATGCATACTACGTGTAGTTATGAAGCTATTTTTGCTTGTTCTTTCATTTCAGGTAGTTTGGGCATAGTTATGGCAAGCTTGGTGAAGGTTCCCCGTAAACCCCCTGTCAGACGGGAGCCGGTTTCTTTGGACCGTTTTCTGTTGGTAAAAGGATTACCTGCTGGTTTTTCTTTGTTATTGCTTTCTATTCCTTATGGAATGACAACGACTTATGTGGCTATGTATGCAGAGGAAATAGGCATACAGGTGAGTCCGGGACTTTATTTTACTTTTATGGCTGTCGGATTGGCGGTATCCAGGATATTTTCAGGGAAGCAGGTCGATAAAGGGAAGATCACGAAAGTTATCTCTCTAGGAATGTATATGGCTTGCATTAGTTTTTTTGCTTTGGCATCTTGCCGGCGGTTGATGGAGTGGAATCCGGATATTGCTTCTGAGCTTTTTTTAGCAGTTGCTTTTGGTACAATGTTTCCGGCCTTTAATACTTTATTTGTTAATCTGGCAGCCCATAATCAACGGGGGACAGCTACTTCAACCTATCTAACCAGTTGGGATGTGGGTATTGGAATAGGATTGATGGCAGGTGGGGCGATAGCTCAGGCGTTGGGAGGATTTAACTATGCCTATTTAGTGGGAGCATTTCTGACTATTCTTTCTGCTGTGTATTTTCTTGTTAAAGCAGGTCCTCACTTCAATCAGAATAAACTCAGGTAAAGAGAATCTTTTTCAGCTTTTTATCGTTTATGGAGGTAAATTTAAATCCATATTGCGATGAAAGAAAATACATCTACCGATCGTTTAAATGCTGAAAAACAGTGTGAATTGAAAGATTCAGATTTCGGAATACCTGAGACCCGTGAGTTTCCTATGCCTGATGCTGTACATGTACGGGCCGCTGAGGCTTATTTCAGATATGCTCCCGAAGATAAAAAGCATAAATTGGCTCAGCGGATTTTATTGAAAGCAAAAGAGTATGATGTGGACGTTAAAAGTCAGACTATATTGAAATGGGCAGAGGAGTAATTATATGAAAAGTTTGAAAGAACAATATTGGAAGTATTCTTTAATAGGTATTATCTTATTTCTGGGGATTGTCATATTTCAGAAGATCACACCTTTTCTGGGTGGTTTTTTAGGAGCTTCAACCCTTTACATTTTGTTAAGGGGACAAGCTTTTTATCTGACTGAAAAGAAGCATTGGAAAAAGTGGCTCATGGCTATAGTATTATTGTTGGAGACTATTTTATTTTGTTTAATACCTATCGTGCTGGTTGTATGGTTATTTATCAATAAATTGAAAGCAGTTGATCTGGATCCTCAGAGTTTATTAGTTCCAATTCAACATTTGGCTGATCTTGTTCATGAAAAAACCGGTTATGAGTTGATGAGCCGTGGGAATATGAATGCTTTGGTGGGTATGTTACCTAAAATAGGGCAGGCTCTGATGGGAAGTATCAGTAGTTTTTTCATCAATGTACTGGTACTTTTACTTATCTTGTATTTTATGCTCACCGGAGGACGTAAGATGGAAGCCTATGTACGGGAGATTTTACCTTTTAACCGCCGGAATAAAAGAGATGTTCTGAAAGAGTTTCACATGGTGGTTCGTTCCAATGCTATTGGTGTTCCGGTGCTGGCAATATTGCAAGGTGTAGCGGCTATGCTGGGATATTATATTTTTGGTGTTCCTGAGGTCTTGTTGTGGGGAGTCATTTCCTGTTTTGCAACCATTTTGCCAGTTGTCGGAGTCGCCATTATCTGGATTCCACTGGTGATTTACCTGGGAGTGACCGGACATTGGGGGATGGGGATCGGATTGGCTGTTTACAGTTTAGTGGTAGTGGCTAATATTGATAATCTGATTCGTTCGATACTTCAGAAAAGGATGGCAGATACTCATCCGTTAATTACTATTTTCGGGGTAATCATCGGATTATCTTTATTTGGTTTTATGGGAGTAATTTTCGGTCCTTTAGTATTGGCTATTTTTGTTCTTTGTGTTGAAATTTTCAAGGAAGAATATTTGGGAGGTCATGAAAATACATAGGTTATGCTGATTACTGTTACAATAAAAATTGTTATAGGAATGTTGGGAGTTTTGTTCTTTCTGCGGATTTCGGGAAAAACTCAGATGGCTCAGTTGACTCCTTTGGATTCTGTGAATGCTTTTGTCCTGGGGGCTTTGGTCGGAGGGGTTATTTACTCAGACTTGTCGGTATGGTATATGATATTTGCACTGGCAGTATGGACGATGGTAAATATGATGATTCGTTATTTATTACGGTATAGTTTTTTCCGGCATTTGATAAAAGGGGATGCAGTCATGATAGTCCATAATGGGAAGATCAATTTAAAAGAATTTAAGCGGAATGGTTTGGAAATGGAACAGTTCAGGACTTTATTACGCGAAAATGGCATTTTCTCCATGTTTGACGTAGATGAAGTACGTTTTGAAACCAATGGAAGATTAACTGTGTCAGTGAGAAGCGGTATTTCAGAATCATATTTGTTCGTTAATAATGGGGCCATATTACAGAGTTCCCTGATCAATGCCAATAAAACAGAAGATTGGTTAAGGGAACAGTTGAAAAAACTGGGTTATGAAGAACCGGGTGATTTGTTTTGTGCAGAATGGACTCCGGAAAAAGGGTTTTATATTGCTCCTAAGAAGAGTGATGGCTATGTCAGTGGGAATGAATTTAGTGAAAATGATGTTTCGAATTGAAAAACAAAGGAGTAAAAGTGCCGGCAACATCGAAAAGGTTACAAATCTGACATTGGATGTTAAAATAATTTGTATTTTAGTGCTTCGAAATTTTATATGATTTTTTATAATGGCATTATTCGGATTATTTGGAAAAACGAAAAAAGAAAACCTGGATAAGGGTTTGGAAAAAACGAAAGAGAGTGTGTTTAAAAAACTGGCTCGTGTTGTTGTCGGTAAATCGAAGGTTGATGATGAGGTATTGGATAATCTGGAAGAAGTGCTGATTTCTTCGGATGTGGGTGTTGATACGACGGTACGGATTATTGAGCGTATAGAGCAGCGGATACAACGGGAAAAGTATATGGGAGTAGATGAATTGAACCGGGTGTTGAAAGAAGAAATTGTGGCTTTATTGAAAGAAAATGTGGTTAATGATAGCGATACTTTTGAGTTTCCTGATAGTGGAGTGCCTTATGTGATCATGGTAGTAGGAGTGAATGGAGTCGGAAAAACCACGACAATCGGGAAATTGGCCTATAAGTTTAAGGAAGCTGGTAAAAAAGTGGTCTTAGGTGCTGCGGATACTTTTCGGGCTGCGGCTGTTGACCAGTTGGTGATTTGGGCCGATCGGGTAGGAGTTCCTATTGTAAAACAAGGAATGGGAGCTGATCCGGCCTCTGTTGCCTACGACACCTTGAAAAAAGCGAAAGCTGATGGGGCTGATGTGGTTATTATTGACACTGCTGGCCGGCTTCATAATAAGATTAATCTGATGAATGAACTGACCAAGATTAAGAATGTCATGAAAAAAGTTTTACCAGATGCTCCGAATGAAGTGTTGCTGGTATTGGATGGATCTACAGGACAGAACGCTTATGAACAGGCGAAACAGTTTACCTTGGCTACGGAAGTCAATGCTTTGGCTATTACCAAATTAGATGGAACGGCGAAAGGCGGAGTAGTGATTGGTATTTCGGATCAGTTTAAAATTCCGGTGAAATATATTGGTATCGGGGAGAAAATGGAGGATCTGCAAGTATTTAATCGTGAAGAGTTTGTTGATTCACTATTTAATTCATGATTTATTCAGTTGAACAAATAGTTGGAATGGTATCTATGGCATAGCAGATCATGGTGAAGAAAATTTTATTTGTTTGTTTAGGAAATATATGCCGTTCACCAGGTGCAGAAGGAATTATGAAAGCTTTAGTGAAACGGGAAGGACGGGAAAACGATTTTTTTATTGATTCTGCGGGTTTATATAGCGGGCATGCAGGGGCTTTGCCGGATGAAAGGATGAGGAGGCATGCTGCACGCCGGGGTTATCAGTTGGATAGTCGTGCCCGTACTTTTTATCCAACTGCTGATTTTGCTGAATTTGATCTGATTATAGGAATGGATGATCAAAATATAGCTGCCTTGAAACGATTGGCAGAGAATGATGAAGAACGGGCAAAGATCTTTAAAATGACTGATTTTTGTCAAAAAACTACTCCTTATACAGTTGTTCCTGATCCTTATTATGAGGGAGCGGAAGGATTTGAATTGGTGTTAGACCTTCTGGAAGACGCTGTTTCCGGGTTATATTACTTTTGTTTGTCTGAATGATAATGTAAATAACTTATCTGGAAAAGACATTTTTGTATTTATACATTAATGTCTTTTTTTTATATATTTTAAAAGTATTCTTTTGAACGGCATATTTTTTGTTGAAATTTTAGAGAAAATTAAACGTTCGATATTTATTGGAATAATTCAAAATTTATCGGGTGTGATCGAAACCTGGGGATGGTTAATGAGAAGAAAGTTGTTAAGGAGATCCCGGATTTAGTTATTCCTTTCTAAATAATTGAATTTTAGATTATTGTATATGTATCTAAAATCGGTTGAATAAATTTGAAAAGAGAATGAATGTTGATATGGATGTTAGTTTTAATATTCTTTAACTTTCAATATTTATAACAAAAAAAACGAACGTTTTAATTGGTTATTGCATATAAAGGAGATAAAACAATTATTTTTTTTAACTAATGAGAAAAACAATGAGATTTCTATTTTTCGGTTGTTTAGCTATTTTGGTTATAGCTTGCAGTAAAGATAAGGTAGAAGGGTTTTCTGACGGAGATGATAATTGTGTCCTGTCATTTGCTTTAAAGACAGATTATGCTGAACATGAGGTAGTCTTGACACGTGCTGTTACACTTCCGACAGAACAGGATTTTAAGGTACGTATAGAAAATACCCGTGCAGAAGTGTTGAGAGAATGGAAATATGCTGATTTACCTTCTTTAATAAAGGTAGTTCCGGGGAGTTATAAACTGGTGGCTTGGCATGGTAGTGATACGGTTTTGCCTGCATTTGATGAACCTTATTATTATGGAGAGACAAAAATCACGTTGAAGGATGGAGATAATCTGGATACTGTTGTAAATGTTCAGGTCGCTACGGTGAAATTAGCCGTACAATTTCATGAGAGTTTTGGTTTCGATTATGATGATTATTTTGTTGATATTAAAACAGATGGAGATTCGCTCCGATTTTTGAAAGACGAGACACGGGAAGGGTATTTTAAGCCTGGTAGATTGCGGATGCGTTTTGGTTTAAAACCGAAGGGATCTGCGGTTTATTATGAATTTTATCCAGATCCTATTGCCAGTGTTCAGGCGAAGGAATCTTATAGAATGACATTAAAGGCCCAAAGTAAAAATGGTGCTTTGTCGTCAATTGCAATCATGACGGATTCTACTACAATTGATATTCCGGTGGAGGTGGATTTACCCCCTTTCTATCTTCCGAAGGCTCCTCCTGTAGTAAGTTTGTCTGCTGCTGATATGAATGCAGGAACCTTAGAAACTACTGAAGGAGTATCGAAGAAAGCTATTGCAATGGTTACTTCAGAAGGTGGTTTAACTGAATTGAAGATCAAGACTGTATCAGATACATTATTGTCAAGGGGGTGGCCGGGAGAGATTGATTTAATGAAAGCTACAGCAGAACAGAAAGCGCTTTTGAAAGCCAATGGTTTAACTTGGAGCGGAGATATCGATACCAAAGATACCATAAAATCTGCGGTATGGGTGAGTTTTAATGATGTGGTGAAATTGCTGAATACTGCTCCTGGACAACATACTATTTCTACTTTTGAGATTACTGCTAAGGATCAGTTTGAACAATTTGGCAATGATTGTAAATTTAGTGTAGAGGTAGCCCCTCCGGTGTTTGAGTACGTAACGGTTCCGGGAGAAGGAAACGTGTGGGCAAAAAGAGCAGTTTATGATTTGAAATATGTATCGGAAGTCAGAACACCTGTGGTTGAATGTCAGGGGACTGATGGAAATTGGACTACCTTGGAAACTACCCTGACTGAGACAGCAACAAATACTTATGAATGTATAGGACAGGGATTGACTCCCTCTACAAATTATGCTTTTCGGATTCGCTTGGGAGAGCATGTGTTGGATGCAGGGAACTATAAAACAGAAGAGGCATTACAAGTTCCCAATGCAGGAATGGAGGAATGGTATCTGGAAACTCAAAAAAACTGGCTTTCGCAAAAAACTTACATTTATCATGCTTGTGCAGAAGGGGATAACTCATCTTGGTGGGCAAATAATAATGTGCGTTCTACTTGGTGGACTACTGCCCCTGTCGAAGCCAATTCTGCACCAGCAGTTAGTTATTTGACTGAACGTTCGGGTAAAGTTGCTGAAATTCGTTCTACCGGTTCGGGGAGCGGGTATGCAAATACTAGTTCGATATGTTATGATGGAAGCCGGATACCGGGTATGTTGTTTATAGGTGATTATGATTATAATAAACCTGATGAAACAATTAATTATGGAAGGCCTTTTACTGCCCGTCCTGTACAATTGAAATTTTGGTATCATTATACTCCTTATAATAATGAAGAATGTGAAGCCTATATTGAAATACAGAATAGGAATGGAAGTGAAACAAAAACTTTGGGGACCGGAGTATTCAGAAGTGCTCAAGGGACTTCCGAGTATATTGAAGCTGTCATTGATTTAGAATATATAGATAAATGTTCGAAGGCAACTCATATGTATATTCGTTTTCTTTCTTCAACATCTTCACAGCCTGGTGTTGAAAAAAATGTGAGTATTAAGTTGGAAGGAATAAAGGACGATTGGAAAGCACATGTGGGGAGTAGATTGAAAATAGATGATATTGAATTAATATATTGAAAAATAGAATAATCGTAAAACAAATATAACAATGAAAAGAATATTAAGTCTAAGCAGTATCGTGTTGATCTTGACTTTTTTGCTGGTATCTTGTGGTAAAGATCCAAAGATAGAAAAAGGAGAGGATCAGTTAGCACAAGGACAATTTTCCTTGCAGTTAGGTACGATGGGAAGTTTTGAGGTTGTGACAAAGTCTACTGAGACTGTTGATGTTAAAGATTTTACAGTAAGGGTCTATGGGAAAACATTGAGGGAGACTGCTTTTGATTCCACTTGGCTTCGCTATGATGAGATGCCGTCGGTAGTGACTATTCCGGCTGGGAAATATACCATTGAAGCTTATAATGGGGAGCAACGTTCCGGTTTTGAAGTACCTTACTATTATGGTAAGAAAGAGTTTTCAGTAGGTGTACAGGAATTGACGGATGCACAGGTTACTTGTCAGCTGGCCTGTGTGAAGCTGTAGAATTTACTTCCTTGTTTTTGAGTAATGTAACTGACCCTGTGTGTATTATTCATCATACAGAAGGAACCTCCATTGAGTTTGATCCGAAAGTGGATAAGGGAATTGGTTATATTTCAGCCCCTGCTGATTCCACTTTGGCCGTAACGATCCGTGGAAAATATACAGAAGATAATTCAGAAGTTGACCGTACTTATTTTATCAAATCGGTGGGAGCAAAACAATGGCACAAGATTGCCTTGAGTGTGAACACGGAAGCAGGGATCGAAAATGGCGGGGGAATGATCCAGGTGGATCACAGTGTGGATGAAAAAGAAGCTACTATTCTGGTTCCCGGAGGTGGTGATCTGATTGATAACAATGGGGATAGCGGCAGCTGGGATGATGATGGAGAAGAAAAACCCGATGACGGAGAGAAAGAAGATTTACCTGATATTGTAGGAACTAGTTTAAATGGAGCTGCTTTTAATATAGATGAAATTATTGAGAAGCGGGGAAATAACATCCATACCTTGGAGATTACCTTGACTGCTCCGAGTGGAGGAATTCAAAACTTATTTTTGGTGATGCATTCCACTAACTCGGCTTTGCAGATGCAATTTGAAGCAATGGGGGGATCAAATGATGCACTCCCGATGGATTTAGCAAATCCTGGAGACCTGCTAAATCCGGAAAGTGGTTCCTGGCAGGAGATTTTGTCTTCTTCTGACATTAATGTAATTAATCCGCAGGAATCAATTAAAGGAAAGAAGTCCTATGTATTTTCTATTGGTGGTTTCATGCCGATGTTGATAGCTCCTATTGATGATAGTCCGTATTGTGACCATACTTTTAATATTAAAATTGTTGACGGATCTGGAAATGATATTTCTAAAGTCTTGACGGTCAGAACCTATGCAGAGTAATACGGTAAAGTAAAAATTATGAAGAAATATTTGATATTTTACTTTTTTCTATCTGTTTTGATAGGAATGGCGGGATGTCAGGAAGAGGTTGCAAAGGAGCCAGATGGGGGTAAGGGATGGCTTGTTGTAGAGTTTTTGACTGATAAATCTGTACAGACCCGTGCAACGGATCCGGTATATACGTTGGATATACTTGACGCCAATGGAACCTTAGTGAAGCATTTTGATGATTTTACAGGAATTACAGACCGGATTTTGTTATCTGCCGGGACTTATAAGTTGATTGCTGATAGTGGTGAGGATGTGTTGGCAGATTTTGAGAAGCCTTACTATAAGGCAGAACAGGAAGTGAAAATAGAAGCAGCTGTAACTAGAGAGGTCTCCTTGATTTGTACTCAGGCTAATGTGAAGGTTTCTGTTGAATATTCTGATTTAATTAGGAAAAATTTTCCAGAATACTCTTTAGAAGTAACAAATGGCGAGGGAAAACTGACATTTGTTAAAGATGAAGTCCGGGCTGGTTATTTAAGAGTAAATGAAAATACGCTGATTTGGAATTTAACATTGAATAATGGGCAGGAAGTTTTTCATTTAAATAAAACAATAACGGGTGTTGCACCCCGGCAGTATTACCGTTTCAAATTTGATATTAAGGAAAATGGTAGTGCGGAGGAAGGGGCTTTTGTAGGGGGAGTAGTTGTAGATACGACGACTGATGTGTATGATTGGGTTTGTGATATTGTTTTGAAAGAAAATATTGTTAAACCCGATATTCAGCGTGAGGATGGCAAAGCTTTGAGTGAGCCGATCCTGGTATTGGAAAAAGCCCGTGGTGCGGATATCCGGGTGAATATATCTGCCCAGGCACGGATGCAGGATCTGACGATCAGGCATAAATCGGCAACTTTGAAAGAGAAGGGAGTGCCGGAAGCGTTTACTATTACCGATATTCAACCTGAGGTACAGACTGCCGTTAACAATGCCGGTATTACCTGGGGTAGTGAAACCTTATTAAATGCTCAGGAAGCAGTGATAGATTTTAGTCAGATTGCCAATCATTTACCTTTGGGAGATTATCAGTTTTATATTAATGTATATGATGCACGCTGCCGGTTAGTAACAGATACATTGAGGATTTCTGTAATTCCTGATATTGACCATATTGCAGATGAAGTGAATGTCATGGAGGTATGGGCTGAATTTGCAACTGTCCGGGGGCGTTGGTATACGATAGACAAGCCGGAAGGTATGGGACTAGAGTATAAGACTACTGAAGGCGACTGGCAATTGGCTACAGCAATGACTTTTGATGAGACAGGTAAGTCGTTTGTTGCTTTTTTGACTAATCTGGAACCCGGAACTACTTATTTTTTCCGGACGACAGCGACTGAAAAAGGGGCTTCAGAGACTATACGGACCTTTACAACAGAGGCCGGAGGACAGATTCCTTATATGAATTTTGATCATTGGTATACGAGTAGTAAAGCACAATATGTCGGGAATTCCGATGATGCTGTTCATTATTGGGATTCCGGTAATGAAGGCGGGGCTACATTTGGTTTTGTACCTACTACGGAAGAAAAATCAGATGTGGTGAAAGGATCGGCAGCCAAATTGGCTTCACAATGGGCCATGGTGAAATTTGCGGCAGGTAATCTTTACACTGGAGATTTTGTCGGTCTTAGCGGGACGGATGCCAGTATCGATTTTGGTATTCCGTATACTTCTCGTCCGACAACTTTGAGTGGATGGTATAAATATCAACCCGGTACGATTAACCGGACAAAAGCTCCTTATACCGATTTAAAAGGGCTGACTGACAGTTGTCATATTTATATTGCTTTGACGGATTGGTCAGAACCTTTCCATGCAAATTCGAGTGGTTACCAATATGTGGATTTGAGTGAAAATAATACTTCTATTCTAGCCTTTGGAGAATTGAAAAGTGACCGGAGAATGGAGGCTTATGAGCATTTCACCATCCAATTGAAGTACCGGAATAAAACGAAAAAGCCGACTTATATATTGATTGTGGCGGCTGCCAGTAAGTATGGCGATTATTTTACAGGTAGTGATAGCAGTGTGTTATGGTTGGATGAGTTTGAATTAGGTTTTGATCCTATTGAATGACAGGATTTAAATAAGTGTACCTTTGGGGTACACTTATATTTTCACAGGCGATAAAAGATATGGAATATATGATAAAAAGAAGTATATTATTGATATTTATTTTGTGGATAGGCGTGGGGAATTGTCCGGGTAGAGAACGGATTAGCCGGGGAATTGTGAAACAGACTTTCGTTCCTAAAGGACAGTGGTTTTTTGGAGGTACCTGTTCTTATTCGGAAATGAGCCAGGATAATTATAAATTTTTGGTATTAAAGGATTGGAATGGAAATGGATATCAGTTGGCTATAAAACCTTTTTTTGGTTATATGGTCAAGAACGACTTAGGAGTAGGAGCGACTTTTGCTTATGAGCGTTCTTTGTTCAAGATAGATAATTTAAATATAAACCTGAATGAGGACTTGACATTTCAGATTGCGGATTACTATATACTAGAACATATTTATACTGCTTCGGCTTTCATGCGGTTGTTCATGAATATTGAAGAAAGTAAACGGTTCGGTCTGTTTAATGATGTGAAATTGATGTTTGGAGGAGGGCAAGGAAAGTATATTAATGGTAAAGGAGATATGTTGGAAGGTACCTATCAGACTATTTTGAAAATGGGTCTGATCTATTCGCCGGGTATTGCTGTGTTTATTAATGATTACGCGGCTGTTGAAGCTTCTGTCGGGGTGTTGGGACTACAAATGAAACAAGTGGATCAGAAGACCAATAATGTACATACCGGTTCATTTAAGAACAGTTCTGCCAATTTTAAAATTGATTTGTTTTCAATAGGTTTAGGTTTTGCTATTTATTTGTAAAGTATGAAGGTTGTTATTTTATTGTTATTGATAGCAGGTTTCTCTGGTTGTATTTCTAATGACGTTCCTTTTCCGGTAGTGTATGGGAATGTTCAGAAGATCGAATGTAATGGTCAGCAGAAATGTGTGATTAATACGAAAGACCGCACAATCACTTTAACGTTGAGTGATACTGTCAATATTAAACGTGTTCGTTTAAATACATTGGAGGTATCTGCTGATCCGGCTCGGGAACAGAAGCTTGATCTGGTCCCTGAAGTTTCTGTGGGGGTGGATACATTTCTGGATTTGTCACAACCTTATCGTTTTGTGATCCATACTTATCAGGATTATGTATGGACCATTATTGCCGACCAACCTATTGAAAGGTATTTCAGGGTGGAAAATCAGGTTGGGGAAGCAGTGATCAATGTCGTGGAGAAAATGGTACTTGTATATGTTTCTAAAGATCAGAACCTTTCAGATATACAAGTAACGGAAGTCCAGTTGGGACCCTCTATAGCCACTTACGATCCCAATCCGTTGACATTGAAAAATTTTATCCGGAAACAGAGTATTCTTGTCAATTGTTTTGGCCAGACAGAGAAATGGGAGGTTGGAGTTTTTTATAAGGAAACAGATGGATC
>ERZ780154.1017-NODE-1017-length-16145-cov-1.98782_pt1 | contig 16145 bp, 12 predicted proteins | sample MGYA00511568_ERZ780154 | MGnify/ENA primary metagenome ERZ780154 (study PRJEB29588, sample SAMEA2142525) | human gut metagenome | biome: human gut; feature: human-associated habitat; material: faeces | place: Denmark | collected 2008/2010 ...
CCGTATCTACTTTGATGGATATACCTTTGGAAGCCAGTTCTTCATTTAGCTGGGCAATTTCTTTACGTACACGGTCGGACAGATCGATTACATTTACCAGTGGTGATTTGGCAATAATACAGGTAATCACCTCTTTACCGTTGACACGGGAATAGGATTCTTCTTCTTTAATCCCGAAATTGATGTCGGCAATATCTTTCAACAAAACCGGACCATTGGCAATGACAATATTTCCCAGGTCCTCTGTCTGTAAATATTCTGCTGTAACATTGACAAAATATCTTTTTACATTTTGATATACCGAGCCGGCAAAGGTCTTTTCAGACATATTTTTGCTAATCAGTGAGCTGACCTGTGAAGCTGTGATGTTCAGGGCTTTACATTTTTCCTGATCCAATAAGATTTCTATACTTTTTTGCCGGCCTCCTATGACAGTTACTGAGGCGACTCCATCCGTGCTTTCAAGTATAGGAGCAATGTCTGCATCAGTGATATTACGGACATAATCAATATCATCTTCTCCGAGGATTTGTAGAGTCATGAATTGATCGCTGGCTTTTCCAGTTCCTGCCTTACTGACCTGGACAGTAAATTCTTCTGGCAGAGTCTTAGCCAGGGTTTTGATTTTTTCTTCTAATTTTAAATAAGCGTATTTTGTGTTGGTGTTCTTGGTAAAGGATACACTGGTTCTTGCATTCCGGGTTGATATACGGGTGATGATTTCTTCAACGCCTTCCATGCCGCTGATGACTCCTTCCACCGGTATTACTGCCTGGTTTTCTATATATTTCGGATCTAAATCGGTTTTCGCATTAACACTTACATTGAGCGAAGGAAATTCCGCATCCGGATAGAGTTCCATCTGTAAGTAGCCGTACGAAAATATCCCCATCATGGTTAAACCAATGAAGATCATTGAGATCAGAACTTTACGTTGTATGAGTTTGTCCATAATTTATTTATACTAATATACCCATCTGCCGATGACGCTACCGTTATTTTTCTTTTTTATCAAAAATATAGTATACACATGGGATCACTACTAATGTCATGATGGTAGAGGTAAATAATCCGCCAATTACAGCTAAAGCCATTGGAGAACGGAGTGAAGCTCCTTCACCGAAACCGAAACACATTGGAAGTAAGGCCAGTATGGTTGTTAAGCTGGTCATTATAATAGGCCTGATACGTTGCTGTGCAGCTGTCTTAACAGCTTCTGTCAAACCGAGACCTGAGGCTTTTAACCGATTGGCAGCATCTACAAGCAGGATAGAGTTATTTACCGCAATACCTGCCAGCATAATGATACCGATGAAGGCCATCATATTCAACGAAGCTCCTGTCAGTAAGAAAGCGTAGATACAACCTACTCCTGCCAAAGGGATGGTTAGCAGAATGGTGAATGGATGGCGCAATGATTCAAATTGTGAAGCCATAACCATATATACCAGGATAATGGATAATAACAAAGCAAATGATAGTCCGTTAAATGATTCTGCGCGCTTTTCTTCTTCACCCGTAATTTTTGCAGCATATTTGGCAGGGAATTGAATATCTTTTAGCTGTGCTTTGATTTCAGGTGTGACACTTCCCAGGGTATATCCTTTTTCCAGCATTGCTGTTACTTTACCAATACGGTTTTGATTGTTCCGGTTGATTTCCTTGGGAGCAGTCGTGATACTAATTTCAGCAATCTCCCCCAGACGGTATTTTTTTTCACCCTGTGTAATTTCAACGTTATCAAGTTCGGCCAGGGAAGTTTCCGGTACCCGGATTTCGATGTCAATGGGTTCTCCTTCAGATTCAAATGTACTGGCAGTTGTTCCGTTCAATTTATTTTTTACCTGGGAAGCTACTGAGGCAATATCGACTCCATAGATACCGCTTTTCAAACGGTCAATGGAAATATTGACTTCGGGAGCCCCTTTCTCCATAGAAGTGCGGATATCGTATAAACCTGCGATTGAGGTGATTTTTTCTTTTACTTCATTGCATAATTCTTCAATTAATTCTAATTCTTCACCTTTGATTTCAATGACAACCGGAGCTCCTTCTGTTCCCAGAATGCTTTGCAGGGCAGATTGTTCTTTTTCGAAAGAAATCTCAATACCATCCGGAATAGCATAATTATGATTCAGCTGACTGATGATATAGTCTGCATCTGTTTTAGATTTGCTTTTCAATTTGGTTTTGATTTCTGCCTGATTTTCTTCTTCCAGCTTACCTCCGCTTTGACTTTCGGTGTTGGAAGGACCAACTTGTGTGAAAATCCATTCCAAATCATCTCCGGCGAGCTCACTGATCATATTTTCAATAGTTGCTGTAGCATTATCAGTGCTTTGCAACCGGGTTCCCGGTTCCAGAGTGACATAAGTTGAGAATTCTCTGGACTCAGCTTTAGGCATAAACTCCATGTCCAATAAAGGAATAAGCATATAACTGCCAACAACGAGTAATAGGGCAATCATAACGACGGTATAACGGTGCTTAAGCAGATTTCCCACAAAGTTGCCATATCCTTTTATTTTTACAGAACCTTGTCCGCTAATGGGTTTGGTTACGTATTTGGAGGCTAACATAGGCATCAGCAGAATAGCAACAAATAAAGAAGATATTAGTGAGAAAGATACAGTCCAGGCTTGTTCTTTGAACAATTCTCCGGCAGCCCCCTGGATATATACAATAGGTAAAAATACCACAATCGTTGTAAGCGTAGATGAAGTAATGGCGCCTGCAACTTCAGAAGTACCTTTGATGGCGGCTTCTTTCGAAGACAACCCGTTTTCCAAATTTCGATAAATATTTTCCATTACGACAATGGCATTGTCTATCAACATACCAGCCCCAAGTGCGAGCCCTCCTAGAGTCATAATGTTGATAGTCAATCCATTAAAATACATTAGGTTGAAAGTGGCAATAATAGATACCGGGATGGAGATACTCACAATTAAGGTTGTATTAATACGGCGGAGAAATACATACAACACCAACATGGCCAACAGAATACCCATAACGGCAGAATCCTTCACTTCTCCGATTGAAGCTCCGATGAAATCACCCTGATTACTGATGATATTAAATTCATAACCCGGCATGCTTTTCCGCAGTTCTTCAAGCTTTTCTGTAATATTGTCTACTGCTTTTACGGTGTTGTATTTATTTTCTTTGTAGATACTGATGCTTAAACTACGTTCGCCATTATACCGGGCCAGATTTTCAGGATCTTTATTTTTCAGGCTAACATTTGCTACATCTTTTAAATAGACTGGAGCTTTTGTAGTCGAAGATGAGGTATTGGATGAAGATTCTGAAGGTGATTTGAAAGCAACAATGATATTTTCAATATCCTCAATGCTTTTCAGTAAGTTGACACCTTTTATCGTATACTGAATTTCATCGTTTACAATACTTCCCCCGGAAACATTACGGTTCATGCTTTCAATCTTGGAAGCAATAGTTTCTGCTGTCAGGTTGAATGCTTCCAGCATGTATGGGTTGGTTTTGATTTCAACGTATGCCTGTTCCTGTCCGTTCAGCTGGATATCAGCCACTCCGTCCAGACGCACTAATTCACTGCGCATATAGTTCTCTGCAATCTTCCGGAGTTCGTTCATATCCTTGATCTCCTTGTGACTCATAGAGATAATCATGACAGGAGTCGCATTAGCATCATAACGTGACACATTTAATGAAGTGATGTCGGTATTTTGAGAAATTTGCGACATACTTCGCTGTAGATCCAGAAAAGCAGCGTCCATGTCCTGGTCCCAGTCATATTCCACTGTAATGGTAGCTCCTCCGACTTTGCTGCTGCTGCTCACTTGCTTCACGCCTTCCTGGCGGGCAGCTGTGGATTCAATCCTTTCGACAAATTGTTTTTCAATTTCCTCGGGCGGACGTTCGCCGGCTTCTAATTCAATATATAAGGCCGGATTCTTTAAATCGGGAAATAAGTCTGTTCCCAATTTATTATATGAAATGATACCCAGTAGGCACACACCCAATGTAATCATCAATACACTGACCGGGTATTTGACTGCAAATTTTGTTATCCCCATGATAATTAATGTGCTGATTTTTAGTTTTATTTCATTACCTTCACTTTGCTCCGGTTACGTAACCATTCATAACCTTTCACAACGATTTTGTCGCCTGGCTCTAAGCCCTTTTCAACTTCGATGAATTTATCGTCACTGATTCCGGTATGGATCACCTTTTCTTCAGCACTATTCCGGTCTACGGTGTAAACAAGTTTACCTCCGCGGCGGCTTTTAATAATTTCTTTCGGGATAGATAGAACAGAGTCTTTCCGTATAGTAACAACGTCGGCTTTTGCGAACATTCCCGGGCGGAGTTTCAATTCCGGGTTGTCAATAATAATGTAACCGGAAAAGGTACGGGTATCCTCGTTGATTGCCGGTGAGAGCTGAGTCAACACTCCTTTCAGGGTATCTGATTTGATATTGTAATTCGTGATATGTACTTTTTGTCCTACAGCTAGTTTAGTCAGTGTGTTTTCCGGAAATTGGGTTTCTACATACATTTTACTATAGTCCATTATTCCTGCAATGGCACTTCCTGAAGCAACTTCGACACCCGGCGTAAAGTAGGGCAGGCTGACAAGTACTCCTTTGAAAGGAGCTTTTATACTCATCTTATCCAGTGTAATATAAGCATTTTCCAAGGCTAACTTGGCGTTGATGTAAGAATTTTCGGCGTTATTGACATCTTTTTGGGTTGCCCCTCCTTTTTCGAATAATATTTTTTGTCCTTCCCACTCTTTTTCTGTAATCTGGATTTGTAGTTTTTTACTTTCTAATTGAACATTATTTTCGTATTCTTTATTTTCCAGGCGTACAATAGTAGCTCCGGCTTCAACAATATCACCCAGTTGATAGGGCCGCCCGGTCTTCGGGTTTTTCTGAAGGTAATAGGCCCCGTTGGTTTCAGATTTTAGCTCAATCGTTTTAGCAGCTTTTGCTGTTCCTGTAGTTGTAATATATTCTTCTATATTTCTGAATTGTACTTCTTCGATCCATACAGGAGTTGTCGTTTCAGATGTAGAATTATTCCGATTATTGTTGCAGGAAAACAGTATTAGTCCTAAAGAAACAATTCCGGTAATCTTTAAGTAAGTGTTCATGGTATTTTTGTTTACTTGTTAGCGTTATTTGATAATTGGATGAAAATTATGATTTATTTCAGTAAATTCACTGGTAAATAAGATTTATTGGTTTCAAAATCCCAAAGCGTCTGGATTTTTAAATTCAGTAATTCCAGTTTGTAACTGATAATAGCATTCGTATAAGCTTGTTTGGCACTGGTTAACTGGGTCTGGTATTGTTGTAATTCCATACCGGTAAGATTACCGTTCCGGTATTTCTCCAGGTTAATTTCATAAGTATGTTCTGCGTTTTCAATACTTTTCTTCTTGATTTCGATCTGGCGGATTAAAGTTGGGAGATTACGGCAGATTTTACGTACTTCCAGGGTGATATCCTTTTTTTGTTCATCTAATCCGATTTGATTGGATTCCATAGCCAGTTCACTTGATTTTACTCTGGCTTTTTTAGCTCCCCAGTCGAAAATGGGAATGGTTAAACTGACTCCGATTTGTTCGTTGTCGGTTGGGTTATCATACATATTATTCATTTTTTCACCAAGGGCATCCAGGCCAACTCTGGCAGTAATACTACCTTTAAATTCGTTGGCTGCTTTTGCCTTTATAATGGAAAAAACGTCTTCTTCCAAAGTGATTTGTTTCTGACGGATTTCCATCCGTTGGCTTAAGGCATATTTAACAGCCTCTTCCTGATTCACATCTACAGTGACAATATCAGTATTTGGCAGTACCATGATATCTTCATCCAGTGAAATACCCAATAATTGTTTGAAATTGTCTTTGGTATTTTCGTAATTGATTTCGGCAGAATAAACAGAGGATTCGCTGGTAGCTAAGTTGACTTCAGCCTGGTACAATTCTTCTTTTGCAATTAATCCGGCTTCGACTTTATTTTTGATGATTTCATAATTTTGTTTCTGATTGTTGTATTCATCTTTGGCCGTATTCAAGTCCTTTTGTTTCTGATAAACATCGTAAAACGAAGAGGTAACGTTTTTTTCTATGTTTAACTCTTGAAGGGCATAACTGATTTTTGCGTTCTCCAGAGAATATTCCAGCTCTTTCAGTTCCATCTTTGTTTTATTGTAGGTGAATAAAGGCTGTTCAACCCGTAATGAAATATTGTGGTTGTAAGACGTATTTTTACCCCCTGACGTCCTATTGGAAGCGTCTTGCCAGGAAAAATCATTATACAAAGATATTTTTCCATCAGTCCATTTGATGGGTTGCTGAATACCAAAAGAAGCCGAGGAGGTCATGTTTTCGTTGGCAAACCATTTACTGTTATAACTGTCATATTGGTTGTTACGGGTATAATTAAACGGATTAACGTCCAGAGAAAACTGGGATTTCAAAGATGCGTTCTGGGCTTTTAGGTTTAATTGCCTTTGTTCCAAACTGAGTTTGCTTTGTATCAATGAAGGACTGTGTTCGAAAGCAATGTTCAATGCTTTCTCTAGTGTCAGGATTTCCTGGGCTCCGGAATAACTGATTCCGCATACGATCAGGAGTGCAACGGCCAGTGTGTGTTTAAACATATTATTTCTGTTTTATCGATTATTCATATTTATTATTCATCTGCCAGGGTAAACTTAACAGCATCTGCGATCACGTAGTCCCCGGATACTTTATCTGTCAGTACAATTTTTGCTGTGCCTTTGGGAATATAGTAATTGCCGAGTGAAATCCAGCCAGCATCTTCTTGTTCTAAATCCAGGGTAACTGATTCTTTTTCCTGTTCATATTGGATCAGGTAGGTCTGGTTACGTTCTATTTTTTCACGTCCCCTGCGTCGGTCTCTGAAAGCCATCATTCCACTCATCTTGGGATTCCATATAGCCACTTCATAGTAACCATCTTTCGGTAGTTCTGCTTCCCATTCTACCGAATTATTCCCGCTTCCTTTTTTCTTATATACTGCAGAATTGATAGTTTCTCCATAACAATAGTCTGCAGCTATGGCTGTCCATTTGGAAGGCATCCGCCAGGGCATGAAATTTTTATATTTTTCTTCGTCCGGTTTCTGGAACAAATCTTTTAATTTGTGCCGGGTATTTGATTCCAGTGTTTTAAAATTACCATCTTCGTTATCCACAATGATTTCTTTGGGATTAGATTTGAAGAGTGCGGGATCAATAGGAAAAGTTCCGGCAATGGTATCCGAGATGGTATTATCGATTTTGGAGAAACTAAACATGTGCGCAGTCGGCAGATTATGCGATATATTTGTGTTGATATTAACCCCTGCCGGTCGTTCGTCCACAATCAATTTGATTTCACGGGCTTGGTGGTTTGGAATGATATATGTTTCCGAGGTATTTTCCGATGAACCGGAATTGCCACCTCCCCGGCGTCCGCCTCCTCTGAAATCTCCGCCTTGTTGTACTTCAGCTGTGATAATGGCATCTACATCTGAAGGATTATTTACTTTAAATTTGATTTGATATTTGGTAACCTCGTCTATAACGACTTGATTTGCATCCACATCTTTGATAAAGACTGTGGGAGAGTGGTCTTCGGTATACCAATTTTTCAGAAATGGGTTGAGGTCAATGCCATAACGTTCTTCGAACTCATTTTTGAAGGTTTCAAAAGGGATGTCTTTGAATTTATATTTTTCAAAGAATTCTTTTAGAAATTCCGTGAAATATTCCGGAGGTATCTGGGTATATACATAATTTTTGAAAGCATTACTTTTCAGTTTTAATAATTCATAGAAGATTTCCGGTTTCAGGTCTTTGTCTGAAAGGGCTGTTTGAAAACTATGGTCTTCCAGATAGAGATTTGCCCGTTGCTGGTCATTAATGATTCCACCCCACATCCTGAATCTGCCTCTGCTGTTTGTCGTATTTTGTATGGTATTGATGACAACGTCCAGTACCGGATATTCATCAGAGAACATAAAACTAGTGTAGGCAAAAAACAAAGGAGCGATGTTAAATGGATTCACATATTTGGAAGAATTCCAGCCATATTGGATATTTTCATCTGTGAAAGTAGAGGTGATGAAACGTCTGAAGTTCATAATTGTCATTTCAGTCTCATCCGGAGCTCCCTGATCGTGCCGTCTCCATTGCTGGCTTCTGTATTTTTCTGCTGCAAAGTCGGTAGTGAGGGTTGCACCCCGTTCCGGAATAAAGATGATTTCCGGCATGACATTTTCTGTATACCCTTTCCAGTTGCGTATATAACTGGTATATTGCACTGGAGTTTCTGCCATTACAAATTTTGTAAAAGGATAATCACGGCCTTTGGCAATTTCGATATCATTTTTAATTTCTTGGATAACAGCAGGTAAAGTGTCATTGAGTTTAGTGAAGTATTGTGAAAAATAATCATGTCCTTTAAAATAAAGAATTTCATAGGTGACTGAATCTACTTGCAGCGATTTTTTATCATAGTCTGCAATGGTCAGGCTGATACCTGGTAAGGCATGATTATTTGTGAATATGGTTTTATCCCCTTCTTTTCTGCTATTGCCTTGGGATAAAACAGTTTTATCTCCGGTGTTGGCTACTGTTAAAGTATAATCTGTAAAATTTTTTTTCAAATTGTAAGGTGCACTGGGATTGACAGGGGCAACACTGACAGGATACCACAAACATTCGGGAGTCAGTAAAGTGAATTTATCTTCCAGCCAGGCATATCGTTTCCCGAAGCGGTAAAATTTCTCCGGTATTTTGGTGTCAAGGTAATCTTTTTCCAAAACATCTGTATAGCAAATGGTTTCGTTGATACCTCCATTATAGTTTAAGGTGAGTGCTAATTCTTCATTGCTCCCGAGAGTTTTATGAATAAGGATGACTTGGTTCTCCCGCGTAAAAGAAAGTGAATTTCCATTACTTTCAATAATACCGGACACCTGGAGGGAGGGGTTTAGATATAGGATGATTTTATCTAATGGAGCAGGATGGTTATTTACTATTTTGAGAACACTTTTTCCGTCCATTTTTTTCCCTTGTGGTATAATAGTCAGGTCGTGAACGGATATATTGACATGATTCTCTGAAGCATATTTACTGAAGGTTTCAATATAGTTGTTACGAAGATTTAATTGATGATGATAATGAAGAACATAAAGTGTTCCGGCTGTAAAAGCAGCTAATACCAAGCACCCTCCCAGGGTGTGGACGATAATTATTTTCCAGGGTTTATGCGGCAGACGTTTTACCAAAGCTATTGTGAAGCTGATCAAACCAATTCCTGCGAATAGGTAAATAAGTCGTTGGAGCAGGAATAGTTTTAAGTCAGCATGACCTGTTACATCAGAGAAAATACTTGGAATATTCACTCCGAAGAAATCAAAAACCCCATAAAGGGAGTCTGATAAATAGAAAAAAATGGTCCCGATAATACCCAGCATGACAATGAATGTCACTGCCTGATTTTTTAAGAGACACATGACAGTAAATGATAATCCCAGAACAAATAGTAAGGAAGGAAAAGAGATTGTCAGTAAATAGAATAGGTAGGGAAACAGGCTAAAAGGAGAATGGTTGATTGCTACATTGAAAAAGGCCGTAATAGCCAGCGAAATGATATTCAAAGAGAGGAATACTTTCACAATCCCCCAGGTTTTGCCAATAATGTAATCTGCATTACTCATCGGGCGGACATAAATTACTTCTGCAGTATCCAGTTTTTTATCTCTTTTCAGGAAACTTCCCGCCAGGAAGATTACGATTATCGATTGGGCAATGTTGTAGAAGTAAACACTGCAAAAAGGCATTAAAGAAGTGACAGCAATCTTGGGCCATTGGTCTTCAAATTTGTTAACCAGAGCAGTCTGGTAACCCAGGATCGTAATGGAAATTCCAAACAAGGCAAGAATAGCAAAAATACGGAATAGCCAGCTTCTTTTCAGCAGCTTCACTTCATATCGTGCTATTGTATTTATATTATGTAGATTCATGACGATAAAACTATTGTGCTACGGATTAATTAAACAGTTCTCCTCCGATTTTTTCACTGTACATGTCCATTTTGTCTTTTAACAGGTAGTCCATAAAATAAACGTAGGCATGTTCGATGTTAGGAACAATGGGTTTTCCGGAAAAACCTTCCAGCTCTTCTGTTACGATCTGGATCTCCCAACCTCCTTCCGAAGGAATAGTTGAAATAATCGGATATTTTTCTTTGACTTGTTGTAATTCGGGATCTGTTACAAATATTTCCCATACTTTTCCGGTTGCAAGTTCAATCATATCATCCGGGGAACCTTCGAATTTGAGTTCTCCTTTATTTAATAAAGCCAGTTTTTTACATGTACTGGAAATATCTCCCACAATATGAGTTGAAAGAATGATAATCACATCTTTATTGCTTACTTCTGAAAGAATATTCCGGAAACGGATACGTTCCTCAGGATCGAGACCGGTGGTTGGTTCGTCAACGATGATGACTTTGGGATCCCCGATGATGGCTTGTGCAATTCCCAAACGGCGTTTCATACCTCCTGAAAGGCGGTTTGCCCAACGGTCACGCACCTCATAAAGTCCTACTTTTCGTAACATTTCATCCACGATTTCAGATCTTTTACGGCTTCCTTTGATTCCGGCCAGTCCGGCCCCATAGTCCAGAAATTCCCAGGTTTTTAATTTTTCAAAAAAACGGAAATCCTGTGGTAAATAACCTAGTACAGAACGAATTGCTTTCCGGTCACGTAAAATATCATAATCATCAAAAAAAATCGTACCTGAAGACGGATTTTGTAAGAGTGTCATAATCCTCATGAGTGATGTTTTTCCGGCTCCATTGGGGCCTAACAAACCAAACATGCCTGGCTCGATGTTGAGGTTCAGGCTGTTTAACGCTTTGTGCCCGTCCGGATAAATTTTTGTAAGATCTTTGATCCTGATGTTCATGATATCTTGTTGTTACTGCAAATTTTGATTACAAAAACACATCGTATAAGTGTGATAAAAATAATAAAAGATGTTAACCCATGCCAACGTTATTTGCTTTTTATAAAATATTTACGATTTGGTATTCCAAATTTCATTGGTAGTATACTTTTTTTAACAACACTCCGTCCATTAAGACAATATTTTTGCCTGCAAGTTTATTGGGATTGTAATTTAAAATGAAAAATTATAGACGAAGCACAGGATTATTTCGACGTATCCTTACCTGCTTTACTGGAAAATTTCCCGGATAACTTGTATGCTTTTGATATTGAAGTTTAGGTTGAGATGGATGCTGTAGAATGACAGAATGATATCCAGTAAGATATTCCGGGAAGATTGATTTAAAGGAATTTTATTTATTTCGTTCACCTCACAGGTACATAAAAGGTAAATTACTTTTGCCGTATTGGGACCAGAAATATAAGCGGAGGTATTATCAGCAGGACTGAAATTACCGTCATTGATATTGAAAACATAACCTTCTTGCCAACTGGAAGTATTTATTTGGAAGCCGAGCAATCTGGTTAAACGGTAAAGGAAGAAAAGATTGAAATTGCCAATCCCCGTAGCAAGTGTATTCAGGTATTCGATAGAGTGGGTTATATATTCAAATAAATTTTCGTTTTTGCCTTCGTTTTTTAGTAGCAGCTCCAGAATTTCTCCCCATAACAAGATGATATTCATTTTAAATATATCGAAATATAAATTCGAAAGATTGGCAATAGGAAAGGTGGATTTCAGTTTGTGTAAATTGGATTTTTCATTTTCAAAATATTCGATTTCTACTACTTGCATCAGATGCAATGGCTGGCTTTTCTTCTTAAAAAGTAAGGATGAAGATATCATAGACAGATATCCCTTTTCCAGCGTATAGACATGGATGATTTTTTGTGTATCAGAATAATTGATCGATTTTAATATGATTGCTTTACAAAGTTCCATCCTTAATTTATATCCGGATTAGCAACAACTTATAGATTCTGGTTCTTTAGAAACTCACAGAGTTGCTGTGTGGCTTTTCCTCTGTGGCTGATTTTGTTTTTTTCATCAATAGGCATTTCGGCAAAGCTAACGGGGAAACCGTTGGGTTGGAATATGGGATCATACCCGAACCCCCCTTCTCCTTGTGGTTCTACTAATATATGTCCGTCGACACGTCCTTCAAAAAAATATTCTTTACCGTTGAAAATTAAAGCAATTACGGTACGGAAACATGCTTTCCGGTTTGTAATTCCTTGCATTTCTGCCAATATTTTTTGCATATTGTCCCGGGAATTTTTTGCCGGGCCTGCATAACGTGCGGAATATACCCCTGGACGGTTATCCAAAGCTTCTATTTCCAGGCCGGTGTCGTCGGCGAAACAATCGTAGCCAAAATGTTCTTTGATATACTGAGCTTTCTGTAAAGCATTACCTTCAAGGGTATCGTGGTCTTCAGGGATATCTTCGTGGCAGTCAATTTCAGATAGGGAAATAATTTCATGCTGACCTTCCAGAAGACGGCTGATCTCTTCTAATTTATGCCGGTTATTTGTTGCAAATACTAATTTCATAGTAGATTTATTTAATGTCGCTTTAAGGTAAATTCCCTATTTATATATTTATTTGTTCAGTTATTCCATCCTGAAAGTTATAAAATTTGAACGTTACAAATATAAAGGAATTTTTGATTTGTCTGGCTGATTGTATGGAGATACCCGTTAGGGTATTGAATGAGCTGTTGTATAGTTGAGATGTAAATTACCGCTTATTGTATTTGAATAACTGAATTGTGTTTTTTTAGTTTATATTTGCGTAATAAAAAAGAGCTATGGAAAAAGGGGTTGTTGTTAAGTCTACCGGGAGTTGGTACATGGTCCGATTGGAGAACGGTATTTTGGTAGAATGCCGGATCCGGGGAAAATTCCGTATTGAAGGGATACGGACAACAAATCCGGTTGCTGTCGGGGATGTTGTTGGGGTAGAAGAAAATAATGATGGTTGGGTGATTACGGTTATTGAACCCCGGAAAAATTATATTATTCGTAAAGCAACCAATCTTTCCAAAGAATCTCATATTATCGCTTCTAACGTAAATCAGGCTCTTTTGGTTGTGACAGTAAATCATCCGGTTACTTCAACCGTATTTATTGATCGTTTCTTGGCCGGATCTGAGGCATATAATATTCCTGCAATCCTGGTTTTCAATAAGATTGATTTATATGCGGAGGAAGATCAGGTTATGTTGGGGGAGCTCATGGCAATTTATAGGAAAATAGGTTATTCTTGTTTTGGGGTTTCTGCTTTGACGGGTGAAAATATAGATAAAATCCGGATGTTGTTAAAAGATAAAGTCACTGTATTATCCGGTTTGTCCGGTGTGGGAAAGTCTTCTTTGATAAACTGCATAGAGCCGGTGTTAGAGCTGAAGACGGCGATGATTTCTGATGCCCATGATTCCGGCAAGCATACTACGACTTTTGCGGAAATGTTTCCTTTGAGTGAAGGCGGATCTATAATAGATACTCCTGGCATTCGTAGTTTTGGGACAGTAGATATGAAAAAGGAGGAAATTTCTCATTTTTTCCCCGAAATTTTTGTAAAATCTTCTGATTGTCGCTTTTATAATTGTACGCATACCCATGAACCTGGGTGTGCTGTGCTTGAAGCTATTGAAAAGGATGAAATAAGCGAAAGCCGTTATAGCAGCTATCTGAGTATGTTGGAAGAAAGTGGTAAGTATAGATAAAATCAAGATTAAAAATGAAAGGCCGGATTTTTTTGGTCTTTAGTTTTTAGTTTTTAGTTTTTGTATTATCTTTGCGCCGTTTTACTTTAAAGATAGTGGACAGATTGAGAGAATATAAAATCGCATTCAGGGGATTAGGAGAGGGAAAGCACTCTTTTGAGTTTGTTTTGGATGAGGCGTTTTTCGATTGCTTTAAAGCAACACAAGGAACGCAAGGGACAGTTGATGCGGTGATTGAGATTGTGAAGAGTTCATTGTTGATGGAGGTACGAATCAGGGTAAACGGCACAGTAAAGGCTGTGTGTGATCGTTGCCTGGGTGAGGTAGACTTACCAATAGAAGGTGAAATGAATCTTTATGTCAAGCAAAGCGAGCGGGAGGAAGGAAACGAAGATGATTATATTATTGTTTCACCGGAAGATGATTTTTTAGATATGAGTTCATACCTTTATGAGACTTATATGTTAAATTACCCGATGCGGGTGGTTCATTCGGATGGAGATTGCGACAAGGACATGCAAAGTATTCTGGATGAATATGTAAAAGAAGAAGATGAGAAGCCGACAGACCCGAGATGGGACGAGCTTAGAAAATTAATTAATAACTAAATAAATAACAAAGAAATGGCACATCCGAAACATCGAACCTCAAAACAGAGAAGAAATAAGAGAAGAACGCATGATGCGATTACGGTAACCGCTATTGCGAAGTGCTCTAATTGTGGTGCTGCTGTACAGTATCATACAGTATGTCCTGAATGTGGATATTACAGGGGAAAGTTGGCTATTGAGAAAGCAGTAGTAGCATAATCTTGACACTTCAAGGATTGTTTTAAATTATACACGGCCAGCCTCCTGTTTCCAGGGGGCTATGGTTGTTTATGTAATTCCAGAATTTTATTAGTTTATACCCTTTGACTATTGAGGGATAACATCTGATTATAATTTTTTTTACTATGCAGATGAATAGGCCAAGAGCTATAATAACCGGAGTTGGGGCATATTATCCCGATTATATCCTCAATAATGAGGAATTGAGCCGGATGGTAGATACTTCTGATGAGTGGATTATGACCCGTGTAGGGATCAGGGAAAGACGGATATTGAAGGATCCTGCCAAAGGTAGCGCGTGGATGGGAGCCCGGGCCGTTGAGGATCTTTTGAGAAAGACCGGTACTAAGCCTGAAGAAGTAGACTTATTAATTTGTGCTACTGTGACTCCGGACATGCATTTCCCTGCTAATGCCCAGATCATTGCCGATATGGTTGGAATAAAAAATGCATTTGGTTTTGATTTAAATGCAGGTTGTTCCGGATTTCTTTTTGGTTTGGTTACAGCTACTCAATATGTAGAGAGTGGAAGATACAAGAAGGTGGTATTTGTAGGATGTGAGAAAATGTCTGTGATTACGGATTATACAGACCGTAAGACTTGTCCTTTATTCGGGGATGCTGCTGCTGCTGTATTGCTCGAACCGACAGCAGAGGAACTCGGTGTGATGGATCACATCCTGCGTTCTGATGGTATGGGACGTGACCATTTATATATGAAGGCCGGTGGATCATTGAATCCTCCTTCTATTGAGACAGTTACGAATCGGGAACATTTTATATATCAGGATGGTCAGTTTGTGTTTAAGCATGCTGTTACCAAAATGGCAGATACTGCTGTAGAAATAATGGAGAAGAACCATTTGGCGGCAGATGATATATCCTGGCTGGTACCTCATCAGGCAAACCTGAGAATTATTGCAGCAACAGGTGATCGGATGGGACTTGATCCATCTAAAGTGATGATCAATATTCAAAAATATGGTAATACTACTTCAGCTACTATTCCCTTATGTTTGTATGAATGGGAGGATCAGCTTCACAAAGGAGATAATTTAATTCTAGCTGCCTTTGGAGCCGGATTTACCTGGGGCGCAATTTGGTTGAAGTGGGCTTATGACCCAAAGAAATAAAAAAGCCGCTTATGCGGCTTTTTTATTTCAATTACTTGTTATATCTTCGGTCTGAATTTAGGTTTTATGGATCAGGATCGTTTTGACATTGATTATGAAGGGAGCCGAATTCTGGCAGATACCAGAGTTAACGGAGATGTGAAATCGAATAAAGACATTTGTTTGAACGGTTTTATTGAAGGTAATATATATTGTGCAGGCTGTGTCATTATCAATAGAAATGCTGTGGTAGATGGAGATGTCGATTGTGAAGCTTTATTCCTGAATGGTAAGATTACAGGAAATGCATCTGTAGACCATAAATCGGTCTTGGGAGCAGATGCTGAAATTCGGGGAGGACTTATAACTACTTCTCTGGAGATTTCTCCCGGAGCAAAAATCGGGTTAGGATTAAAATTGAAAAATGCATCGAAATAAACTAAGGAT
>ERZ780154.1032-NODE-1032-length-15956-cov-1.67568_pt1 | contig 15956 bp, 14 predicted proteins | sample MGYA00511568_ERZ780154 | MGnify/ENA primary metagenome ERZ780154 (study PRJEB29588, sample SAMEA2142525) | human gut metagenome | biome: human gut; feature: human-associated habitat; material: faeces | place: Denmark | collected 2008/2010 ...
GATTCTGGTCAATGAATTCCACTCCTGTAATCGCTTTTAAGTCTCCCGAGAGTTTATCAAAACTTCCGGTACGATCAGAATAATCCCCATAATATTTTTTTAAAGCTGGCACCAAGATCTTTTTAATTAAAGTGCTTTTACCAGAACCACTTACACCGGTTACTGCAACCATAACTTTCAATGGAAAACTGACTGTAATGTGTTTCAGATTATTTTCTGTTGCTCCGGAAATTGTTATCTTTTTGTTCCAGGTACGTTTTTCTTTTGCGACTTCAATCCTGCGTTTGCCATAAATATAATCAGCTGTTAACGTATTGGCCTGTTTCAGCTGTTTCATATCCCCCTGAAAGACAACTTCACCACCTAAACGTCCTGCTAATGGTCCGATATCGATAATTTCGTCTGCCGCTTTTATAATATCTTCGTCATGTTCCACAACAATGACTGTATTACCCAGATCCCGGAGTTTTTTCAACACCCGGATCAGTTGTTCTGTGTCCCGGGAATGTAAACCAATGCTTGGTTCATCTAAAATGTAAAGAGAACCTACCAAAGCCGATCCCAGAGAAGTTGCTAAATTGATACGTTGTGATTCTCCGCCGGACAAAGATGAAGATAAGCGGTTCAAAGTCAGGTATCCAAGTCCGACTTCCAGCAAAAATTCCAGGCGGTTCCGGATATCTGGCAAAATTCTTTCTGCTATCTGCTGCTGGATAGGTGTCAATTCCAGATGATCAAAAAAATCTTTCAAGTCACTGACTGACATATCTACTAATTCCGGTACAGATTTTCCTCCGACTTTTACATAAGCAGCTTCAACTTTCAAGCGGGTACCATGACACAACGGGCATTTTGTCTTTCCGGTATACCTGGCAATCATAACCCGGTTCTGGATTTTGTATTTTTTAGACTCCAAATAAGTGAAAAAATCATAAATGCCTCCGAAATAGGAACAACCATTCCAGAGCAATTCTTTCTCTTTCTGGTTCAATTCATAATAAGGCTTATGGACAGGAAAATCCACTTTATGGGCATTCCGGATCAATTCATTTTTCCATTCACTCATTTTTTCACCTCTCCAACACATTACAGCATCTTCATAAACACTTAATGATTTATTCGGAACTACTAAATCTTCATCGATACCCAAAATCCGTCCGTATCCTTCACATTTAGGACATGCCCCAATAGGCGAATTAAAACTGAACATATTCGGGGTCGGGACAGTGAAAGTCATTCCATCTGCCTCAAAACGATTGGAAAAAGAACGAAGTTCTCCGTCAATTTCTATAAAACATTCTCCTTTACCTTCATAAATAGCTGTTTCTACAGATTCGGAAACACGTGAGACGGTATCCCGTTCCTCGTTGATACCAATCCGGTCAACGACTAGCCACAAATCTTCATCAGCCGGAATTTTCTTTTTACTTTCCAAAACATCGTCGATACGCAGAAAATCACTTCCGGCCTTCAAGCGTGCAAATCCCTGGCTAAAAAGTAACCTTAAAGTTTCAGGTTGATGCAAATTTTCAGGACGGGAGAGAATAAATGCTGTTTTACCCGTATGAGCCAGAATATAACGGGCAATATCATCCACTTGATCGCGTTTTACTTCCCGTCCTGATACAGGAGAAATAGTCCGCCCAATCCGGGCATACAATAATTTAATATAATCGTAAATTTCTGTGGAAGTCCCTACAGTGGAACGCGGATTAGAAGTATTCACTTTTTGTTCTATGGCCACAGCAGGAGGGATTCCTTTAATATAATCACATTCTGGTTTATTCAGGCGTCCCAGGAATTGCCGGGCATAAGCAGACAGGCTCTCCACATAACGGCGCTGTCCTTCGGCATATAAAGTATCAAAGGCTAATGAAGATTTCCCACTTCCTGATACTCCGGTAATCACAATCAATTTGTTCAACCCTATTTTCAGGTCTATATTTTTCAGATTGTGCACCCGTATTCCCTTCAGGTCAATATATTGCTCATTCATAAATATTCATTTTCAATCTTACAAAGATAATGAAAATGTGCAATTGAGAAAAAAATAAAAGCACCCTTGCGCAGGGTGCTTTTAAGCGTTTGGAATATGTTTGGAAATACGTTTATAGTCCGTTAATGACTTTTGTTAATTATTCAGAAACTACATCAAACTGAACATCAACTTTCACTTCACGGTGAAGTTTGATAACAGCGGTATAAGTTCCTACTTCTTTGATTTCTTTCAGCATAATTTTTTTCCGGTCGATATCAAATCCTTGAGCCATTAAAGCTTCTGAGATCATGATATTATTGACGGAACCAAAAATTTTACCTGTACTGCTGGTTTTTGCTCCGACAGTCAATTTGATTTCTGTCAATTTAGCAGCTAATTCTTCAGCCTCAGCTTTCAGTTTAGCTTCTTTGTGGGCCCGCTGTTTTATATTTTCAGCAACCACTTTTTTAGCAGCTTCAGTAGCCAAAATTGCATATCCCTGAGGAATCAGGTAGTTACGGCCATATCCGGGTTTTACGTTAATAACGTCATCTTTGTGGCCCAGATTTGCGATATCTGTTAATAATATAATCTGCATTTCGTGTCCTCCTTTTATTATTTCATCAAATCGGTTACGTAGGGCAACAAAGCAAGATGTCTTGCTCTCTTTACAGCAGTTGCAACTTTTCTCTGATATTTCACAGAAGTTCCGGTAATTCTCCGGGGAAGAATTTTTCCCTGTTCGTTTAAAAATTTCTTCAGGAATTCAGGATCTTTGTAATCGATGAATTTGATTCTTGCTTTTCTGAAACGGCAGTATTTTTTCTTTTTAACATCCACCGTTGGGGGGGTCAGATATCTGATTTCACTTTCGTTTTGTGCCATGACTTATTTCTCCTCTTGTTTAGCTAATTTACTTCTTCTTTTTAAAGTATACTCATAAGCATACTTGTCTAATCTAAACGTTAAAAAACGAATAACTCTTTCGTCGCGTCTGTAAGCAGTCTCCAGTTTATCAACCAGTGAACCTTCTGCTTCAAACTGCAACAAGTGATAGAATCCGGTCGTTTTTTTCTGGATCGGATAAGCCAACTTGCGAAGTCCCCAAGCTTCCTCGTGTTCAATCGTGCCACCATTCTCGGTGATAGCGCTCTTGAATTTTTCTACCGCTTCCTTTATCTGCTGTTCAGATAAAACGGGAGTTGTAATGAAAACGGTCTCGTAATGATTCAACATAATGATTTGATTATTAGTATAAAAATAATTTATCGGGCGCAAAGGTAGTATTTTTGCCTGAAACAAACAAGAAAATAGGCAGTTAATCTGTTATACCTTCCCCGGGTTTTATTTAATAATCCCTTCCATGTTTGTTCGCTTAACCGTATGTGATACTATAATCAGTAATAAATAATTCTCATTTCAATAAATCTTCATTCTATTTAATGCCCGGTGGTAGGCTGCGGCATGACGGTTATGTTCCCGCAGAGTACGGGAAAAATAATGTCTGCCAGAAAAATCATCTTTGGCACAAAAAAACATATAATCATGATGCTGATAGTTAAGAACAGCGTCAATTACTTTTATTGAGGGCATACGGACCGGACCGGGAGGAAGCCCGGCATATTTATAAGTATTGTAGGGGGATTCAATTTCCATATGTTTATCTAAAACACGCTTTAATGAAAAATCCCCTAAGGCAAATTTCAAGGTGGGGCAAGCCTCCAATTTCCAACCTTTTTTTAACCGGTTGATATAAACTCCTGCGATGGCAGGGAATTCATCTGTTTTATTTGTCTCTTCTTCCACAATAGAGGCTACAATAGTAATGTCCATGGGAGAGAGGCCTGCTTGGCTAGCTTTATCTAAACGTTCTTCATTCCAGAATCTGTGATATTCAGTATACATTCTGGTAATAAAATCTTCCAAATCAGTATTCCAGAATATCTGATAAGTATTGGGAATAAACATACCCAAGACATTTTCTGGTGTAAATCCCAGTTTTTTTACGTATTCAGGATTTCTGATTATTTTCAGAAAAGCACCGGAATCGATTGCCAACTGACGGGATAAGGTCCCTGCAAAATCTTCCAGTGTACGTATATTATTAAAAGTAAAACGAACAGCTTCCTGTCGTCCGGAGCGTAACATATTTATCAGCTGTTTGTTATTCATACCATCCAGAATACGGTACCGTCCGGCTTTAATTGACTGGGGATACTTTTTTAACTCAGCCACCTGTGTGAAAGTATAAGTATTCCGGATATATTTTTTATCTAACAACAACTGTTTTACTGTTTCAAAAGAATCTCCGGGCATAATAAAAATAATCCCATTGTCCGGGACCGTAACATTGGGACGTTGAAGGAAATAGTAATACCCACCCCCTGCAACACCAGCCAAAAATACCAGTAATCCTATTATAATTCCTACTATTCGTTTCATATCATGGACAAATCTTCATAACAAACTATTCTTCATTTCGAAAATACAGCATATAATAGTTCATATCCCGGTCCGGATCATATCCTTTCCGGATGTATTTCTTTTCTCCATGGATATAAACATGAAAATTTTTGTCTAATTTCAGTACATGTTTGAAATATTTTTTCTCATCTTTGACTGCATAATCAGAAACAGTAAACTCATTGGGAAGTTCCATATTATTATCGGTTTCATACTGGCATTTGAAATTTTCAAATGCATTAATTACCTCTGGTTCCTGAACGACTTCTTCCTTAAAACGATTTTCTGAAAAGACATCAGCATCTTTAAAAAAATTGATAGAACGATTCAGCATATCAATCTGGTCAGCCCGGGGAACATCGTTTTCTTGATTATAAATGTCCTTAACAAAGTTTTTACAAAGATTCAGATAATTGGAGGTCTGAAAATAACTATCATCCCCTGGTTGTAATCCCAGAAAATCAGTGGTCCAATATACGGCTTCTTTGGTGTTTGTTTTATCCAAAATACACACTTTATATCCATTTTCCCGGTTTACATTAAAAACAATACAGGCTTTATCCAATTTTTTGATATTAATTCCGGATTCACCTACCAATTGATAAGTATTCTGATTCATTACAATTTTCAGAAAGGTATCTTTGGTTTCGGATTTAAAAATACCAATGGCATCACAAACGCCTTCTTCTATATTGCAATTCCGGAAATGAACAATATATACTTCCCCGGATTTGATATTGGGATTATTGGATTGTTCAAACAAATGATTCGCAATTTCAACGGATTGCGGATAAAATTCCAATTCGTTATCGAAAACTGCGGTTATCGAAGCATAAACCGGATTATTCATCAGTTCATCTTCATAGGGCAGGAAATTATAATAAGCATCTTTTTTAAAGGCCGAAAGAAAATAACTTTTCAATAAATTCAGTATATCTGAATCATCCGGCAGAAAACAGCTGTCAGAAAGAGTAAGGGTTCCTCCTTCAAATTTATTCCCGACGTTGTGGATCACAATGTTAGCTATCTCACAATTTTCAAAATTTATCATTTTAAATTATTTTTATTTTTAAAACCTGAATTTTATACCCAAGTTCAGATTTTCTTTGAACTGCAATTTGCGGGAATAATTTTCATCATATATCGTTTCTGTGTAAATGGAAGCCGATATAAAATAATTAATTTTGAAACTAAGTGTCATTTTCCAGTTGGCTGTCAAAGGAATATGCTTTTTTTCTTCGTTGTCTTTTCCCGGATTTATGTATTTGTCTTTTCTTTCATAACTCATAAATACCTTTAATTCATTATTGACACTCATGATATTGAACAAGTTGTTCAATTTGCTGATGACATTCAACTGTGCACCGGCTTCCCGTTTATATCTTTTTCCTTCCTCTTTAACACCATAGCGTGAAGCCTGTATTTTTGCCGTATCCCGGACAAAATTCCATTTTCCGGCAATCGGGGAGAGTACCAGTGAAAAATTATCACTCGGCTTAAAATCCATACCCAAAGATAAAGTAAAATATCCCGGACTCATAAAATTTGCTACCAGTTTTTTGTCTTTATCTTTCGGATAATCGTAAGAATTGAATAATTGGGTCAACATATTAAACTGGGCTGTATAATACCAATGTCTGAATGCCTTTTGACCCAATTTGGAGTTTAATTCAAAACGGTCTTCATTTTTACGGATTTCTTCACTACCATTTTTCATAAACCCAAAACGGTAATGCATCCAGTTTTCCCAACTCGTTTTATTCCGGTTATAGTTCCAATAATAACGCAAATTACTCACCAATGACAAGGAATTCTCACCACCACTGGCCCAGTTTGCCAATTTTCCCTGACTCATAGCTAACTCCACCTCGGAATAATAGGTCCAGTAACGTCGGTGCAATTCCCCGATAATTGGTTCACGCATCGTAAAAAAGTTACTCGGCAACACATTGGGAATTTCGCCGGGGGGGGCTTTCTTCTGGATAACTGGTGTCTTGTAAATATCTTCGTCCATATATATTTTTAGACGATTACCTTCAGGCATTACCTGTATCCAAGTCCCCAATGTATCCCCCGTTCTGTTACAAGCCCAAAAACGATAAAACTTCATTTGTCCGTTATTGGCCCAAAAACGGATGGAATTATCAGCCATATTCAAAACTTCCAGAAAAACAGAGTCCCGGCTGGCTTCACGAAGCCAGATATAGTTAGAGTCTCCTTGAACATAATTGACAAAAGTTTGTAAATCCGTATTCAGATAATCGTCAAAATCACCCGTTAATATAGATTCATTGTTCCTATAAAATTCAATGCTATCGATTGTAATGAATTGCTGTAGTGTACTCAAAGCTTTCTCCTGTGAAGCCATATTCTTTGCAGTATATCTTTTCAAATATTCAACCACATATTTCAAGCGACGGTTTTCTGCATATTGTATTAAGGTATTGATGGCTTTATTTATTTCCGGATCATCAAAATTCTCTTTTTTCAAATTCTGGATGGCATACCGTATTGCTGGTGTCTCTATAAAGCTGTTTTCCAGTGGTTTATAATTCAATCGAGTAGGAAGGGTGGGACCAGAATATACCCGTTCTTTCACAGGAACCATGGGTAATTTCCGAATTTTCAAAGTGTCCAAATCCTGAGCAACAACAGCACTAATTCCAATAATACAACAAAAAACGATTAGAAAAAAAAGTTTCATAGTCAGTTTATTTAAAAGGAGAATCCGGTTCTTTAGCCATCAAAGAATAGCTCAATTTATCCACAAGTCCGGGTAACCATTTACTTAAGAATACTGCTAATTTCCCTTCTACAAAAGTCATAATAATTTCTCTTTTCCTTTTCCGGATTCCTTTCACAACAAGGGCTGCACATTGTTCAGCTGTCATCATGTGTTTTTCATCCCTGGGACTTTCACCTTGCTGATGTCCGGCAGCATTCAGTGCAGTTTTACGGATATTAGAAGCCGTAAAACCCGGAGCAGCAACTAAAACATGTAACCCTTTTTTCCTGTTTTCGATCCGGACTGTATTCAAAAAACCACGCACAGCAAATTTACTGGCTGCATAACCGGTTCGTCCCGGCAAACCTATAAAACCGGCAATTGAAATAATTCCCACAACACTGCCTTGGGTTTTCAGTAAATAAGGAAGAGCATATTTCGTACAATAAACTGTTCCCCAGAAATTTACATCCATCACTTTATGTAAAACTGTTATATCCAAATCTTCCAATAAAGCCCGCATAGAGATTCCTGCATTATTGATAAGTACATCTATCCGGCCATAGTGGATATAAGTTTGTTCAATCAATTCTTTACATGCCTGTTCTTCAGTTACATCTGTCCGGATAGGTAAAACAGATACACCCAGACTTTTTAAATCCCGTTCTATATTTAATAATTCTTCTATATTTCTGGACGCAATAGCCAATTTTGCTCCCTGATGCGCAAGCTCATATACCAATGCTTTACCAATGCCAGAAGAAGCACCAGTAACAATAACAACTTTATCCCGCATAATAAACTAATTACAAACATTCTTTTGACAAAGATAATAATAATTGAAAATCAGAAATTGAAAATGAATAAATATTTGAAAGAGTGAAGGTAAAAAAGAAAAACGTATGATCAAAACAATATGTCCTATAATTTATATTATGTAAAATAATATTTTTTTCATAAAGGGGAGTATCGCATCCCCTTTATTCTTTTTACTATTTAAAATGATTCCAATTTCTTTACTGTTTCGTCATAACCCTGCTGATATTTAGGATCTCTATTTCTCAGTTTGAAATAAATTCCTTTCAAGGTTTTCATAGCATTTACTTTGCCTTCCTGGGCTGTTTGATCATTACTTTTTTCCATCAGTGCTAAAGCTTTTTCAAAATATGGTACAACAACTTCATAAGCTTTGTATACTTTCTCGACAGCCGCATTATATTCATTAACGTCAGCAATTGCGTTCAGTTTTTCCTCATCTTTAAGAATATCCGTCAGTTTCAAATTTCCGATAGAATATTGTGCAATATAATCATTAGGATCTATAGCCAGCGCTTTTTCATAATATTCTAAGGCTTGCTGTGGTTTTTCCATTTTTTCGTACAGGCCTGCTTTAGCACGGTAAAAAGAGGTATTTTTAGGGTCCTGCTTAATGGCTTCATCCAAATATTTTTCAGCTTTTTCAGGATCCGGATTTTTACCTAACAAATAATGATTGATTAATTCCACCAACAAATATGAATCTCCCGGGAATTTCTCATAACCTTCAATTAAATATTTAGCGGCTTCCTCTTCTTTACCCTGAGCTTTCAGCATGCTCACCAAGAATGCATAACTACGTCCTAGTTCATAATTATAACTGATTGCTTCTTTATAATATTTTTCAGCCTCATCATATTTATTTGATTTCTGAGCAGCAATACCGGCATTAAAAATGATAGCAGTATCAATGACAACAGCTTGTCCTTCTTGCGTCATTATCGGAGTTTTTCTGATTTCCAATACTTTTTTAAAAGAAGCCAGGGCACCTGCAAAATCCTGAGCGCTAAAACGGCTTACAGCATCATTGGTATAATCTATAATTAAATTTGTGTATTGAGTTTCCAGTTTCTTGTCATATTTTTTCTTTACATCCAACTCAATCACTTTTTGATAGGCTTCCCAAGCTTTATTCAAGGCATCGGAGTCTAATTTTTTATAATCTTTGTTTTGACTTTCAAAAATAGCCTGGTAAATCTGACCTTTGGTAAAATAAGCTTTGTCCCAATTTACACATGCTTCATGTGTGATTGCTTCATCAATCAGTTTTTTTGCCTGATCCAGTTTACCAGAAGTGAAATAGCTGATCGCCTGTGTTACTTTTCCTTTTTGTGCATAGGTAAAAGTAGCACAAAAAAGTAAAATCATAATAAAGGATAGTTTTTTCATACGTACAAATATTATAATTAATTTATTATATTTCTCCACGTAACAACGTGTTTGGGATTATTTTTGTTATTCTTCACTATTATTATTTACGGCTGATTCTTCGTTTGCTTCACTTATTTCTGTGGTTCCCTCTTCATCTTTGGAAGCTGAAACTTTAGCTACAGCAGCAATAGAATCTCCATTTCTCAAGTTGATTAATTTAACCCCTTGTGTATTACGTCCCATCACTCTCAAGGAAGACACATCCAACCGAATTGTCAAGCCAGAACGATTAATAATCATTAAATTATCATCATCTGTGACGTCAATTAAAGCAATCAGGTTACCTGTCTTATCTGTCATATTGATAGTCTTCACTCCTTTTCCTCCCCGGTTAGTGATACGGTAATCTTCTATTGCTGAACGTTTACCATATCCGTTTTCTGAAACAACCAGGATGTTAGCGTTCGTTGGTTCAACGCAAACCATGCCGATTGCTTCATCTGTTTCTTCCATCCAGATTCCCCGTACACCGGAAGCTGTACGTCCCATCGGCCGTACTTTCGCTTCCGGAAAACGGATTGCTTTTCCGGATTTAACGGCAATCATGATATCGTTCTCTCCATTGGTTAGTTTTGCCTCCAACAATTGGTCTCCTTCCTTTATCGTGATTGCATTCACTCCATTCTGACGAGGCCGTGAATAAGCTTCCAGGGTTGTCTTTTTGATAATACCTTTCTTGGTACAAAGTACAATATAGTTGCTATTAATATAATCGTCATCCTTTAAGGATAATAGATTGATATAAGCTTTCACTTTATCATCCGGCTCAATATTCAGTAAATTCTGGATAGCACGTCCTTTAGATTGTTTTGTGCCCTCCGGAATATCATACACCTTTAACCAGAAACATTTGCCTTTTTCTGTAAAGAAAAGCATTGTATTGTGCATAGTAGCCATAATCATATGTTCCAGGAAGTCTTCATCCCGGGTCGCAGATCCTTTCGAGCCTACTCCTCCTCTGTTTTGCACTTTATATTCAGACAATGGAGTACGTTTAATATATCCCATATGTGAAATGGTAATCACCATTTCTTCATCAGCGTAAAAATCTTCCGGATTGAACTCTTCGGAAGCATAAACAATATCTGTCCTTCTTTCATCCCCGTATTGTGCTTTTACAGCCAACAATTCGTTTTTAATGATTTCCATCCTCAGTTCAACTTTGGCCAGAATTTCATTCAAGTGAGCAATCAATTTTTCAATTTCCTCGTATTCTCCTCTCAGTTTCTCTTGCTCCAGTCCTGTCAATTGGCCTAAACGCATAGCGACAATCGCACTCGCCTGCTTGTCCGTCAAACTAAAACGGTCCATCAATGCAGTCTGGGCTTCTACCGGAGTTTTAGAAGCCCGGATTAATTTAATGACTTCATCGATATGATCAGAAGCAATAATTAATCCTTCCAGAATATGTGCTCTTTCTTCAGCTTTCCGAAGCTCAAATTGAGTACGCCGGATAACCACTTCATGCCGATGGTCTACAAAATAATGGATAAGATCTCTCAGGTTCAGTAATTTGGGACGTCCGTGTACCAAAGCAACATTATTCACCCCAAAGGAAGACTGCAAAGCCGTATGTTTCAGCAACGTATTTAAAACGACGTTGGATATAGCATCTTTTTTAACATCGATAACAATACGCATACCTTCCCGGTCAGATTCATCATTGATATTAGAAATACCATCGATTTTTTTCTCATTGATTAAGTCGGCAATCCGGGATATCAGTTCTGCTTTATTGACCATATAAGGGATCTCATGCACAATGATTTTTTCCCGTCCGTTAGGCATCACTTCTACCGATGTTTTCGGACGGATAACGATACGTCCCCGGCCGGTAAGGTATGATTCGCGTACACCACTATACCCATAGATAGTACCTCCTGTCGGAAAATCAGGTGCTTTGATAATCTTAATCAGTTCTTCTATATCAATATCCGGATTGTCTATGTAAGCACAAATGGCATCAACTGTATCGACGATATTATGAGGAGCCATATTAGTTGCCATACCTACAGCAATACCGGAAGCACCATTCACTAATAAATAAGGTATACGGGTCGGCAATACAGTTGGTTCTTTCAGGGAACCGTCAAAATTATCCATCATATCAACCGTATCCTTATCAATATCTACCAGCATATCCTCAGTAATCTTTGCCATACGGGCTTCTGTATAACGCATGGCAGCAGGGCTATCTCCATCTACAGAACCAAAATTCCCCTGACCATCTACCAATGGATAACGTAATGACCATTCCTGAGCCATTCGGACCATGGCCATATATACGGAACTATCACCATGCGGATGATATTTACCCAAAACTTCACCTACAATTCTCGCTGATTTTTTATAAGGCTTACCAGAAGTTAATCCTAACTCCTCCATCCCGAACAACACCCGCCGGTGTACCGGTTTCAAACCATCACGCACATCCGGTAAAGCTCGTGAAACAATCACTGACATTGAATAATCAATGTAGGATCTTTTCATCTCCTCTTCTACATTAATTTTAATAATTTTTTCTCCGCCGTTTTCCATCTATATATAAATTACTGTTAATCAAAATATTAAATAGGGATACACACGACATTTTCCCCTTTCCCTAAAAATCATACAAATGTAATAAATTCAATCGTTATAAAAAGAAATTGTGCTTTCTTTTTTAACGTTCAGGAATCTCCGTTACAAAGGTATCGTAAGCTAATTTGACATTTCCGGGTAATTCTTTTGCGACCTCCGAGGCCAATCCCATCTGATGGCCAATATGAGTAAGGTAAGTTTGCTTTGGATGTAATCGGCGGACTATCTCCAGAGCCTCCTGCAGATTAAAATGGGACATGTGTTCTTCCTTGCGAAGGGCATTGATCACCAGATATTCAACTCCCTTCAAAAGCTCCATTGAACTTTCAGGTATTGTTTTGGCATCTGTGATATAAGCAAAATTCCCGATCCGGAATCCGAGTACAGGCATTTTATAGTGTAACACCGGAATTGGAATTACCCGGATATCATCAATATAAAAAGGGGTATCATTTATGATATGGTAGTTAATTTCCGGTACCCCCGGATACCGAAAAGCCGCAAAAGCATAGGAAAAGTCTTTGTAAACCACCTCCCGGGTACCTTCACTGCCATATACATCCACTCCCCCCTGTTTCACCCAATTGAATGCCCTGACATCATCCAGACCTCCGATGTGATCTTTATGTCCATGAGTTAATAAAATAGCTCTGATATCCTTTACTTCACTACGTAACATCTGATAACGAAAGTCTGGGCCTGCATCTATCACCAATTTTTTTCCCTTGATTTCCAACATTGCAGAAGCCCTTAACCGTTTATCATGCTTGTCCGTCGATTGACAAACCGGACAATTACAGGCAATCACCGGAATTCCCTGTGATGTACCACTCCCCAAAATAGTTAATTTCATACGAACTTAAATTGTCTTCACAAAGATAACATATATTACAAAATTGGTGTTACCTTTGGATGTAAAATAAATGTTTCAATGTACTAATTATTCATGGGAAAATTGTATTTGATCCCCAATACGTTGGGAGAAACTGAAATCACAAAGGTAATACCAGCCGAAGTAGAATTACTGATAAAATCATTAAAAGTATTCGTTAGTGAAAACCCCAAAAATACCCGTCGATTTTTAAAAAAGATTGATAAGACTATTTTGTTGGATGAAATCATTTTCCTTGAATTAAGTGAACATTCTGAACGTAAAGACATTGAGACTTATTTACCTTATTTGGAAAAAAACGATGTGGGCGTTATTTCAGAGGCTGGCTGCCCGGGGATAGCAGACCCAGGAGCTGAATTGGTGGCTCTCGCTCACCGGCAACATATCCAGGTGGTACCCCTTGTGGGCCCCTCCTCCATTTTATTGGCTCTGATAGCTTCCGGACTCAGTGGACAACATTTTTCATTCAATGGTTACTTGCCGGTAAAAAGTAATGAACGGGTTAAAGCTTTAAAAAATTACGAACGGCGGTCAGCTATGGAAAACCAGACTCAAATTTTTATTGAAACACCTTACCGGAATCAGAAACTTTTTGAGGAGATGATACAGTATCTAAACCCTAAAACATTACTTTCAATAGCATGCGATATTACCACTGAAAATGAATACATCAGAACATTATCTATTCAGGAATGGAAGAAACAAAAACCGGAAATCCATAAACGCCCGGCCATATTCCTATTGTTGCTCCCTCAAATTTCCGGCAGATAGGTTGTTATTGCTTTTTATCATATAATACAACCAGGGTTACAGCAACTATTATAAATACAATACCCAAACCTCCTTGAAAAGTAAAGAACTCGTGAAATAGAATGATTCCAATTAATACGGCAGTTAGGGGTTCCATAGCCCCCAGAATAGAGGTCAATGTGGGACCGATGTGCTTTATTGCTTTTACCAGGGTCATATTGGAAATTGCTGTGGCTGGTAAGGCTAAGCCTAATATATACAGCCACATCCGGCCATTGGTTTCCAAACGTATACCTTCTGTCAAACCACCCTATCAGATAAAAAAAGAAGCTCCGAAAGCCATAACGTAGCAGGTTAGAACAGTGGAATCAATTTCAACAGCCCGGCTCTTTCTCACTCCTATGATATACCCTCCGTAAGAGAATACGGAAATACAGGCTGCCGTTATACCCAAAGTCACATTTCCCTGGCAGAAGTCAATATTTCCCAGAGAAAGCAAAATGGCTCCCACAACTGACATCCCAACTGCAATAAAAATAGCTCCGGATTTTCTTTCCCGGAAAAAAAGGGTCATCGCAAGCGCAACAGCCAGAGGATACATAAAATGAATAGTAGAAGCTACCCCACTGGCAATGTTCTGATAAGCGAAAACCAGACTTAAAGAAGTCACTGCCCGAAAGACACTTAATCCTAAAACAGCTCCCCATTCTTTCCGTTTTAACCGAAAATTATATCGGAATAACAGTCCCCAAAGAATCATACAGAGAGAAGCAATTCCCCAACGGTAGGATAAAACTTCAAATGGAGTGTAGCCATTTCCCAGTAATAATAAGGTAAAGCAGGGAGCTAATCCGAATGTAGAAGACGATACTGCTGCATAAGTAATACCCTTGATTTTACTCATTTTCGAAAAATTTCGGCAAAAGTAGGAAATGTATTTCAAAAGAAGAAATCAGGAGTAGTAACTCTTTACCCGGTCAAACGTAAAATTGAAATAAATCATGAATCAAACACGTATGGAAAATTTAGTGAAAATAACAGATGTTCTTGGAGACAAACAAGAGTACTATTTGGGACATATTTGCCGGACGATACCAAAATCCAGTCTACATCTCCCGGCTCCGGATACAGTTGAAAAAATCTGGATGGACAGTGACCGTAATATCCCGACCCTGAATAATCTGCAGCATCTTTTAAACCACGGGCGCCTATCAGGTACAGGTTATGTTTCTATCCTGCCAGTCGACCAGGGAATTGAACATACCGCAGGAGCATCCTTCGCACCCAATCCACTCTATTTCGATCCTGAAAATATCGTGCGTTTGGCTATAGCAGGAGAATGTAATGCGGTGGTATCGACTTTCGGGGTATTGGGTAGTGTTGCCCGTAAGTATGCACACCGAATTCCTTTTATAGTAAAACTTAACCATAATGAATTATTAAGTTATCCCAACAGTTATGATCAAATTCTCTTCGGAACGGTCAAAGAAGCCTGGAATATGGGAGCAATAGGAGTCGGGGCAACGATCTATTTCGGTTCACCGGAGAGTCGTCGGCAACTGACAGAGATAGCGGATACCTTTGAATATGCCCATCAATTAGGTATGATTACTATTTTGTGGTGTTATCTTCGTAATCCAGCTTTTAAAACAACAGAAACAGATTATCATGAAGCAGCTGATTTGACCGGACAGGCAAATCATTTGGGAGTAACGATACAAGCAGATATTATAAAACAAAAATTGCCCGTTACTAATGGCGGATTTACTGCTTTAAATTTTGGTAAAACGGATAAGAGAATGTACACCCAGCTGAGCTCACAGCATCCTATCGATATGTGCCGTTATCAGGTTGCAAATTGCTATATGGGACGGGTGGGCCTGATCAATTCCGGAGGGGCTTCAACCGGCAATAATGACCTGCGCGAGGCAATAATTACAGCAGTGATCAATAAACGGGCCGGAGGAATGGGGTTAATCGCAGGCCGCAAGGTTTTTCAGAAAAATATGGAAGACGGAGTTCAATTGTTACATAATATTCAGGAAATTTATCTGGATAATAGCATAACCATAGCTTGAAAACAACTAAGAAGAAAATAGAATTCCTAATTTTCTTCTTAGTTAGTCGTCTTATTGCTTTCCTTGATTGGCAACAGCTTCCATCATCTTTTTAATTTCTTCGGGATCACCCAGAAAATAATCATTAATCAGACGCAGGTCATCGTCAAAATCAAAAACATAAGGTACAGCGGTAGGCAAATTAAGTCCAACAATATCTTCATCAGAAATATTTTTCAGGTATTTGATAATTCCTCTCAAACT
>ERZ780154.1034-NODE-1034-length-15927-cov-1.96081_pt1 | contig 15927 bp, 10 predicted proteins | sample MGYA00511568_ERZ780154 | MGnify/ENA primary metagenome ERZ780154 (study PRJEB29588, sample SAMEA2142525) | human gut metagenome | biome: human gut; feature: human-associated habitat; material: faeces | place: Denmark | collected 2008/2010 ...
CTGATACAGTAGAAGAGAGAGAAGCTGCTCTTGATAAGATTCTTCCATATCAGCAGGGAGACTTCGAAGCACTTTACGAAGCATTGGAAGGTAACCCAGTTACAATTCGTTTCCTTGATCCACCTCTTCATGAGTTCGTTCCAACTGAAGAAGCAGATATCGAGAAACTTGCAAAAGCTCAGGGTAAATCCGTTGAGACAATCAAGAACATCATCGCTTCTTTACATGAGTTCAACCCAATGATGGGACACAGAGGATGCCGTCTTGCAGTTACTTATCCAGAAATTGCTAAGATGCAGACAAAAGCTGTTATCCGTGCAGCTATCAACGTACAGAAGAAACATTCAGACTGGACAGTAAAACCAGAAATCATGATTCCACTTGTATGTGAAGTAAAAGAGTTAAAATATGTTAAGAAAGTTGTTGTTGAGACAGCAGATGCTGAAATCGCAGCAGCAGGCGTTAAATTAGAGTATGAAGTTGGTACTATGATCGAGATCCCAAGAGCTGCTCTTACAGCTGATGAGATCGCTACAGAAGCTGATTTCTTCTGCTTCGGTACAAACGATTTAACTCAGATGACATTTGGATTCTCCCGTGACGATGCTGGTAAGTTCTTAAATGCTTACTATGATACAAAGATCTTCGAGAACGATCCATTTGCAAAACTTGACCAGAACGGTGTTGGTAAGTTAATGGATATGGCAATCAAACTTGGTAAACCAGTAAATCCAAAACTTCATGTTGGTATCTGTGGAGAGCACGGTGGAGATCCTTCTTCCGTAGAATTCTGCCACAAGATTGGTTTAGACTATGTTTCCTGCTCACCATTCCGTGTACCAATCGCTCGTTTAGCAGCAGCTCAGGCAGCTATCAGCAATAAATAAGAGTACTCATTCTTTGGAGAAGGTTGTGTATAAAAAAACCCATATCAGCGTTGATTCGCTGATATGGGTTTTTTGGATGTCTGCAAGAAAAGAAAGTATTGTAAGTGGAATTGCATGTTCTCCATTTTCATATCTGGAATAAGTGCGCTGGTTTACATTCAGAAGCTTTGCAATATATTCCTGTGTATAATCGGAATCTTCTCTCAAATCTCGGATTCTTTGAATATTCATTTAAATGTCTCGTTTGCTTTTGTTCATAAAGAAACTAACATATGAAAATCGGTGTTATTTTTGTTTAGCAACGACTTATCGGCTTGATACTTGTCAAACTAAATGGTAAAATTAAACCACACTAGGACAGGTCTACCTTGCTGTATGTAACCCAATCCTAAGACTAAAGCTTCGGAGGAGTGTGTAAAATATGCAGGAATTAAAAAAGCTTCCAGTCGGTTTTGAGAACTTTCAGGAAATTCGGAAGTTAGACTTTTATTATGTGGATAAAACAAAATTGGTAGAGCAGCTTCTTGAAAATTGGAGTAAAGTGAATTTATTTACCAGACCACGCCGATTTGGAAAAACCTTAAATATGAGTATGCTTAAGAGCTTTTTCGAGATTGGAACAGACACAGCATTATTTGATGGCCTTTATATTTCGCAGAATGAAGAACTTTGTAAGGAATATATGGGAAAGTATCCTGTTATATTTCTGTCTCTCAAAGGTGTAGATGGACTAACATTTGAAGAAGCACGGTCTGCCCTGTGTGAGTTGATTGCTGGCGAGGTGAGACGATTTAAGTTCTTGCTGAACAGTAGCAGACTGGACAATGACGAAAAGAATATATATCGTGATTTGATTTCACTTCAAGGGGAACAGGAAACTACTCTTGCAACGAAGCTGAAATTCTCACTTAAGAAAATTTCAGAACTTTTATATCAACACTATGGTCAGAAAACGATTGTTTTGATCGACGAGTATGATGTTCCACTTGATAAGGCCTTTCAGCATGGCTATTATAGAGAAATGGTGGCACTTATTCGTGGATTGTTCGGTGAAGCACTTAAAACAAATGATTTTCTACAGTTTGCTGTATTAACAGGATGCCTTCGGGTTTCCAAAGAGAGCATCTTTACTGGCTTGAATAATTTTAAGGTTTATTCGGCAGACGATGTTCGATATGATGAAGAATTCGGCTTTACGAATGAAGAAGTAAAAAAATTGCTGGAAGACTACAATCTGCAGAAACATTTCACAGAAGTGAAGGAATGGTATGATGGCTATCGTTTTGGTAATGCAGATATTTATTGCCCATGGGATGTAATCAATTATGTTGACGATTTGGTAAGTGAGGCTAAATCGCAGCCAAAGGCATATTGGATTAACAGTAGTGGAAATGATCTTGTAAAACGATTTATCGACATGGCAGATAAAACTACAAAGGATGAAATCGAACAATTGATTGTGGGAGAGGCAGTCGAAAAGAGAATCCGTTTGGATCTGACTTACGACGAGATTGATAACAGCATTGATAATTTGTGGAGTGTTCTTTTTACAACCGGATATCTCACAAAAAATGGTGATGTAGAAAATGGGATGTATAGATTGATCATTCCAAACAAGGAAGTCAGGGAAGTCTTTCTTTTACAAATCCGTGACTGGTTTGACCAGGTAGTTGCGAATGACCACGCATCTACGGAAAAAATCAACAGGGGTTTTCTTGAAGGAAAGACAGATGACATCCAGCGGGAACTTACAATGTTTCTTGGCGAAACAATCAGCGTTTTAGATACGAAAGCAAGAAACGAAGAAAAAGAGATTTTTTATCATGGTATTCTGATCGGTATTTTAAAAAATTATTCGGGCTGGGCGGTTAAATCGAATAGAGAATCTGGTGATGGATATGCAGATATTTTGCTTAAGCCTAAGAATCCAGATGTTGGAATCGTGATAGAACTGAAATACGCACATTCCATGAATGAACTTGACAAGGCGTGTGAACGAGCTATGGAGCAGATTAAGAATCACAGATATGACGCAGAACTCCGTGAGGATGGACGAAACGATCTTCTTGCATACGGAATTGCATTCTGTAAAAAACGTTGCAAAGTCGTAGTTGAAAAACTATAAAATACAAAAATCAGCACTGTTTCCATCGAGGAAGCTGTGCTGATTTGTTGATTTTTCAGGGTAAAGGAAAAAATGATTATAGACAGATCAAAACAACAGAAAAATCTTCTGGAAATGTTACAGGAAAAAAATGAATACATCAGTGCTCCATGCAATGGCAATGGAATCTGCGGAAAATGTATTGTGCGGTACAAAAGCGGAGCAACAGAACCGACGAAGCAGGATAGAGAGTTTTTATCGGAAAAGCAGTTGGAGCAAGGCTATCGTCTGGCATGCCAGTCATATCCAACGGAAGAATACAAAGTTGAAATTCCGGAACTGGAAGAAACGATAGAAGTCCTTTCGCAGTGGGAGAATCAGAGAACAGAAGAAATTCTGAAAAATACAGCAGAAGGAACGGCAGAGAAAACAGAAAATGCAATTTATGGAATCTGTATCGACATCGGCACCACGACTTTGGCAGCCTTGTTAGTGAACCTGAAAACCGAAGCGGACTGTCAGACCGCAGTATCGGTCAATCATCAGAGAACCTACGGTGCAGATGTGATTTCAAGGATAGATGCCTCTAACAATGGGAAAAAATGGGAGATGCAGCGCTGCATCCGGCAGGATTTACAGAAGCTGGTCGGTGAACTTGCAGAAAAAGAGGGAATCCATGTGGCACAGATACAAAGGATCGTGATCGCAGGAAACACAACGATGTGTCATCTGCTTCGCGGATTTTCATGTGAGACGCTGGGTGTGGCGCCTTTTCTGCCAGTTGACCTTTCATGGATGGAAGGCAGTGCTGCGGATTTTCTTGGAATGAAAGAATTGGATACAAAAGTTGTGATTTTGCCTGGGATCTCAGCGTTTGTAGGGGCTGATATCATGGCTGGCATTGCAAAAATGAATATGCACAGATCCGAAGGATATCATTTGCTGCTGGATATAGGAACGAATGGGGAGATGGTGCTTGGAAATTGCCGTCATATGTATGTGACGTCCACGTCTGCAGGACCGGCGTTTGAAGGCGGAAATATTTCCTGTGGCATGGCGAGCATTCCGGGAGTGATCTCCCATGTTTTCATGGAGGAGACAGGAAAAGCCGGATTTCAGGTGATCGGTGAAACAGATGGAGAAAATAAGAAACAGCAGGCGATCGGAATCTGCGGAACAGGTATGATCGATCTGGTGTATGAACTCCGGGAGCATCAGATGATCGATGAACATGGAACATATTCGGATCTTTATTTTGACACCGGATATGAGCTGGCAGAAAAAGTAAAATTCACACAGAATGACATCCGGGAACTTCAGATGGCAAAAGCGGCGATCCGCGCAGGAGTGGATATTTTAGTAAAAAAGGCGGGCATTACGTTTGACGAAGTGGACAACTGTTATCTTGCAGGTGGATTTGGAACAAAGATAGATATCAAAAAGGCGGCAGGGATTGGCCTGATCCCGAAAGAACTGGAGATGAAAACGATCCCGGCCGGAAATACAGTTCTTGCAGGGACAAAAGAGGTTTTACTTGGCAGAATTTCAAAAGAAGAACTTGAAAAAATCCAGACCATGGCAGACGTTATCAATCTGGCAGAAGAAAATGATTTTGAGGAACTGTATCTCTCTTACATGGATTTTTAAGTGAATGACAGATAAAAATTCTTGTATTGAAAAGAAAAAATAAGTCTGTTATCATATAAGTATATGGTATGTACGGAAGAAAAAAGATTTTGACAGGTGGCTGAAACCACTACAAATGGAGAAGGATTGGCACAAAGGTTTATGACAAGAAAACATACAATATTAATTGTGGATGATGCAAGACATAACAGGACTGCATTGCGGGAAATTTTAAATGACAATTATATCGTGCTTGAAGCAGAAAATGGACAGAATGCATTAGCAGTTTTAGAGGAGAAGTATCAGGCGGTAACTGTGATCATTCTTGACCTGATCATGCCGGACATGAGCGGACTGGAACTCTTAGAAATTTTTCACAAAGATGTAAGATATCAGAATATACCTGTGATCGCGATGTTGAGAGGCATCAATGATGAGATCGAGTGCAAGTGTCTGGAATACGGAGTATGGGATTTTATGGGGAAACCTTATGATCCGACGATCGTGCGTTTTCGTGTAAAGAATGTGATCGAGCGCAGTCAGATGAGAGTGGATGATGAATTAAAATACCGTGCGGAGTATGATGTGCTTACCGGCATTTTGAACAAATCAAAGTTCTTTTATAATACGAGAAATATGCTGAATATTTTCGGTACGGAAGATTTTGCATTCATCAGGATCGATATTGAAAAATTCCAGCTGATCAATTCCTTTTTTGGAATGGATGAGGGTGATCATTTATTAAAGTATATGGCAGATTATCTGCAGAATGTGGAAAAAGAATATCGTTATATTACTTATGGAAGAATTGAGGCAGATATTTTTGCGGTATGCTTTTCTTATGATAATGAGAAAGAGATCACAGACTTTGTGAAGAAATTCACGAATCAGATGGAAAAATATCCGCTGGATTTTGATATCACGCCTTTCTTTGGGATATATCTTGTGAAAAACCGTGATCTTTCCATCAACGAGATGTATGACAAAGCCAATCTTGCATCCAAAAACTGTAAGGGAAATTATATCCAGAACTATTTCTTTTACACAAAAGAGATGAGTGAGGATATCATCAAGGAGCAGCGCATCATCAACAATATGAAGAATGCGCTGAAGAACGAAGAGTTTGTGCTGTATTTGCAGCCCAAATATGAACTTCAGCGAAATTCCATTGCAGGAGCAGAGGTTTTGGTGCGATGGATCACAGCAGATGGCAGGATGATATCGCCGGGAGAATTTATCCCGGTATTTGAGCGGAACGGTTTTATCCTGAAGCTGGATCAGTATGTCTGGGAGAAGACATGCCAGCTGCTTGCGGGATGGAGAGATGAGGGAAGAAAAATATTTCCGGTTTCCGTCAATATTTCGCGTGTAAGTCTTTATAATCCCAAAATTGTGGATGTGATCTGTGGACTGACAGAAAAATACAATATTCCACCGGAATGGCTGCAGTTAGAACTGACAGAGAGTGCATATACAGGAAACCCAAAAGCAATCAAAGAGATGATGGAACAGCTTCAGAAAAAAGGTTTTTCTATTTTGATGGACGATTTTGGAAGTGGTTATTCCTCGCTGAATGTACTAAAAGATATTGCGGTTGACGTCCTGAAAATCGATATGAAGTTTCTGGATGGTTCCGGAGATGATGGCAGGAGTGAAAACATTCTGGCATCGGTAGTCCGCATGGCAAAGTGGCTGAACATGCCGGTCGTAGCTGAGGGTGCGGAGCGCAAAGAGCAGGTATCGTTTCTGCACAGCATCGGATGCGAATATGTGCAGGGATTTTATTTTGCAAGACCAATGCCGGTAAAAGAATATGAAAAGCTGTTGTATGAACAGCCATACTTTGAAGATGATGCGACAAGAGGAACATCCAACGATACGAATGCCATCTGGACAGCGAATATGCAGATGGAAATGATTTTCTCCAACATGATGCAGGCAGCCGCAATTTATGAGTACAGCGACGGAAATATTGAAGTGGTGCGTGTAAATGACGCTTATTTTGACATGTTTGGTTATCATGACACAGACCGTGTGCACAAAGAGATTGAGGGATCCATTGATCATGTTGACAGAGAAAGGTTTATGGATACTTTTGCACAGGTTGTGGAGAATCAAAGTACTGCGGAATGTGAAGTGAAACGTTTTCTCGAGTCTGGCAGGGAAATCTGGATCAAGCTCCGCCTGAAGTATATTAACAGGGTAGGGGAACGCCATATTATTTTTGGATGCATTGACGATATCACGGTCCAGCGGGAGATGGACAATGAACTTGCAAAGTACCGTCTTGCACTGATGGAAGAAGAGGTAAACGAGAAAACCATGCTTGTCGTGGATGATATGGAGATTAACCGGGCATCGCTGGAGAGTATTTTTGAAACAGATTACCGTATCCTGCAGGCAGGAGATGGGGAAGAGGCACTTCGTATTTTAGAGGAACAGAATTATAAAGTGGATATGATCCTGTTAGATCTGATGATGCCTGGCATGAATGGACAGACTTTTATGCAGGAAAGGAAGAATGATCCAAGGATCTTAAATATTCCGGTGGTGATCATCACGGCGGATGATACAACAGAACAACAGGTATTGACGATGGAATTAGGTGCAAGCGATTATATTGTAAAACCGTTTATTCCGGAGATCGTGACCAGACGTGTGCAGAATGTCTGGGATTCCACAAGGCGAAAAAAAGAAGTTCTGCAGGAGCATCAGAAGTAGTGGATAAGCAAAAAAAACTGCGCGTGTTTTATTCAGATATCAGTGCCTTGCGTGACAGATCAGATCAACCACAGCTGTGGGAGTTTTTGTGCTGCGCCAGACAACAGAAAATAAAACAATGTAAAAATGAAGATGACAGGCTTCGTGCCTTTGGGGCAGGTCTGTTATTGGAATACGGTCTGTGGCAGTATGGTTACACGCAGACAATACCTGTGGGATCGCCTGCAGCAGCAGAGTTGGAGCAGACCGGACAAACACGGTCTTTGCAACAGGTAAGATTCGTTTATGGTAAAAATGGGAAGCCGTATCTTGGGACAGGGCAGGGAGAACGGCTTCCGCTTATGTTTAACCTCAGCCATTCGGGCACATATGTGGCAGCAGCTTTTGGCACAGAGGATGTAGGTGTGGATGTGGAGCTGATACGCACCGGAAAACAGAAGATCGCACAGCGTTTTTTTGCAGAAGATGAGAGAAAATATCTGGAAAAATGTTGGACGGATGAGGCTTTTACCGGAATATGGACGAGGAAGGAAGCCTACATCAAGGCGGTTGGAACAGGGATCGCAATGACTTTGGATTCTTTTTCCACGATGGAAGAACAGGTGGGAGAATATTATCTGAAAACATGGAATGTCGAACGGGATGTCTGGCTGTCTGTTTGCCGGAAAGGGAGTGCGATCGAACGCTGTCTGCCGGAGAAAATCGCATTAGAACAGGTGTTTTTATAAGAGACAGATCTGCAGATCATAATGAGAATGGTACAGGATCAGTACCGATAGAGATGGAAAATGGAGGTTGGGATTCATGTATGACGAGTTGACCGAACAGGACATAAAAAAAATGGAAGAAGAGATTGAGTATCGGAAGCTGGTTGTGAGAAAAAATGCGCTGGAAGCAGTCAAAGAAGCACGTGCGCATGGTGACCTCAGTGAAAATTTTGAATACCATGCAGCAAAAAAAGACAAAAATCAGAATGAGAGCCGTATCCGTTATCTGGAGAAAATGATCAGAACGGCAAAGATTATTTCCACGGATTCTGCGGATGATGAAGTCGGAATGAACAATACTGTTACCGTCTATTTTGAGGATGATGACGAGGAAGAAACCTATAAAATTGTCACAACCATCCGCGGTAATTCCCTGAAAAATCTGATCAGTAACGAATCGCCTCTCGGAAAAGCATTGTTGGGGCACAAAATAGGTGACCACTGCGAAGTAAAAGTAAACGATAACTATTCCTATTTTGTAGAGATACGAAAAATCGAGAATACGGTGGATGATGGAACGGATAAACTGAGAAGTTTTTAATATATAAGAAAGAAGATTGAGGAACAAAAAGATGAGATTAACAGAATTATTAAACAAAGATGAAGTGACGATTTCCTGCGAGCTTTTTCCGCCAAAACAGGGTGCGCAGTTGGAAAATTATAAAAATATCGTAAAAGATATGGCGGCATTAAAGCCGGCATATATGAGTGTCACTTACGGCGCAACAGGTGGAACATCTGATTATACGGTAAAGCTAGCAGAGGAAGTACGTAACAATAACATTCCGGCGTTGGCACATCTGACCTGTGCCTCTTCCACCAGAGAAAAGGTGGCATCTGTCATTGAGGAGTTAAAGGCAGCAAATATCGAGAATATCCTTGCACTCCGTGGCGATATTCCTGCAAATGCAGATTTTCCGCTGCCGGATCAGTACAAGCACGCAAGTGAACTGATCGCAGATATCAAAGCACAGGGTGATTTCTGTATCGGTGGTGCATGCTACCCGGAAGGACACCCGGAAGCAGCAACGATTTTTGAAGATCTCGACCATTTGAAAGAGAAAGTGGATGCAGGATGCGAGTTCCTCACCACACAGATGTTTTTTGACAATAACATTTTATACAATTTTATGTACAAGGCATTAAAAAAAGGAATAGATGTTCCGATTGTAGCAGGCATTATGCCTGTCACCAACGCAAGCCAGATCAAACGTATCACATCTTTGTCCGGCAATATGGTTCCACCGAGATTTCTTGCGATCGTAGACAGGTTTGGAGACAACCCGGCAGCAATGCGTCAGGCGGGAATTGCATATGCAACAGAGCAGATCATTGATCTGATCGCCAACGGTGTCAATCATGTGCATATTTACACGATGAATAAACCGGATGTTGCAGGAGAGATTTTGGACAATCTTTCCAATATCTATGTGAGATAGTGGATGTAAAATGATTGCTTAAAATGTGAAGAAAAATCAATATTTATGAAATGACAGGATACCTCCTGAGCAGATGCGGGTAACAACCCCGAATCTGCCGGGAGGTATTTTTGCGTAATTGAAGAAACAAAGTGCATTTTTCGTGCGGTCTGCTGCATAAAATATTCGTGTGACCATTGTGTGACCGGGGATACCTATAATAACACAAGGATTTATAAAAAATTCAATGGATGAGCGGAGGAGATGGAGAGTGAAGAAAAAATACATGCTTATGGGAATCGCTGCAGTATTGATCCTGGCAACGATGGTTGGCGGAACGCTTGCAGCTCTGAATACAAAAAGTGAAAAGGCAGTGGCAAATATTTCCATTAAGAGTGTGGGAGTCACGGTGATCGGGGATCAGCCTGTGGCACTGGCAGACGGCGGGGAAAAAGAACCGGTTACGATCGTACCGGGGGAAACGATCGTCATGCCGAAGGCAGTACAAAACGATATCCCGGATGGTTATGATGTGTATGTAAAAGTAGTTATTTATCATGCATGGGATACAAAAAGCGGCGGACTTGTGAGTGCAGGGGAGGCGGATGATATCTATGTACATAATCAGGACTGGATCATCGGGTATGAGGATGATGAGCAGACGGTGATGTACTACACAAAGCCGCTGGCTCCAGAGCAGACGACAACAAACTTTATGGACGGAATTCATTTTAAGGAATCTATGGGAAATGGATTTGCAGATGCAGTCTATACGTTAGAATACGAAGTTACGGCAGTTCAGGCGAATAACGCAAAAGATGCGATCGCAGCAGAGCTTGGCGTGTTCCCGGAGTTTGATGAAAATGGAACGATTTTGTCTGTTTCAGAAACAAGATAACGGTTGAAGGAGATTGGATCATATGAAAATAAAAAACATGGCAGCCGTTCTGTTGCTTATTTGGACTTGTGGATTTTCATCGGTGGTCAGTGCGGCGGAAATTCAGACTGTGCAGCTGACAGAGGAAAATCAGCTTGTGTATACAAAAGATAAGACAGAACTTGCCGGTGCTTTTGATGGCATGGCACCCGGAGACAGCAGGACCGTTGTCATTAAAATCGAGAATCAAAACAGTCATAAGGCATCTTTTTTTATTTCGCAGAAGACAACGGATGCTTTGGAAGAAGCAGGAAAAGCGTCTGGCGGAGCATATGAGTTTCAGGTGGAGATCGGCAATGATACCGGAAGGATATCTTTGCTGGATGCAGATGCCGGTGGATATGCGGAAAATGTGGCAAGTGCCGAAGGTTTAGCAGAAATTACAGAATTGAATGAGTATCGTTATATGACAGCTCTGGATCCGGGGGAGTCGGCGGATGTCTATGTGACATTGACTTTAGACGGCGAGGGCATGGACAGCGCAGATGGAATTGATTATTCGCGTGCAGCAGGTGCGATGGAATTTGAATTCCGGGCGTACTATGCAGACGACAGAAAGCCGGTTGTGATCACAAATTATGTGACGGAGTACGGAGAAGACAATGTGGTGACAAAGGTTGTAAAGAAAGTGATTCCAAAGACAGTTACAGAACAGCTGGTTCCACTGGCAAATGGTGTCAGGACAGGAGATCCTCTGACAGTGACGGTATCTGCAGGAGTTCTGGTGGCAGGTATAGTGATTGTTAGTATCGCAGTGAAAAAAAGAAAGGTGGAGCGCAAGTCATGAAAAAAGTAAAAAAAATAATTACGGGCTTTCTTACGGTTTTTATCTTCATGGCGCTGGTGCTTCCGATGACAACGGTGAAAGCTTCGGAAGAGAAAGAAGCGGTGGAAAAAAGAATGTATACAGTGACATTCCGTGCAGGAAATATTGCTTGTTTTGATATAGATAAGATCACTGTTTCCGAAGGGATGGAAGTGACAAAAAATTATATTAAGGTAAAAGTTGTAAAGGGAGATACACTTGCTTTCACAGTGCCTGGCTGGGAAAGTGATGCAAGGCTGACATCATGGTTTTCTAACTGCCTGCACTATGAAAAAGAGGCAGCATATGGGTTGAAAGCTTTTAACGGTGTTGTGGGAACTGCGGTGGAGCGGAATACAGAGTATGTTTTGGATTATAAACGTCTGATCAATCCGGTTTCCTATACGGTGAGTTTCATAGACAGTCAGACAAAGGAACAGATTGCGGCTCCGCAGATCACCTATGGAAATGCAGAGGAAACAATCACGGTCATTCCGGTGACTGTTCCGGATTATACACCGACAGAGAGCAGTAAAATTATAAAACTGGAAAAAGGGAAAGAGAACACGGCAACGTTTGAATACCGCTACACCGGGGCTGTGGAGACAATCACCAGCACGGTGACAAATGTGGTTCCGGGCACAACACGGACAGAGACAGTTGTGAACGAGGTTGAGGAGACGGTCATCGTTCCCGGAACCTCCCAGCCGACAGGATTTACTGCAAATGTAGTAAATAATGCGTCAAATGCAGTGAATGCGCCGGTAGGCAATACAGCAAATAATGCGGCGGACAATGCGGTAAATGCTCCGGCAGATGATAATGAAGACCAGACCGTAGACGATAGCAATGTTGAAATTCCGGAGGAGCAGACACCGTTGGTGGATGGAGATGGGAATGATGGAGCTGTCGATATCGAAGAGAGCGAGACACCGTTGGCGAACACAGCAGAGGATGCGAGTACCGCTTCCGGTGATGTGAACGGGAACGATGCAGACCTTGCAGCGCAGGAGATCGATGCAGCATCCGTACCTGTGGCAGTGCCGGTGATTGGCGGTATCACGGCAGTTTTTGTTGTGGGACTGATTGTTTTCCTTATATATAAAAATAGAAAAAAGTCGAAGTAACCAGGATTTTTAGGTACAGTATTCGACCTTTATAGCAATACATGCATGTTAGACTTACAGGAAAAATCTGGCAGTCAGAGCCGGAAAAGAGGAGGAGAACTGCATGCTGACGATTCGTACTCTGGGGAAATTTCAGATAAGGAATGAAGAACATATTGTGAATGAGGAAGAAATACGATCTCCGAAAATGATAAATTTACTGGCGTATCTGATTCTTCACAGAAATCAGACACTGACGTTTTATGACATGGCGGATGCGTTGTGGCAGGAGGAAGAAACGGGAAATCCGGCAGGGGCATTGAAGAATCTGATGTATCGTCTGAGAGTTCTTCTGAAGAAAAACTTTGGAGAAGAGGACTTTATCCTGACCGATCATGGTTCCTATCGCTGGAATCCCAGACTGGAAGTGGCAGTGGATGCAGAACGATTCGAACAAATGTTTGAATTGGCAAAGCAGAAACCTATTTCAGAGGGTGAGACAATCCAGAAACTAAAAGCGGCGCTTGCACTTTATCAGGGTGATTTCATGACAAAAGTTGCAGATATGCACTGGGTGATGATGCTGAATACTTATTATCACTCTTTGTATTTAAACTGCGTCCGGTATCTGTGCGAATGTTATGTCCGCGCGGAAAAATATGAGAATCTGGAGCAGCTTTGCAGTCAGGCACTTCAGCAGGAAAGTCTCGATGAAGAGTTATATTGTTATCTGATCAAGGCTTTGGCAGGAAAAAATAAAATTGGTTCTGCCCTGGAAGTGTACGAGAATGCATGCCGGATGTTGCAGCAGCAGCTCGGAATCTGTGAACTGTCAAAATTAAAGGGCGTTTATGACAAATTACTGAGACAGAATAAAAGCGGAAATGTGCAGGGAATTGCACAGGTACATCAGGATATTGCAGAACAGAATCCAGCGGGAGCGTTTTTGTGCGGGTATCCGGTCTTTCGGGAAATTTGCAGGCTTCAGGTGAGAAAGACAGCGCGTTTTGATGAAAATGAATATATTCTGCTTCTGACCTTAAAGGCGGGGGAGTATACCGGAAGCAAGGTCAGTGATGTCAATCTGTTCCGCATCCGCAATGCGATGCCTCATCTTGTGGAGACATTGAAAAAATCGCTCCGTCCTGGGGACGCGGTGGCACAGTTCAGCGATTCGCAGTATGTGATTTTGCTTTCCGCATGTACCTATGAGGGTGGAATGTTGGTCGCAAACCGGATTATTTCAAAATTTTATCAGGACAATAAAATTTACCGAAATCTGAAAATCAAGATCAATATAGAAAAAGTGAAAACAACAGAAAATATTTTAAGCAAATACACCGGATGAAATCTTTGGAAGAGAAAACAGTAGATCAAAGGGCAAAAGCAAGGAGGATTATATGAGATTTGCATCCATTGTAAAAAAAGTTTTAGCATTCCTGCTATGTTTGACGTTGCTGACATCCAATGTGACCGTCACCAATGCGACAAGTGTAGATACCACGGATGTTTTTGCGGAAGTTTCCACAGAGATGTTGAAGGAGACAAAAAATGCAGGGCAGGAAAGTACCGGGCAGGAAGGAAAAATGTCAGATCCAGACGGAACAGGAAATACAGAAAAAGTCAGGAATACAGAGAACAGCGAGAGCACGAAAGTGACCAACAACATCGGGAAAGCAATAGGCACGGAAGCAGTCGAAGGCACGGAAGCAGTCGAAGGCACCGAAGCAATCGAGAACACAGAAGTGACCGATGACACAGAGAGCACTGAGGCGACTGAAGCAATCGAGGAGACGGAGAACACAGAGGAGACAGAACAACCGGAATTAAAAACCGTCTTCGACTATTCCAATGACGCAGTCCGCGTGGTCGTGACACTTTCGAATGAGACCGATCTTCCGGCAGGCGCAGAGCTTGTCGTGGCACCGGTAGCCGTCACAGCAGAAATGGAAGCATCCATCGATAAAGCGATGGAGGGCGAGTCGAAAGAAAAAGAAGAGGTTGTGGCGTATGACATCTCCTTTGTAAAAGATGGAAAAGAAGTGGAGCCCGGGGCAACCGTGCAGGTGCAGTTATCGCTTGCGCAGGTGAAAGAGGGCGATTCGGCGAGCGTGTATCATTTTGATGAGACAAAAAATGAGATGTTGGATATGAATGCGAACACTTCTGCCGACGGCGAGGTGACATTTGGCACGGATCATTTTTCAAAATATGTCATCGTCAATCATGGAGATAACAACGTGACCGTGACCATCGAACATTATGACAACAGCAAATATCAGGCGCAGGATGAGCAGAGTGCAAAAATTTACAGCGATGATGTCTGCACGATGGCACCGGGAGCAAAAATCAGCGACTACAATAAGGCGTTAAACTGGGATGTGGATCATGTGCAGGTAAACGGAGAAGCATTTTCCCAAAGTGAACTTGAAAACATTGAGATCCATGAGGACAGTGTTGTAAAAGTTTTTTATCAGGCAAAAAATACGGACTATATCGGTGAGGCATCGTTTTATGACTACGAGGTGATTCCTTATGACAAAGCCGGACAGCAGAGGGCGGATCTGAGTATCAATGCGGATTCCAACTATCCGTCTGAACAAAAAGACAACCGTTTCACGGTCGGAACGGTATCTCAGAATTTAAGTGAAAATCAATATGACACCGTCACGAAAAAAACAGGTCAAAACGGAACCACAGACGACCAGCATATCAACGTGTATACCGGAGGAACTGGAGAAAATGCAAAAAAAACAGGAATCGTTACCGGGTTAAGTGATGATTACAAAGAAGTTCTTTTCAGTGTGAATGAACCGGGCGTTTTTCCGAAAGACGGAGCAGCTGCGGCAGGGACAAAAGGACTGACAGTAAAAGAAGGATACAGGTTAAAATTTTCACAAAGTGGTGACACTTATGAACTGAAAGAAGTTTTAGACAAAGAGGACAACGTGGCAGCAACTGCGGGGGCGGATTTCCTGCCATTTGGAAATAATAATTTTTATTTTGGACTCCGCTATGACGTTACCTTTACACTTGGAGATTATATCGGGGAACTGAACTATTCTTTTACCGGGGATGATGATCTCTGGGTGATTCTGGATGGAAAACAGGTGGTCATCGATCTTGGCGGTATCCATGACGCTCTGACAGATACGGTCGATCTCTGGAAATATATTGACAGGACAGACAAAAACAAAGAACATCATCTGACCATTTTATATATGGAGCGCGGTGCAGGAAAGGCAAACTGTAACATGAAGTTTACGCTTCCGAATGCGGACGTGATCAAAGTGGTGGACGACGACGTGCCGGATATCCCGCCGGAGGAGCCGGTTGATTTTACGGAGAAGGATGTGGAATATCATAAGACAGTGAAACTGACGGACTGGGAGAACAGAGAGTATCAGATCGATCTTGACGCAAGTTCGCTCGCAACCTCGCAGAGCACAGTTGAAAAAATACAGACAGTGGATGCCATGATGGTATTTGACCTGTCCGGCTCGATGAATGAAATTTTGTCCGGTGAAAATCAATTAAAGGACATCGGAGAATTCAG
>ERZ780154.1050-NODE-1050-length-15719-cov-1.94331_pt1 | contig 15719 bp, 10 predicted proteins | sample MGYA00511568_ERZ780154 | MGnify/ENA primary metagenome ERZ780154 (study PRJEB29588, sample SAMEA2142525) | human gut metagenome | biome: human gut; feature: human-associated habitat; material: faeces | place: Denmark | collected 2008/2010 ...
GTTTCGGTCTTTTCGCACCATACTTAGAACGTCCCTGGCAACGTCCGGCAACACCGGCAGCATCCAAAGTACCACGAACCAAGTGGTAACGCACACCCGGAAGGTCTTTCACACGACCGCCACGGATCAATACGATGGAGTGTTCCTGCAAATTGTGACCTTCTCCCGGAATATAAGCATTCACTTCTTTTCCGTTGGTCAATCTAACACGGGCAACCTTTCTCATGGCTGAGTTCGGTTTTTTCGGAGTGGTAGTGTAAACACGTACACAAACTCCTCTTCTCTGTGGGCAAGAATCCAAAGCAGGAGCTTTACTCTTGTCCTCGATCTTTACTCTTCCTTTTCTTACTAACTGTTGAATAGTAGGCATTTTACAAGTACTCTTTAAAATTTATTATACTTTTCTCCAAAATGGAGTGCAAATGTACTTACAATTCTATTAACTACCAAATGATCTGGATTCTTTTTGTAAAAAAAGATAAGACTGTCAGAACTTTACATCAACATTCCTTTCATAAAAAAGAATAAAATAATTTTCAACGACCACTCAAAAATCAGACAGGATAAGGAGTTTCAAATGATTCTATTCCCAAAAGTTACTAACAGGACAAGCTTCTGAAAATCGGATAGATAGTGAAAAATCATCCAAATTATTTTCTACTATATAAACAGATATTCCTCACCTTTTCCGTTCGAATTGATGAAACTCTGAAAATCTCAATTATATAAATGACAAAAACTTTCATAGCAAAACCAGAAATTTTATTTGATGATGCTTATTTACTACATCACATCAATAGGATATATTAATTTTAATACCTCCCCAGGATTACTGAACGGTTTGTAAGCATTAAAAAACTCAGAAAATTTATTCCATTTTTATCACCCATTTTTATTCTTTAATTGTGTTTATAATTAGAAAAGGATTAAAAACTTTGTAAACGTTTTTTCATGAAATGGAATGAAGATGATATCGAATATATAATTGAACATTTAAATGTTCCTGATTCCGTGTGGGATGAAGAATTTATACAATGGCTGGAAAAATCGGACAACCAAAGACTTTTTGAAACAATATTACACCAACGCGAAGCTTTTCTCCGCCATGAAGATTATGGACATATCAATCCAGAAACAGAATATCAACGTTTCGTCAAACAAATTATGCCTACCAAACAAATCAGAATTTGGAAATGGACCGCAGGGGCAGCATCAATTGCCATTCTCTTTATAGTACTATTCTGGATCAGCTCAGAGAAAAATAATGAAGTTCCGGTATCAAAAATGGATAACCTATATAAAGGCCGGAAAACAGCTGAATTGGTATTAGCCAATGGACAACGGATAAAATTGGAACACCAACTGATCGAACTTCAAGAAGAAAACGGAATTAAGATTATCAATGACAGTAGTTGTCAACTGTCTTATCAGCCTATGACAACGCTCCAACCAAGCAAAAGAGAAGAAAATAAGCTGGTATATAATACTTTGCATATTCCGGCTGGAGCAGATTATGTAGTTTGTTTATCTGACGGAACAAAAGTACGGTTGAATTGTGAAAGTGAATTTCGGTTCCCTTTGACTTTTTCTAAACAAGAACGCAAAGTATACCTGGACGGGGAAGCTTTTTTTGAAGTAACTAAAGCAGAAGAATGGCCTTTTATCGTCGTTACGGATAAAATGGATGTCCGGGTGACAGGGACCCGCTTTAATGTCTGTGCCTATCAAAAAGATCAGGTAGTCTCTGCCACCTTGGTTGATGGCTCAGTAAAAATACGTACCAGCCGGAATACACCACAAGAAATATCCTTAATACCTTCCCAACAATTTAACCTTAATAAAAACACAGGGCAAACAGAAGTGAAAAAAGTTGATGTCAACCTATACACCGGATGGACAGAAGGCATGTTTGTTTTCAGGAATCAGCGTTTGGAAGAAGTCATGAACACTTTAGCCCGCTGGTATTCCATTGAAGTTTTTTACAAGGAACCAGCGGTAAAGGATTTGCGTTTATCAGCAAATCTGGGGCGGTATGAGCATATCGATACTTTACTACGTGTAATAAAGGCTATGGATAAAATAGACATGGAACGGAAAGATAATATAGTAATAATCAGTCAGAAATAAAAATAAAACGAGGCCGGATTCTGCGCCAACAATCTCCGGCCTTTTTGAGTTAATCATATAAGTTAAACTTAACCTATTACAAAAGTATGAAGAAAAACCGAAATGACGGTTTTCCCTTAAGGGGAAATTTGTCGGAAATTCTATTGCGTATGAAATTCACATTCGTACTATGCTTGTGTGCTATCGTACAGGTGTTCGCTGCTGTCAACGCGCAAACGGTAAGCCTGAAAAAACAAAACGCCTCTTTGGAAGAAATCATTTGGGAATTGAAAGAAAAAACGAGGTTTGTGTTTTTGTATAGTGACGAGGATATTGCTTCTGTTCAGGGAATCAATATTGACGTCAAAGATTTACGGATAGATGATGTGCTGACCAGATGTCTGAGAGGCACACGTTTAACCTATTCCATTGTGGATGAAACGGTGGTCCTGAAAATGAAGGACCGGAAATCATTGTCCAACCTACCTCAAGTGAAAGGCCATAAGGTTACAGGAGTTGTCACAGACAGAAATGGAAATCCGTTACCAGGAGTAACTATCGTCATGAAAGGTACTTCTCTGGGAGTCGCAACAGATCAGGAGGGAATGTTTATGCTGGAAGTTCCGAATGATGCTACCATCTTGATTTTTACAATGGTAGGAATGGAATCAAAAGAAATAAAGGTGGGTGAACAGACTCAACTTCAGGTGAAAATGGAAGAACAGGTAAATGAATTATCAGATGTTGTTGTAACCGGTATTTTCAGGAGAACAAAAGAATTAGCTACCGGAGCTTCCATCACAATTTCCGGAGATGAATTGAAAACCATCGGCAACCAGAATGTATTACAGAGTTTAAGAACACTGGATCCTTCATTCAAAATTATTGAGAATAACATAAATGGTTCCAATCCGAATGTTTTACCAGAGATAGAGCTACGGGGTACAAATGGAATTGCCAATTTGGACGCGAATTATAAAGGAAACCCCAATCAACCATTATTTATCCTCGATGGTTTTGAAACTTCTCTGCAAAAAGTAATCGATTTAGATCCTAACCGGGTAGAAAGCATCTCTATCCTGAAAGATGCTGCTGCAGCTGCACTGTATGGTTCCCGTTCTGCCAACGGAGTTGTAGTCATTGAGACGAAACAACCCGAACCCGGACATGTCCGTATATCCTATACCGGTGATTATGCGGTTACTACCCCAGATTTGACTGACTACAATTTATTGAATGCAGAAGAAAAGCTTCAGTTACAACTGGAAGCCGGGCATTTTGATTTGAAACCAACAGAAAACACAACAGCCTTAAAAGCAAAACTGGAATACTACAATCGCTTATTGGCCAATGTCAGGAGCGGAGTGAATACATACTGGCTATCCAAACCGTTGCACACTGCTTTCGAACATCGTCATACGCTCTATGTGGAAGGTGGCGACAAGGCCATTCGTTATGGGGTAAATTTCAGTGCAAAATTAGCACCTGGTGTAATGAAAGGTTCTTCCCGTAACACCTACGGAGGAGGTGTGGTACTTTCTTACCGTACCCAAGAATTAATTGTCAAAAATGACATGCAAGTAGAGTATGCTATCGGTGAGAATTCCCCTTATGGTGATTTTTCACAATATGCCAAATTGAATCCCTATTTCCGGCCTTATGCAGATGGCCGGGCAGAAGCTTTATTTGATCCGGATATGCCCTCTGATTTTAAAAAGGGAGTATACCGAAATCCGCTTCATGATGCAGTCCTGAACAATGTGGACCGGACCAAGACCTTTGATTTCAGGAATAATTTATCTATAGAGTGGAAAATCATCCATTCCCTAACTTTAATGGGACGACTCAGTATCAGTAAACAATCATCAAATGGCGAAGTATTCGTTTCAGCCAAACATTCAAAATATGTGAATATGGGGGATCCCACTTCAGACCCCGATAATTATTTATTACGTGGAGAATTCAGAAAAACAGACGGGAATGAATTCGGATGGAGCGGGGATATCAACCTCCGGTTTGCCAAAGATTTCGGGAAACATATGATGTATGCTGTGGCTGGTTTTAATATTTCACAAACAGATGCCCAATCCACAGAAATACAGGCACAAGGTTTTCCAAATGACAAAATGACAGATATTAGTTTTGCCAAGCAATATTATGAAGATACCCGTCCAACCTCCACCTACGACATCAAACGCCTGGCAGGTTTTCTGTTAACTGCTAACTACGCCTATGATTCAAAATACCTTTTAGACTTATCTCTAAAAGTGGATGGTTCCTCTAATTTCGGTTCAAATAATAAATATGCACCAGTATGGTCAGTCGGTCTCGGCTGGAATATCCACAAGGAACGTTTATTGGCCGATTGGGGAAAAATCTCTTTGTTGAAATTACGTGCTTCCTACGGTGTACAAGCCTCACAGAATTTTGCTCCTTTTCAGGCCATGCAAATATATGAATACAATGCAAGTCATCAATACAACGGTATTGTTTCTTCATCTATCAAAGGCCTTGGGAATCCGGACTTGAAATGGCAGAAAACCAAAACCTGGAATGGCGGTATCGAAGTCGGACTTTGGAACGATCGTTTGATTTTGATTGCCGATGTATATACCCGCAAAACGTCCAGTCTATTGTCCCCGGTAACCATAGCTCCTTCTACTGGTTTTACTTCTTATACAGCCAACATCGGGGAAACTGAAAACAAAGGAGTCGATGCTTCTATCCGCTATACCATCATCCGCCAACCCCAAAACCGGATTTCATGGAGTATAAATGGTTCTATGAGTCATAATACAAACAAAATTACGCATATCAACAATGCCATGAAAAAATATAATGACAATATGATTGCAGCCAACACCAACACCAGTACACCTCCGCAACTATATCTGGAAGGTAATTCGATGAATGCCATTTATACTGTCCGTTCTTTGGGTATTGATCCGGCCACAGGTAAAGAAATGTTTCTGGACCGAAACGGTAAAATCACCTATAATTGGGATTCCCGGGATTTGATTGTTGCCGGAGACGAACGTCCGGACCTGGAAGGTGTTGTAGGAACAACGTTCATGTACAAGGACTTTACGTTAACTGCCAATTTCCGGTATCAATTGGGTGCCCAAAAGTACAACCAGACAATCGTCGACCGGGTGGAAAACGCAAATTTATACGATAATGTCGATCGCCGGGTATATGAGAAAAGATGGACACAACCAGGAGACGTTACTTTCTACAAAGATGTGAAAGATACTGAGGTCACCCGGGCAACAAGCCGGTTTGTGCAGGATGAAAATGTATTTTCCTGTGAATCAGTGAGCCTTTCCTACGACCTGTCGGTAAAGAAAGTATTAAAGGCTATCGGTGCCGAACGAATCCGTTTCACAGGTTATCTCAACGAATTGTTCCGGGTTTCTACAATTAAACAGGAACGGGGAATTTCTTACCCGTTTACTAATCGTTTTGCTCTTTCTGTAAATGTTACTTTTTAATTGGAGGATTATGAAAAGGATGATAAAACAATTATATGTCGCAGGCATTGTATTCCTGCTAGGTTTAACTTCCTGTAATGACTGGCTGGATGTACAATCTAAAATAGATATCAAGGAAGATGGGATGTTCGACAGTGAAAGCGGCTACTGGGATGCATTGGTAGGCGTATATGCAGGCATGGGTAGCACTTCTCTTTATGGAACAGCCCTGACTATGGGCACTTTGGACATAGTGGCCTGCAATTATGATATCGATTACGGATACTTTGATGAAGGGACCTATCAATTATCCCGTTATAATTACCTCAGTACCAATACACGGCCCAGAATTGATGCCATCTGGTCGGGAATGTATAATCTGATTGCCAATGACAATAATGTATTACGTAAACTGGAAGGAGCAGACAAAGGTATGTTTGAGGGAGACAACTATAATCTCATCAAAGGAGAAGCCCTGGCATTACGGGCTTATTTACATTTTGATTTACTTCGAATGTTTGGTAAATCTTTTGCCATGGACCCTCAGGCGGAAGCCATCCCATATGTGACTGAATTTGGGAAAGATAAAACTCCCAAAAGTACGGTTAATGAAGTCGTGGAAAAAGCCTTAAAAGATCTCAAACAAGCCGTTGTTTGCCTGAAAAATGACCCTGTACAAGACAAAAATTTTGAAACTGAAAACATTTATCTGTTGTATCGGCAAAACCGTATGAATTATTATGCAGCCCGGGCATTGATGGCCCGTATTTATATGTACCGGGGCACAGAAGAAGATAAAGAAAATGCTTTCAATATAGCCGATAGCCTGATCAACGAACAAAACGTTTTCAGCCTGTTAATGTCTAACCAAATGGGAACCAACCGAATCATGTCAGGAGAGATTTTTTTCAGTCTGTATAAAGATGATCTCTCAGACGTATTTAAAAATAATTACTCTTATTCCCTTGACCAGTATGGCAATTTACAACGGACTGGTAAATTGTGTGTCCGGAAAGACGTGATCGATGACATTTTTAATACAGCCCAATGGGGATATGTCCGGGACGGACGTTTAAAAAACCAATTTGTAGATTCTTATGCAGGATATTATTTCCTGACCAAATATGAACAGCGGGACGGGGATAATCAACCGGCACGTTGCAGGATCCCAATGCTTCGTCTGAGCGAGATGTACTACATTGCAGCAGAATGCACCAAAGATCCCGAATATGCAGCTGAGTTGATGGGAGATTTGTGGCGTGCGAGAGGTTATGGTATGCCTGATTTGGGAATTAATACCATCGAAGATGCCAAAGAGTTTGTGGCTAAAGAATACAGACGCGAATTTTATGGGGAAGGTCAATTGTTCTATTACTATAAAAGGAATCATACTTCCAGCATCCCTAATTGCAAAGTAGATATTACAGATAAACTGGAACAAGTGTATGTTTTCCCAATACCCGAAGATGAAAAGAATTTTTAATGTTCTAATAAAGGTAAAATTATGAAAATACGTACAATTTATATTTTGGGATTTTGGCTGGGACTATTTTTAATAAGTTCCTGTGAAAGAGATGAGAAATATGATTATACCGGTGGAAACCAAATCTATTTCAATATAGAAAAGGATAGTAGTGTTTATTCGTTTGCCACACAATCCAGTAGTGTAAATGAAGACACAGCCTTAATTCCCGTAGCCATATCCGGATTAGCCGTGAATTATGACCGTGAAATCAAAATTGAAGTACTGAGAACCGGAACAACCGCCAAAGAAGGAAATGACAGAGCCTCAGGTGCCCATTTTCATGTTGAAAAAACAGTATTGAAGGCAAATGAAATTGAAACCAATATTCCTATAAAAGTATTCCGCCAACCGGATATTGATGAAGCTGAAGTAGTCGTCATGTTAAAGATTATCCCGGAAGGAACTTTCTGGGGAGGAATGGGCGATGAAGTTTTAATCCATAAATTCAAAATCAACGATATCCTGACTCCCCCATCCAATTGGGATACTTATCTTCGACGTTATTTCGGAGACTACGGGCCTGTAAAATACCAGTTCATTATTGACAAACTCCACCGGTATGAATTTGAAGAGTCGGGAGAAGACCCGGTATCAGAAGCCCAATTAGCCTACTATCGGGATAAAATGAGAACTTATCTGGTGGAAGAAGGACCTTTATATGAAGAAGGAGGAATATTAGTAACTTTCTAAGACTTATAGAAATGAAAACATTAAAATATTATATCCCGCTTTTGTGGGTTTCTGTCCTGTTTATCTTACAATCTTGTTACAAGGACAAAGGGAATTATGATTACACAGAGATCAGTAAAATAGTTATCGACCAGGATTACGATATCCCGGAAAGTAGTGCCAGCCAAATGATCACTCAAGATGATACTTTAAAGATTATTCCTCTGATCACTTTAAATGGAATAAAAGAAGGCGATCTGGAATATCTGTGGGATTGCGCTTTACAAAATACCCAAAATCCACAATTCACCGAATTATCCAGGGAACGTGACCTGAACATTAAGTGTACCCTGCAAGCAGATAAGTATGACCTAAGGTTTAAAGTAACGGACAAACATACAGGAGTCAGTACGTATGCATATTACAATTTAACAGTCAATTCCATCACAGCGCGTTGTATCTTACTACTGTGCAAAGAAGGGCCCAATGAATATGATATTTACACCTGTCCGATTGACGCCACCCGCGGGTCTATCGTATATCAGATTGGAAAGAAGATGTACAGTGCCCGTAATGGCCATATGCTAAAAGATGCAGTAAAGTTAGTATACTGGAATAATATCAGTAGTGAATCTTTGCTTTGGGCACTGCAAACCAATGGGGGTGAAACATTGAGTGGTTTTGATCTGACAAAACATGGAGATGCGTCGGAATGGTTTTTTGAAACTCCGGCAGTAATACGCCCGACCAATATTTATGGGGATATAAACGGAAGGGAATATTTCCTATTGTCCGACGGAGGTGTTCATATGATCGATAATGAATTGGCACCCCCCTTTAAAGCCAGTTTAAAGGCTGGTGTTTCAGACGGTACGACTTACAATATAGAAGAAGCAGCTTATTTACAGACCAATAAAGCAAGACGCTATGCATTTTGGGATAAACAGCATAGTCGTTTTTTACAATGGGATTACAGTGCCGGTTGTTTAAAACCATTTGATGCAGTTGACCTGGAAGCAAAGCCCAATAGTTTCGACCCGAATCAAATGTCAGGGATGACTCCCTTGTGTTTCGGATCTTATGACGGAGGAAGATACAATCCGGCTTGTTCCTATAATTTCTTTAAGGGAAATGACGGACAAGTTCATTTGTTCACTTTCAAAGGTTCTGCCACAACAATAGAACCTGACCAACACCGTATTATTGATGCAGCAGTAGGATTAGGAGAAGCTGATTGTATGGCTGTATTTTCATATTATGATATGATTTATTACGCAAAAGACAATACCATATTTGTTTTTGACCCCAATTCCCCAGTAAGTGAACATCATGCCATCTATACAGACGAAGATCAGGATATCCGGTTTACCGGTATGCATTGCAATTACGATTTCGCCACTTTATATGTATCAGCACGGAAAGGGGATAAAGACTATGTATACCGTTTATATGTAACTTCTTCAGGAGACTTGTCACAACCAACAACTGCCCGGCCGGAAGTAGTACAAAAAGTAGGACCTTATCCCGAAATCGTAAATATGGAAATGTTATTCAAGAATTATTGACAGATGAAATATTGGATCATATTGTTATGCGGAATCATCGGGTTGATGTCTGATTTATCTGCTCAAAGCCGCTGTGTAATCCGGGGAGAACTTTCCGGATTACCAACGAATGAGGTACAAATCGTAAAAGCTACACTGGATTATCGGTATCATGGAGCTTATGCTGCCGTAAAGCAGGGAAAATTTGAATTTGTATTGGAAACAGAAGTACCGGAAGCTTATAAATTGATATTTGTGACCTCCTCTCCCCGGAAATGGTATACATATTTCTTTTTTCCGGACACGGATAAAATAAATTTTACCATTGATTCTGCCGGAACATGCAAAATAAGCGGTAGTCCTTTGAATTTATTGTATCAACAATTCAGGTCGGAGGAACAACAGGGATTCAGTACTTACAGCCAAAAACTAAAGGACAGTGTGATACAAAATAAATGTACTCCTGCTGTAAAGCGTAAACTGATGAACTTGTTGTCGGATCTGGGAAAGCAAAAAGAAAACTATGTACGGGAATATTTTTCAGGAAAACGCAATGAGGTCTTTTACTATTGGTTGATCGAAGAATTAAAAAAAACAAAAGAGAATCGGGAAGAATTAGGGGAAGAATTATTCACAGATTATCAGGAAATGGCAAAGCTCTACCCTCAACATCCCTACACAGATTTGGGTAAGACTTTAATAAACGGTTTAAATACCATTAAACCTGGCGGAAAGTATGTGGAATTTATAGCCCCTGATCTGAATGGTAATTTGATTAATATTACAGACAAAATCCGGGGGAAAATCGCCTTGATAGACTTATGGGCTTCCTGGTGTATACCTTGCCGGACAAAAGCAAAGGCGATGATACCTATTTATGAAAAATACAAAGACAAAGGATTTGAAATCGTAGGAATAGCCCGGGAATTTAAAAATACAGAGAAAATGAAAGAGGCCATTACCAAGGATAAATATCCCTGGTTACAATTAGTAGAGCTAAACGACCAGAATCAGATCTGGACTCGTTATATGCTCGGCAATGCAGGAGGAGGAGTATTTCTGGTAGATCCGAACGGAACAATCCTGTCTGTCAATCCAACACCTCAGGAAGTTGAAGCCGAATTAGTTAAACGATTCGGGAAATGAATAACCTTGCCATAGCAAAAAATATCCCATCTGACTTCCGGACGGGATATTTTCACTTCATACCGTCAAACACTCTTTTTCCCTTAGAAAAAAAATATACAACAGAGAAGCGGGAAATTCATTCCGCAAAATCTTCAATCCGGTAGTAATATGCGTTTTTACTGTATTCACGGAAATACCAAGTAAATCTGCAATTTCTTTATACTTCTTACACTCAATAAAGCATAATCGCATTACTTCTCCACACCGATCCGGTAATTCGTCAATCCGTTTAATAATATTACAAATCAATTCTTCATGTTGTTCATCATCCGGGCTCACATATTTTTCACCTTCCTGAAACTGTAATTCTTCGTGCCGGGATATCACTTTCAGATGAGTTAAATAATTCAGGGCATTATTTCGGGTCAGACTTAACAAATAAGGATACATCGGTTGCAAAAAATCAATAGATGCCCGGCGATTCCATACAACCAGAAAAACATCATGTACAATATCCCGTGCCACCTCAGTATCTTTTACCAAACTTATGGCATAAAAACACAATGGTCTGAAATATTGCTTAAAACATACTTCAAACTGTTTTCTGAATTCCTTTTCACTAAAATACCCTAAATTCACTACTTCAATGACATATAGATTGCAAACGCAAATATAAAATATTTATAAGAGGAATTAAAAAAGAATATGCCCAGGATATTCAGTAAACACCCAGAGCATATCCTTTACAAAACAAAACTAACAATCAGAGCCTTTCCCTGAGCACTATATCTATAGGTCGTGCAAATCCATCATAGCATTTATATAAAGTAGCATCATCCGCCATCCTTTCTTTTATATTAATCATCCGGACAATACCACCATTTTCACCTCCTTTATCTGAACCCACGATCAAACGATATTCCTGCTGTCCATATCCTTCCGGATCTTTTCTATTTCCATACACCAAAGGATTAAATTTGATAAAAGTAATCTCCTCTCCCGAAAAATCAATCTCTTTGCCTTTTTCATCCAAAGGAATTAATTTACGATTTTCTTTAGTTACCATATCAAATTGGTAAATCTGATTCCCCACTACATAGAATAAATAATAATAATAAGTATGTATCGCAAACAGATTCGCCTTTTCAATTTCAGGTGCCTCAAGCCGATAATAATACTTTTCCAGTTGCACAAAAGCATTTTTGTACATACTTCCCAAACCATGTAACCACAATTGTTGGTTTGCATCCCTCAAAATAATAAATGAACTACCGTAACTTTCATGTCTTGTATTTGCAGCATATACAAAATCTTTATCCGTAACCATGGGGAAAACTTCTTTTGTCACCGTAGGAATACGACAGGAAGTTCCATCCCAAGCCAATTCCAGCTGTACAAAACGGTTATGGTCCGTATCATAAAGCACTACAGGTGGTTCCCACTGATCATAATACCCCGCTCCTCCTGACAATACCACGGGAGCAACCTTGAATGTACCTTCCTCTCCTTCTATATTATTCCGGGGAAATTGATAAAAATCACCAGAACCCAATTGACGGCAATATACTTCCGTCGTAGTCAGTAATATATTCCGGGAATATTTCCAGTCCCTTGGAGCTATTGAAGCAACACAAGTAGGAATAAAAACTGCAGGAATCTGACCCATTTCATACTTATAATCAAAAGCATCTTCATAAGTCAGGTTTTCCGGATCCAAATAGCAAGTTCCCGTTTTAGTTATGAGAGTAATGCGATCCAAAGCCCCTGCATCACTATAATTCGGTTGAAATAAAATTTTAGCCGGTCCTTTTTTATTCGGAAGCTCCTCATCTTTCAAAAGGTCCCTCAACATCATTTCTTTCTCTCCTGCATACGAAATCATATCCAGTCTGGTACTTCCATTCTGGTCACAAAGCACAATCCATCCTGTTGTCGTCGCAATATTGACATTCAGTTCAAAAGAACGTCTCCAAGTAACTTGGGTCTGTCTATCCAACACTTGCAAAAAAACATCGTATTTACCAATCGGTAATTGTACAAAATAGTTCAGGCCCCTTTCTTTCCCAAGTTCGTAACGGGTTTCTTTTCCTTTTCCTCCCTGCAATATTGCAGTCCAGGTATAGTCATAGTGATCTTCCCGTTTACCCATAACTGAACCGTCCAAAACAGGTTCAATCTTCAAGGTGTCACTATCCTTAAATTTTACAACCATTTCCTCCGGGAAGTTGGTTATTTTCACTTCATTAATATCATGATAATCGTAATTCCCTTCATCATCATAACAGGCATAGCATACAAAGGTAAAAACGATTGATAATAGGCAAATTATATTTTTCATAATGCATCTTTTTTATTGTGCGTAAGGCCCCATGGTCATTTCTGTCACTCCATCCTCTTCATAAACGGTTCTATCGGCAGCTTTTTCGGCAGCCAGGTATTTTTTCATCGAACTTCCAATATAGGAAGCCCTATACACCATATACCAATAATCTAAAAACTTCTCTCTCTCTATTTTCATCACCTCACAAATCAAACGGAATTTTTTCGGCGAAAAATCTCCCAGCATATATTTATCCCAATACGGTGGTTGGGTTGTCATAAATTCTGAAAAAATCAGTGTGAATTTCAAGCGGTCAGTTCTCACCCAGGTTATCCGGTCGCCAGCTCCATAACTATAATATGTTTTAAAAAATTCATTTTCGTGCAATTCCATTGTAATCCTTTTTTCCTCTTTCTGCAAAGCCTCTGTTCGTTTCATCACAATTGGAATAACCAGGCTATTCTCTCCTGCTTTTATCACATATTGCTCCGCTAAAGGCTCTATATCTACTCCCGGTTTAATGTGTTCGAAAGCAAACGACAAATTGACTACCCGGTCGTAATCACATACATCTCCTATCGTCTTCACTTTTATACCAGCATGCAAAGTATCATTATCAACATATGTAAACGACACCCGTAACGTATCTGTATCTTCGTTCATATAAATCACATCTGCCCCGTGATAATCTTCATATTCAGATTCACACCCGTACCCGACTGCCAACAGGACAAAAAATAACACAATCAGATTCTTTTTCATATGCTTCATATTTTAACGATAATCAGTTTCACTTAATGGAAGTGGCACGACATAAGTCGTCTCATCCATTTTCATATCCTTTCCTTCTGAGAAAGAATAAATTGTCGGTTCATTCAAACGCTTGTAATAGAAAAATAATTGTCCCTCTCCCCAGAACTCCCGTTTATATTCTTCCCTAATCGTTTCCGCCAGCTTTTCATTATTGGGTAATTCCGTAAGTCCCCGGTTATAGAGCACTTTATTCAATGCTTCCAAAGCCTCTGTGTCATCTTTTGAAGCTTCTGCAATGATATAATACATTTCAGTTATCCGGATCAGCGGGATTAAATAGTTCAGGATAGAAGTCGTTGAGATACTTTCATATTTATGAAAACATTTATAATCCCTTCCTGTAGCACTAATCCATGTTGAAGAATATCTCCAATCCTTATCGGCCTCCTGGACAAAGAACTTATCCAGATTTTTCTTAGGCAAATAAGCTTTTGCAGGTTCCACATTTTCACTAAAATAATCCAGATAAATATCATTCCGTCCGGTATGATAAAGAGCAAACAATAATTCAGAAGAAAAAATCCGGTCAGCATTTTTATTGCCTCCCATCACATCACTGTACTTGGTAAACGGGAACCATTTTTCCTGAACATCCGCTACTTCACGGGCTGCAATAACAGCATTTTCCGTTTCGCCGGCATAGAGTAATACCCGTGCCTGCAATGCCTTCACTGCATAGTAATTCATTCGTTGTGTCCGGTAAGTTGTATGATTCAAACCATCTTCGGAATCTTCATTCCGGGGTCCGAATTCAATGATCGGATCAGAAGCTTTCAACAATCTCTCAGCTTTTTTCAGATCGACCATTACTTTTTCAATCACCTCATTTGCAGGCAATAAAGAACTGGCAGAGACAGAGTATTTTGTATTATACGGAATGGAAATTCCTGTCGGATTGACTGCATACACAGGACCAAACAACCGTAACATATCAAAATGCAGGAAAGCCCGTAAGGCATACGTCTCGCCCATGATCAACGACCGGTTTTCCCCGGTTAATATCTCTTGGTTAGTCTCTGCATATTCAAGCAGCTTGTTACAATTGGCAATCAAAGAATAGGCTTTTTCCCATATAGCCGCAAATTCCTCTTTAGCAAAATCAGTCGTATAATTATAGGTTCCCACTTTACTTACTTCTGTTGTATTTCCGGAAAAATCATAGCGTTGTGCCAATACTTCCACTCCAGTTACCAACAACTCCCCACCATATAACGAACGATGATTCAGTTCCACATAGATCCCATTCAAAGCAGTCCGAAATCCTTCGACAGTACTATACAATTGCCCGTCTGTCACCCGATCTTCCGGTTTTACATCCAGCCAAGAATCACAACCTGACACGATAAACAATAGCCCGACAAAGCAATCTGTAATTTTATATATTAATCTTTTCATAACCTTTTGATTTAAAACATAACAGACAAAGAAAATGAGAAAGAACGAGCAAACGGATATTCAATCCCTCTTTCTTCTGTAATGGAAGAAATGCGGAATAAATCAGTTGTATTAGCCTGCAAACGTAAAGACTGAATACCCAACTTTTGTATGGCCTCTGAATCAAAATCATATCCTACAGAAAGAGACTCAGCTTTCAGGTAATTTTCCCTCAACACAAAACGCGAAGATATAGGAGTTGATTCCGTGAGCGAAATAGCTTTAAACTTTGCGTGATCACCGGGCTTTTGCCAACGTTCATACAAAGCCCGTTTGTCCTGATTATAGCTTAACTGGTTTCTGGAAATATTTTCAACTTTCGTATAAGTAGCCTTTGTAAAAACATCTGCTCCAAAACTATACCTGAAATACATAGAAAAAGAAAAACCTTTATAATAAAAAGTACTACCGACTACCCCTTCCAGCTTTGGTTCGCTATTTCCAACAACCACTTCATCTTTCACATTATACTCAAAAGTATAATCTCCTTCCTTAGTCTGGAAAACTTCCCGTCCATCCGAAGGATTTATCCCCAGCGAACGGACAGCCCAAAGAGAAGTAGGACTACCTCCATCGTAATACCTCACTAAACTCTTATTTTCATTTTCTTTATTAAACTGGTCCAGGCTGTTCCCAATATTTCTATATTCAGCCTTTTGATGCTTAAAATTAAAACTTAATGTCCAATTAATCCGGTCCTGCGGACGATA
>ERZ780154.1053-NODE-1053-length-15670-cov-1.79757_pt1 | contig 15670 bp, 13 predicted proteins | sample MGYA00511568_ERZ780154 | MGnify/ENA primary metagenome ERZ780154 (study PRJEB29588, sample SAMEA2142525) | human gut metagenome | biome: human gut; feature: human-associated habitat; material: faeces | place: Denmark | collected 2008/2010 ...
GCTAACCGGGAAATAGACGCAGCAACAGCCACTGAAATGGCTAAGATCTTTTTAGAAGTAGTAGTTGCTCCATCATTCTCTAAAGAAGCTTTGGAAATTCTTACGAAAAAGAAAAATATCCGCCTGTTACAACTACCCCATATCAGTACGAAAGGAATCTCAGCCAGTAAAGCAAAAACAGTATTAGGAGGTTTACTAATTCAAGATTTGGATACCTTGCTACTAAATGAAGATGAATTGAAGGTTGTGACTAAACGCCAGCCAACAGAAACAGAAATGCGGGATTTGATGTTCGCTTGGAAAGTGGTAAAGCATGCTAAATCCAATGGTATTGCTATAGCCAAAGATCTTTGCACCACAGGAGTAGGTCCAGGACAAGTAAGCCGAATCTGGGCTCTTGAAAATGCAATTCGTCAGGGTGGAAAGCGTATTCCGGGAAGTGTAATGGCATCTGATGCTTTTTTCCCTTTTTCTGATTGTGTTGAAGCCGCACATCATGCCGGTATTACAGCTATTATTCAACCCGGTGGTTCCGTCAGGGATCAGGAATCTATTGAAGCTGCCGATAATACGGTATAGCCATGATTTTTACGGGAATGAGACATTTCAAACATTAAGTCCTACACATTAACATTTATTTATAAAATGGGATTATTTTCGTTTTTGACACAAGATATAGCTGTCGACTTGGGGACAGCCAATACAATCATTATTTGCAATGATAAGATGGTAGTCAATGAACCATCTATCGTTGCAATTGACCGGAAAACTGAAAAAGTGATTGCTATTGGTGAGAAAGCCAGGCAAATGCAGGGCAAAACTCACGATAATATTAAAACGATCCGTCCGTTGCGTGACGGTGTGATCGCTGACTTCAATGCAGCCGAGCAAATGTTGCGGGGGATGATTAAGCTTGCAAGTGTAAACAGTAAGTTCTTCTCTCCTTCCTTACGGATTGTAATTTGTATTCCTTCCGGCAGTACGGAGGTGGAAGTACGTGCTGTACGCGATTCTTCAGAACATGCCGGAGGAAGGGATGTATATATGATTTATGAACCCATGGCTGCTGCTTTGGGTATTGGTCTGGATGTTGAAGCCCCGGAAGGAAATATGATTGTGGACATAGGTGGAGGTACAACTGAGATTGCCGTAATTTCTTTAGGTGGTATAGTTAGCAACAAATCTATACGTATTGCCGGGGACGATTTGACTGATGATATTCAGGAATATATGCGTCACCAACATAATATCCGTATCGGAGAACGTACAGCCGAACAAATTAAAATTCATGTAGGATCTGCCTTGTCTGAACTGGACGAACCGCCTGCAGATTTTATTGTACAAGGTCCTAATCAGATGACTTCATTGCCAGTTGAGGTTCCGGTATCTTATCAGGAAATTGCACACTGTCTCGAAAAATCAATATCAAAGATAGAAATTGCTATTCTTGGGGCACTTGAACAAACTCCTCCAGAATTGTATGCCGATATTGTCAATAAAGGTATTTATCTGGCGGGGGGCGGTGCTTTACTGCGTGGTCTGGATAAACGTCTCACTGATAAACTCAATATTCCTTTCCATATTGCTGAAGATCCGTTGAGAGCTGTAGCACGTGGTACAGGAATAGCATTGAAAAATGTAGATAAATTCTCATTCCTGATCAGATAAAATTTTCCGGACTGTGAAAGAAATTATAAAACTGATATTAAAATATCATTTTACTATAATTTTTATATTGCTGGAAGTAATCTCCTTTTCTCTGATAGTTTTGCACAATAACTATCAGAGAACTGTGTTTTCAGGATATACAGCTTCCTTTTTTGGGACAATTTCTTCTATAGTAACTACAGTTGATGATTATTTTTACCTGAAAGTTACTAACGACAAACTAGTTGCAGAAAATACTGAATTAAAAAACAAAATAGAAGAATTAACCGGGAAATACAAACAGATACTTTATGGCAAGGCATAGATTCTATATCTACAGATTATATCTATAAAACAGCTGAGATCATTAATTCAAGTTTTAATAAAACCAAGAATTATATTACCATTAATAAAGGTACTCTGGAAGGAATAAATTCTGAAATGGCTGTATGTTCCGGAGACGGAGTGATCGGAATTGTAGAAAGAGTAAGCAGGCATTACGCCAAAGTACTTCCTTTGATTAACGCAAATCTTCGGGTGTCTGCTAAAATTAAGAAAAACGGCTATTACGGTTCCTTGCAATGGGACGGGAATGATTACCGTTATTCTTTTTTGAATGATATTCCTTTCCATGTTAATGCAGAGGTTGGAGACACAATCGTTACTTCAGGTTTCTCAAGTATTTTTCCAGAAGGTAAACTGATTGGTTTTGTTGAATCAGTAAACAAGGAGACTGCTAATTTTTTAACAATTAAAGTAAAACTTGCAACTGATTTCAAAAAGATATCTGATGTATATGTAATTGCGAACACAAGAAAACAAGAACAACAACAGTTAGAAGACAATAGTTATGAGTAACCTGAAGTTTATAATGCATTTGTTTATATTACTGTTGCTACAGTTGACCATATTGGACAATATACAGCTTCACTCCTACATATACATCAATGTATATATATTAGCCATTTATATTTTACCTTACCGTTTGCAGAAAGCGACTATCTTACTATTTGGTTTTTTTCTGGGATTGTTCGTTGATTTAGCCAATCATACGATGGGAATTCATGCTGCTGCCACAACCTTGGTTGCGTATATACGTCCCCGTTTACTCATGTTGACTTCCAACCGGGAGCAGATTGATGACATCCAGGGAAAACAAAAGATCAGTGATTGGGGATGGTTTTTCAAATATGTATTGATTTCAACAACCATTTTCAATGTTGTTTTAATTATCTGTGAAACTTTCAGTTTTGACAATTTTCTGATTACTTTATTGCGAATTTTGTGTAGTACGTTGGCCTCTATTTTCTTCATCATGCTTTATTATTTTATAGCTCTGAAGAAAAAACAAAATCAATAGAGCCGGAATGTCAGGATATGTAACCTGGTATGATCCGGTTTTCCGGCTTTTTTAGGCTTCAAATTTTTGGTTATGAATAAATATACACATCGGAAAACGGTTATATCGGCAATTATCATCTGTGTATGTAGTATCTATATCCTTCGCTTATTTTATATGCAAGTATTGGATGACTCATTTCAGATGAAAGCCATGCTGAATTCTCAGCGTGTAGTCATTCAGTATCCTGCCAGAGGCTTGGTATATGACCGGAATCACAAGCTGTTAGTCGAAAATCAACCAGCTTATGACCTGATGGTCATCCCCCGTCAAGTGAAAGCCTTTGATACTTTAGAACTCATTTCTGTTTTAGGGATAGAAAAAGAGACATTAGTTAAAAATATGGCCCGATGCCGTACATATTCTCCTTTTAAAGCTTCCATTCTGATTTCCCAAATTACCGCCAATAAATATGCTGTATTACAGGAAAAACTTTACAAATATCCAGGTTTTTTCATGCAAACCCGAACCCTGCGGAAATACAATGTTTCTCACTCAGCAGATGTATTCGGATATATCGGAGAAGTTAGTCAGGCACAAATAGACCGGGATAGCAGCTATGCTCCGGGAGATTATATTGGAATCAACGGATTGGAGAAAACTTATGAGAATGTATTAAGAGGCAGGAAAGGGGAAAAAATCCTATTGGTTGATAACTTCAACCGTGTTAAAGGTTCATATAAAAATGGTGAACATGACAAACCAGCTGTTGTGGGACATGATTTGACAACCACCTTGGATATTGATTTACAAGAATATGCTTACCAACTGATGCGCAATAAGAAAGGAAGCATTGTTGCCATAGAACCATCAACCGGAGAAATTTTAGTTAAAGTGTCAAGTCCGGGTTATGACCCTCAACTGATGATTGGTTTAGAACGGGGAAAGAATTACAAAAAATTACGGGAAGATCCGAATGAACCTTTACTTGACCGGGCTGTAGGGGGTGCTTATCCTCCCGGTTCAACCTTTAAAACCATCCAGGCACTCTATGGATTAAAAGAAAAAGTCATCACGCCTGAATCCCGGTTTGAATGTATAGGGCCAGCCCGGACTCCAATCGGAGGCATCCGGATGGGATGTCATAACCATGTTTCCCCCCTGGATCTAAGAGGAGGTATTCAGCATTCCTGTAATCCTTATTTTGTCAATGTATGGCGAAGGATATTAGAGAACAACAAGTATCCGAATGTTCGGACCGCTTACGGGGCTTGGAGAGAATTTGTCTGTTCATTTGGACTGGGTTCACAAATTTGCCCGGACTTTACGAATGAGAAAAGCGGATTAGTTCCCACGCAGACATTGTATGACAATAGATATAGAACAAAAGATTGGCGGTGGAGTTTTATCATGTCTTTATCTATCGGCCAGGGAGAATTAACGCTGACTCCTCTGCAAATTGCTAATATGGCTTGTGTTATTGCAAACCGGGGTTACTATATGACTCCTCACATCGTACGTCCTATAGAAGGACAAAACAACGAGGTGACCAAACACACCGTGGATTGTAGCCGTGAAAATTTTGAAGTCGTTATTGACGGAATGACACAGGCCGCCAGTTTGGGAACAGCACGTGGCGCAGCCATAGATTCTATGGTGATCTGTGGAAAAACCGGGACAGCCCAAAATAATGGCCATGACCACTCTATCTTTATGGCATTTGCGCCCCGCGAAAATCCACGGATAGTGATTGCCATTTATGTGGAAAACGGAGGTTTTGGAGCAGAAGCAGCTGTGCCTATCGGAGGACTGATTATGGAAAAATACCTGAAAGGTAACATTTCTGCACGAAAGAAAGCAGTAGAACAAAGAATGTTTGATTTAAATTTAATTAAGTCCCCGATTACACCAGTAAAAGTATTGAAACTGAATACAGATGAGGTAAGACTTAATGAGGAAGATTAATTGCTGAGATTATGAACAGGCAAGCTGAATTACTGAAAAATATAGACTGGTTGTCCATATTTTTATATACTCTTTTAGTTTTTATGGGATGGCTCAATATATATGCTGCGGTATATGATGACAACCATAATAGTATTCTGGATATTACCCAAAGATACGGTAAACAGTTAATGTGGATTGGTGCAGCCTTTATCTTAGGCTTTTTTATCATGCTCACAGACAGTAAATTTTTTACTGCATTTTCTTTTGTCATTTACATTTTGACGATGTGTTTATTAGCAGCAGTCCCTGTATTTGGTGTAGAATCACATGGAGCAAAATCCTGGTTTGAGCTTGGAGGAATCCGAATTCAGCCGGCAGAGTTCGGAAAATTTGCAACTTGTCTGGCAGTTGCCAATGTGATGAGCCGACATGGATTCAAGATTATGCGTTTTACAAGCCTGGCTTTGGTATTCGTGTTATTAGCGATTCCGGCTGGTCTGATCATGTTACAGCCAGATACTGGTTCTGCCTTGGTTTACAGTTCATTTATACTGGTCATGTATCGGGAAGGTTTGCATGGTTCATTGTTATTGCTTTGTTTTATTGCCATAGCAATCTTCATTTTCACCTTGATTTACCCTCCAATTACGGTGGTCTCCCTGATTATTGGAGGCTCTTTGATTGCTTTCCTGTATTACCGGCAAAATAAACAGGAATTCTACCGGATTATTATTTTTATCGTATCTTGTTTCCTATTTTTATTATTCTTGAAATGGTTACTGGAACTGCCAGTCAAAAATGAACGTCTGCTACTATATTCTTACCTGTTAACTTGTCTGGTTGGCATATATTTTATTTACAAGCGTAAAATGAAACATATCATGCTGATCTTATTGGCTTCGTGGTTGTGTTTGGGGGCTAGTGTCGGAGTGGATTATGCTTTTGACAAACTACCTGTCCACCAAAAAGACCGTATCAACAACCTGTTAGGAATAGAAACAGACTTAAACGGTGCAGGCTATAACGTAAATCAGTCAAAAATTGCTATTGGTTCAGGAGGATTGACAGGAAAAGGTTTTTTACAGGGTACTCAAACCAAATACAATTTTGTTCCTGAACAAAGTACTGACTTTATCTTTTGCACTGTCGGCGAAGAATGGGGATTTATAGGAACAACAACGGTAATTGCACTATTAATGATCTTTATTCTACGGATTGTTTACCTGGCAGAGAGACAACGTTCTGATTTTTCGCGTATATATGGTTATGGGGTAGCCAGTATTCTCTTTTTTCATGTAGCCATCAACATTGGTATGACGATAGGAATGGCTCCCGTTATTGGAATCCCTTTGCCGTTTTTTAGTTATGGAGGTTCTTCCCTTTGGGCCTTTACCATCCTCATTTTTATATTTCTGCGTTTAGACTCTAACCGGTTACAAGTATTTAGTTAAAGGAAAAATATAACTTTGTTTCTGTTGCAAAAAGAAATAACTCTTTTCTGCTCAGAAACGGAGCCAATTCCTCATAAGATAAAAATTTTCCTACTATTTCTCAAACGTTTTAAATATATCTTAAAATCTGCTTTTCTACTTTTTTTTTAATATTTTCGTCTCAGAATAAACTATAAAACCGGAATTTATGAAAACATTAATCTTAAATATAAAACAACTGGTACAAGTTGAAGAAACTCCCCGTTCATGGGTTGCCGGAAAAGAAATGTCCCAACTGGGAATTATTCCGAATGCCTACCTGCTTGTAGATGATGATAAAATAGCCGGGTTTGGACGAATGGAGGATTTAGATATGGAATCTATCTATGCAGGTGGAGAAATAGTAAAAGAAATTGATGCAACGGGACGTTTAGTAATGCCTTCTTATTGTGATTCTCATACCCATCTGGTTTATGCCGGAAGCCGTGAAATAGAATACATCGACAAAATTCGCGGATTATCCTACGAAGAAATTGCCAAACGAGGCGGCGGAATATTAAATTCTGCTGAACGAATCCGAAAAGCATCAGAAGAAGAGTTATTTGAAGCGGCCTATGATCGTATACAAGAAATTGCCGGTTTCGGTACCGGTGCAGTGGAAATTAAAAGCGGCTATGGCTTAGACACCGGAAGCGAATTAAAAATGCTACGTGTGATACGCCGTCTCAAAGAAGAAACACCTTTATTGATAAAAGCAACCTTTCTAGGGGCACATGCAGTACCAGCTGAATACAAGGGCCGCCAAACAGAATATGTAAACATGATTATCAATGAAATGATTCCTTTGGTTGCCAGTGAAGAACTGGCAGACTACATTGATGTATTCTGCGACAAAGGATTCTTTACAGTAGAAGACACAGACCGTATGCTTAATGCTGGTATGAAGTACGGTATGCGCGCAAAGATACATGCAAACGAACTAGACTATTCAGGAGGTGTGCAAGTTGGAGTTAAATACGATGCCCTATCGGTTGATCATCTGGAATACATTGGGAAAGATGAAATTCAATGTTTGTTGGAAAGCGAAACGATGCCTACCGTTTTACCAGGAGCTGCTTTCTTTCTGAATATGCCCTGCTCGCCAGTACGTGAAATGATTGATGCCGGTCTGCCTGTCGCTTTAGCCTCCGATTATAATCCAGGCTCCTCTCCTTCCGGTAATATGAAATTTATCATGTCGTTAGGATGTATTAATTATAAGATGTTGCCTGAAGAAGTCATTCATGCTACAACTATAAATTCCGCTTATGCAATGGGAGTTCAGGAAGAAGCCGGAAGTATTGCAGTCGGAAAATTAGCTAACTTTTATATAACCCAGCCAATTCCTGGAATTGAGTATCTCCCTTATGCTTATACTACGGATATCATAGAAGCTATATTCTTAAAAGGAGAACAGTATTAAAAAGATGATTTCAAACCAATAATATGATATAAAAAGATATTTTTATGAAAAAACTAATTGAGTGCGTACCTAACTTCAGCGAGGGTAATGATATGCATATCATCGGCCAGATTACTGATGCGATGAAAACTGTAGAAGGAATCAGTGTAATTGATGTTGATCCGGGAAAAGCCACCAACAGAACAGTAGTAACCATGGTGGGTGAGCCTGAACCAATTTGTGAAGCAGCTTTCCGGGCTGTAAAGAAGGCTGCTGAATTAATTGACATGAGTAAACACAAAGGTGCACACCCACGTTTTGGGGCAACCGATGTATGTCCATTAGTACCGGTATCTAACATTACGATGGAAGAAACTGTTGAATATGCCCGGAAATTAGCTGAAAGGATTGGTGAAGAATTGAACATTCCGGTATATTGTTATGAAAACGCAGCCTTCACACCTGAACGCAAAAATTTAGCAACATGCCGGGCAGGAGAATATGAAGCATTGGGGGAACGTTTATCCAGTGAAAAATGGCATCCGGATTTCGGACCACATGAACTGAATGAGTGGACAGCCAAAACCGGTGCTACTGCTGTTGGTGCAAGAAATTTTCTTGTAGCTTATAATGTAAACCTGAATACTACTTCAACCCGCCGGGCCAATTCTATTGCATTCGATGTGCGTGAACGTGGACGGGTAAAACGAGAAGGAAATCCGATTACAGGTAAAAAAGTCCTGGATGAAAACGGAAAACCGGTTATGATCCCTGGAACGTTAAAGTCAGTAAAAGCTATTGGTTGGTATATTGAAGAATATGGTATTGCCCAGATCTCTATGAATCTGACTGATATATCAGTGACTTCCGTGCATGAAGCTTTTGACGAGGTTTGTCGTAAAGCTGCTGACCGGGGAATCCGGGTAACAGGCTCTGAATTAGTAGGCGTGATCCCCTTGAATGCCATGTTGGAAGCAGGACGCTATTTCTTGCGTAAACAACAGCGTTCTACGGGAATTTCTGACAAAGAGCTGATCAGGATTGCAGTTAAATCCCTGGGACTGGATGAGCTCTACCCTTTCGATCCTCATAAAAAAATCATTGAATATATACTTGAAGAGGAAGCTTCTAAGGGACAGAAAAAACTGATAGATATGAACCTTGTTGATTTTGCCGACGAAACCGCATCTGAATCCCCCGCTCCTGGAGGAGGTTCAATTTCTGCCTACATGGGTGCTTTAGGAGCTGCACTCGGATCAATGGTGGCCAATCTTTCATCACATAAACGGGGATGGGATGACCGTTGGGAAGAATTCAGTAACTGGGCTGAAAAAGGAAAATCTTTCCAAACTGAATTGGTAAAATTAGTTGACGAGGATACTAAAATAATGGATGCCTTTAACCTCCCTAAGAAAACTGAAGAGGAGAAAATAGCCCGTCAACAAGCAATACAGAAAGCAACCCGCTATGCTACTGAAGTGCCTTTTAAAACCATGCGCCTGTGTTACGAATGCATGTCAGTAGCAAAAGCAATGGCTGAAATAGGAAATCCCAATTCGGTGACTGACGCAGGTGTCGGTGCTTTGGCTGCACGGGCCGGTGTGATGGGGGCTTTCCTGAATGTAAAAATCAATGCTGCCGGACTAGAAGATAAAATTTTGGCGGATAATCTGATTCGTCAAGGAGAAGAAATCGCTAAAAAAGCCAATCAAATGGAAGCAGAAATTTTACAAATAGTAAACTCTAAAATTTAATCTTCCCCGGTTCCTCCGTGTAAAATTCCCGTTTTGGAAATCCATAAACGGGAATTTTATTAAAATATACAAAACTTCCTTCCATATTTAGTTACATCTCTTGTTTTCTTTTATATTTGTACCCGTATGGCTAACCGAAGTTTTATATATTTTTTACTCTTGCCTGTATTCGCTATTATTCTATTAAGCCAATTACAGTCGGAACAAAATAATTGTAATCTCTTATATCCAGCGTCAGAACAGTTAGAGATAAGTGTTCAGTCCCTATCTGACTGGCCGGAAGAAGAAGGATGCCTGCGCCATACTGTTTCCCGTAGCAAAAAAGTAAACGAATCTGCACATCTGGCAAAATGGTGTATCCCAACTGTTTTCCTATGTTTGAACCCATTTCAGGAATATGTTGCCTTTGCCCCAATTATTCCACCAACACGTTCCATGCTATGTATATATAGAATTTAGTTTCTTTATTGAAAAATCAGGACAAGACACTAGATTAGAATTTCTATTTTATAGCTAAAAAACAAATTACCTAATAGGTAAAATTATTAATTTTGGAACATAAATACAAGAAATAGATATATGGAAATCAAACATTATTCAGGATTAAATGAGGCAGAAGTTAAAGAAAGCCGGAAAAGATTCGGAAAAAATACTTTAACCCCTCCTCCCCGTACTCCATTATGGAAATTATTCCTGGAAAAATTCAAAGATCCGATTATCCGGATTTTATTGGTAGCAGCGGTGCTGTCACTGATTATTTCAATTATGCACAACGAATATGCTGAGACAATCGGTATTTTTGCAGCCATCTTTCTGGCAACTGGCGTTGGATTCTGGTTTGAAATGGATGCTAATAAAAAATTCGATTTACTCAACCAGATTAATGACGATGTATTAATCAAAACACTTCGCAACGGAAATATACACGAAATACCTAAAAAAGATATTGTTGTCGGAGACATAATTGTATTAGAAACTGGGGAAGAAATTCCTGCAGACGGAGAATTACTGGAAGCTGTTTCCCTGCAAGTAAATGAATCTACGCTTACCGGAGAACCTGTCATCGATAAAACAACAAATCAGACAGAATTTGATGCTGAAGCAACCTATCCTTCCAATAAGATTATGCGAGGAACAACTATTGTAAACGGTCATTGTGTTTATAGGGTTGAACAAGTAGGTGATGCAACCGAATTTGGTAAAGTTGCCCGTAAATCAACAGAAATAAACAACGATAAGACTCCTTTGAGTAAGCAATTGGAAAAGCTGGCTCATTTTATTAGTGTTGTAGGATTTATAGTTGCTGGTATTATTTTTTTTGGATTAATCCTGAGAGATATTATTTCTGGCATTTTAACGCTGGATAATTTATTTACACTTGAGATTGCCGGAAATATTTTGGGATATTTCATGCTTGCCGTAACTTTAATTGTAGTAGCTGTCCCGGAAGGACTTCCTATGAGTGTTACATTAAGCCTTGCGTTGAGTATGCGTAAAATGTTGAAAACAAACAATCTGGTACGAAAAATGCATGCTTGTGAAACAATGGGGGCTACTACGGTGATTTGTACAGATAAAACCGGTACTCTCACTCAAAATCAAATGCAGGTTTATCAGACTAATTTTTATGGATTATCTGACCAGATGCTGGCTGACAATGAGATCAGCATTTTAATAAAAGAAGGTATTTCAATTAATTCGACTGCATACCTTGATTATACAGAACAAGGTAAAATAAAGGCTCTTGGAAACCCGACCGAAGCAGCACTGCTGCTCTGGTTGCATCAACAGGGAAATAATTATATGGACTACCGGGAAAATGCAGAAGTTTTAGAACAACTGACTTTTTCCACAGAACGTAAATACATGGCTACGATTGTTCGTTCGGTATCAGATCAAAAAGTGATTCTTTATATAAAAGGAGCTCCTGAAATTATCCTGTCCAAATGTAATCAGGTTCTGACAGAAAAAGGTTTAATTCCAGTATCAGAATACCAAGCAACAATAGAAAAACAATTATTAGACTACCAAAATCAAGCCATGCGTACCCTGGGATTTGCTTACAAAGCCCTGGGAAAAGATAATAACGGGCCAATAGAGTCTTTAACCAATAACGGTTTAATTTTTCTTGGAATAGTGGCCATTTCTGATCCAGTCCGCCCGGATGTTCCGGAAGCTGTTCAAAAATGCCTGAATGCTGGTATCGATGTGAAAATTGTTACTGGTGATACACCGGCCACTGCCCGTGAAATCGGACGCCAAATCGGAATCTGGAAAGAGAGTGATACAGATGAACAAATCATAACCGGAGTAGATTTCGAAAAATTACCGGATGAAACAGCTGCCCAACGGGTACTAAAATTAAAAATTATGTGCCGGGCACGTCCTACGGATAAACAGCGTCTGGTTGAATTATTGAAAAAAGCCGGTGCTGTTGTTGCTGTCACAGGAGACGGAACTAATGATGCTCCAGCCTTGAATCATGCGGACGTAGGATTATCTATGGGTTCCGGAACCTCGGTAGCTAAGGAAGCCAGTGATATCACACTGCTTGACGATTCTTTTAATAGTATAGCAACTGCGGTTATGTGGGGACGTTCTTTATATCACAATATTCAACGTTTTATCCTTTTTCAGCTGACAATTAATCTGTCCGCTTTATTGATTGTGTTAATTGGCTCTATGTTAGGGCATGAACTTCCTTTAACAGTTACCCAGATGCTTTGGGTAAATATGATCATTGACACCTTTGCTGCTGCTGCTTTAGCTTCCCTACCTCCCACACCTAAAGTTATGGATGAGAAGCCCAGAAAAGCCACTGACTTTATCATCAGTCCTAAAATGAAAAATTACATCTTGGGGATCGGCATAACTTTTGCAGTATTCTTACTAGGAATGATGTATTGGTATACGCAGACTGAAGGTCATATCTCCCGTTATGAGTTATCTGTATTCTTCACCACTTTTGTGATGTTGCAATTTTGGAATATGTTCAATGCAAAAGCCTTCCTCTCCCATGGTTCTGCTTTCAAAAATATGAAAGAGAGTACAGGCTTTTTAATAATCATGTTCATTATCCCACTTGGACAATATCTGATCGTGCAATTTGGCGGAGAAGTATTCCGTACTGTTCCGCTTTCTTTGAAAGATTGGGGAGTCATCATCGGATTAACTTCATTGGTACTTTGGGTTGGGGAACTATTGAGATCAATAAAGAGTAAAATAGTCAGAGCATAGAAGATTCACATGGGAACACGTAAAATCAGAACTGCTTTATACAATGTATTGCCGGGAGAAAAAGCCCATAATATAATGGCCCCCCGGCCCAAATACATAGAAGGTATCGAAGGAATACATTCGTGTCCCCCGGTGAACAGTGCCGTGTTAGCACTCATTGTTCCATACGGGAACGAATTGGCAATCCCTTTTATCCAGCGTTCAAATACAGGTAAATACCATAGAGGACAAATTGCTTTACCAGGTGGCAAAATGGAACAGGAAGATACAGATGCACTTCAGACTGCTTTACGTGAATGCCATGAAGAAATCGGGGTTCCCGAGGAAAAAGTGTCTATTTTAGGTGTATTGAGCGATATTTATATCCCATTGAGCAATTTCAATATCACCCCTATCGTAGGCACAACCTTGAAACTTCCCGATTTTACTTTATCTACAAATGAAGTTGAACAAATTATTTTGGTAAAACTTTCGGATTTATTCAATGATCATAATAAAACTACTCATGCTTTTACCCGTCATGAACATCAAATTATCGCTCCGGGCTATAAAATCGGCGAGCACTTCATTTGGGGAGCTACTGCAATGATTATAGCAGAATTAGAGCAGTTGATGAAAACAAATACATTTAACCACCTCGGACATCTATAAAGTTTTACGGCAAACAAAATATTGCGGATGATATGTTAGCGGGAAATGACCGTTTTCTAATTGAAACATAATATAATCAGTAGCAAATTGATCTAATTTGCTACGGGTCCATAAAGATTGTGAAGTAACAGCATTTACTCCTGTATTCTTTACATGTCTCAAAATATCTAAGGGACAATGAAATTCCAGAATATAATGTTCATCTTCGGTATGTAATACGTCAAAATAAGGAGCCAGCAAATTTTTCATTTCAGGGATTGAATGGTATACTAATCCTTGTTTTGTTATTGCTTTTAATTCTTTATAATTATCTGTCCCGAAAGTGCTGAATACCAGCCAGCCTTCCGGGGAAAGATGAGTTGCCAAATGTGCAAAAGTCTCAGCCGGATGCGCAAACCACTGAAAAGTCGAAGCCGATACGATCAAATCGTATTTTCCTGGCAAACTCACTTTTTCAATATCCCCTGGAATACATTGTTCTCTTTTTAATTGACACCGGATGGCAGTTTTACAGCACATATCCTCAACTAAATCGTTTATAAACAATGCACTATGTTCAAATTTTTGTTGAAGTTGTTCTGTCAACAATCCAGTGCCACATCCTACTTCTAAAATACTTTCCGGATTTCCGGGACCATGCTCTTCCAAAAAGGCCATTAATCGTTTAATAATAGCTTTTTGGGCATAAGCGTTTTCATCATAGCTTGCTATGCTTCGTTTGAAACGACAGGCAATTTCACTTTTATCTATAAGCATTTCTCAGCAAATTTCTTTAAAACTTCTGACCTTCAATAATTTCTTCCCATCTCTGGAATTGATAAAAAGGATAATGTCCGCCACTTAAATTATAAATGTTGGCACATCTCCCCTGCCAATAGTTCAATTGATTTTTAACCGGGAAAATAATATCTTTTTCAGAAATATAGACTTTATCCCAATCCAGTCTATTGTGCATCCTAGTGCTTTGTTGCCGTATACAAACCAATTCTTCACACACTTCTGCCAAAAGCCTTTGAGAATAATTTTCCCCCAAACGTTGAATCTCTTGCGAATCTGCCAACATCCGTTGTATAAATTTTTTTCTGCCCTTTTCATCCATGCCTTTTTCTGTCAACTGATAGATCCGGCAAGGAATTCCCCAGTGATCGTCAACAGGATGTTCAGTTCCGTTTAAAGCAATCAGTCTGGAAGGAGAAAATGGTAATTCCGGGATTACATTAGAAGCCGCCCATACTCCCATGGACCAGGCAACTACAAAAATTTCCTGATATTCCTCTAATACAGGAAAATTTTTATTTTCCAGATGACGGTAATCATAAACCATTAAAAGGTCATAAATTCCGGATAAACGGATGACAGCATTCTCATCCATCCCCCACCCGTTAAAGAAAATAATAACCCTGTCTCTGTTTTTTTTATTCAGCCAGACTATTCGCATGGATTACTTTTTTATATTTACTTTACTCCAGACACTCAAGAAACTCAAACAGACACTCATAATCCTCAACCGGAATTGAAGCATTCAATGAAAAACGAATGCGGGCTTCATTCCTGGGAACAGTCGGATATCTTACCGGCAAAGCAAAGAATCCGTTATCTTGTAATAATTCCGCCATTTCCACGCTATTTTCATTAGAACCACAAACCATAGGAACAATATGGGAATTTCCACCGGTTTCAAAACCTTTATTTATTAATACATTCCGTAAACGTTCGGACATTTGTGTCAATTTGATCCGTAAATTATAAAATTCAGGCATTCTATTGAGTACAAAACGGGTCCAAGCCACATTTACAGGAGGCAGTGCGGTTGTAAAAATCAAACTTCGCTGAGTATTAATTAAATATTCCCGGAACATCTCTTCGCAAACCACAAATGCCCCCATTGATGCAAAAGCTTTTCCAAAGGTACCGATAATAAAGTCAATATCCTCAATACAAGCTTGTTCCTCACAACAACCTAAACCATTCGTTCCTCTTACACCAATTGCATGCGCTTCATCCACATATAAAAAGGCATCAAATTCTTTTTTCAATTCACATAATTGTTGCAGGTCAGCAACGTCTCCATCCATACTGAAAATAGATTCAGTTACGATAAAAACATGTTCATATTCTTCCCGGTGTTGGGTTAAAATATTACGCAAGTGCTCATAATCCAAATGTTTATACCGCAACATTTGTGCTTCGCTCAAACGCAGGCCATCAATAATACTGGCATGCA
>ERZ780154.1054-NODE-1054-length-15655-cov-1.98301_pt1 | contig 15655 bp, 11 predicted proteins | sample MGYA00511568_ERZ780154 | MGnify/ENA primary metagenome ERZ780154 (study PRJEB29588, sample SAMEA2142525) | human gut metagenome | biome: human gut; feature: human-associated habitat; material: faeces | place: Denmark | collected 2008/2010 ...
GAACTCGTGTTACAAGAATGAAAATCTTGTGTCCTAACCCCTAGACGAACTGACCGTAGGTCTTTCAATATTTCGTAGTCAGTACGAGAATCGAACTCGTGTTACAAGAATGAAAATCTTGTGTCCTAACCCCTAGACGAACTGACCATTATCTCTCTTAGCGGATGCAAATATACGGCAAATTTATTTTCTGCCAAAAAAAATACATGTTTTTTTCTATTTTATCAGTAGTTTTTTCATAAATCGTTACAAATGAATGATATAAATCAATATTTATATACGTTTTATAATTTTTATCTACTCCACAAAGTATCCAAAACCCTGATCTAAAAGTATTCAAATACACCTTCAAGCACTCTTTTCTTTACACTTCTTCCTCCTCAAACTCCAGGCTTACTCCATTGGCATCATAATCTTTACCTGCAACAATCAAAACAATTTCTCCTTTCACTCCTCGTTTGGTATAATAAGCAACCAGTTCCTCCAGTGTTCCTCTTTTAAATTCTTCAAACATTTTACTAATCTCACGGGCCACACAGGCATAGCGTTCCGGTCCAAAAACTTCTGCCATTTGTTCCAAGGTTTTAACCAAACGGAAAGGAGATTCATAAAAAATCATAGTCCGCGTTTCTGCTAACAAAGCATTCAGTTTCTTTTGCCTTCCTTTTTTCTGAGGCAAAAAACCTTCAAAACTAAAGCGGTCACAAGGAAGACCAGAGTTTACTAATGCAGGCACAAAAGCCGTAGCTCCCGGCAAACATACTGTATCGATTCCCCTCTCCACACAAGTTCTGGTCAACAGAAAACCAGGGTCAGAGATTCCCGGAGTACCGGCATCGCTGATTAAAGCAACCGTCTCTCCCCGCTCAATACGTTCTGCAACACGCTCCACCTGTTGATGTTCATTAAATTTGTGATGGGATAACAAAGGAGTGGTAATTCCATAATGTTTTAACAATTTAGCAGAAGTACGGGTATCTTCCGCCAAAATCAAATCCGCTTCTTTCAATAACCGAAGTGCACGGAGAGTAATATCTTCCATGTTGCCTACCGGTGTTGGGATTAAATACAATTTACCCATATTATTGTTTTTAAACATCAATTACTCAAAACAAAGAACACTCTTTTTTCTCGCTATGAATTTATTTCCGGCAAATGTACGGATTTACAATTTAGAATTCATGATTTAGGATTATAATTTGTTCCACTGTCTCATTTCCAAACATCAGCTTCAACAAATCAACTTACCATATATTGAGAGCATACCTCACCGGTAAATAAAAACGCCGGAACGTTTATGTTCATGTTCCGGCGTCTTTAAGTCTTCTCAGAGCTTAGAAATCATTATAATCATCAATAACCGCCCGTACTTCCAACAGCAACTGAAAATCAAGCACAGCATCCGCAGTCACTGTCACTACTTGATTATCAGAAGTAGAAACCATCACTTCCAACAAGATATGCTCAGTTTTTCCAAGAAAACTGGCGCGCTCACGATTCAAACTATATTTTATAACTCCTTGTTTATTTGCTTTTAAACTCTGATTGTCTTTTTCTGCAGGTATTACCAATTTTTCTCCATTTTCATCCACCAATGTCAGGTAAGGTATTTCAATATTCAAGGGAAGGCCATTTGCCGCAACAATTTTAATGACACCCGTTTCAATTTTGTCCGCATATTTCTGATCAATATCGATATCATCCAAAGTATCCTTATAAGATAAACTTTCAGCACTAAGAGTAAAAGGAATCCTGACATAAGCATCCAAGTCGATTTCACCGTCGCTGTAAATCACATTATCCCCGGCTTCTTCCGGATTTACCGTCACCGTACCTTGATAGGATATATCGCCTGTCGGTGGCAAGGACAAAAAGTCTACAATATTGGAATTATCCTTATTCAGCCCTAAAGTATCAGGAACCATGATATTCAACTTATTTCCTAAAGAGATCAACTCTTTTCCTTCTTTCAATTTCAGCGTTAACTTGTCTCCTTCTGCGTTTTCTCCACTGAAAGTAGCACCGACACTCATCGGAACACCGATTCCTTTGTTACGGAGAATGATATTCAGTTCAGGTTTAGCGAACTTAAATTTACCTCCGATTTCATCCAGAAAGTCGATATCCATATTGAATTTATCCGGATCGATAGCGATCGGATCGACCGTGATTTTCCCTTCTGCTCTTTTGAATTTGAGATTATTCAGTTTAAACTTCAAATTAAGTTCCGGACTTGATAAAGAACTTCCCTTATGAATAACAATCTTAACTATATTAAGAGAAACTTCCGGTTTAGTCCCCAGACTAAGTTCTATATCTTCCAAAGGGAGTGGTGACTTCATTTCATTGGCCTTCACTTCTCCGGCAATTTTCAACACCTTCCCCTCCTTCGTTTTTATATTCGGGAATTCAGCTTCCAAAGTATAGGAGAATTCCGCTTGGGGAAAAATAAAATCCGCAGAAGCGACCAATTTTTTCAAAACACATTCCGATGGAATATTCTGAATCTCAGTTACGACAGGAGTAATTGGACTATCTTCACCACCTAAAGTAATATCAGCAGGCAACGGTATTCCTGTATCCGGAATATCCACAGGCTCTGATAGATCAAAAGCAATATCTTCCGCAGGCATATCGAAGACCTGACCGATATCGATATGGTAAATACCCTCTTCGGTATATTGAATGATTAGATCATTACCTTCTTTGACCACCACATCATCATCACCCTGATTGATTACATCCCAAAGTGTAAATTTTCCATGAGCCACTTTACCTTTCACACCAGGAGTCCATCCATCTACCTTACCTGACCATTTATCAGCATCAAAAAGGTCAGCATCTCCACAGGAAATACCAAATAAAATCACTCCGAGCAGGATCATACATCCTTTATTTAATCCAAATTTCATATCTCTCTATATATTACACCAATATGCAAAATTGTGTTAAATTTTCGATATATCAAACTTTTGCAGGATTTTTTTCGTTACTTCCGGAAACAATCTTTCACAGCAAATCTTTAACGCTGAACCTTATATTTAATCACAGAACCGTCATCAGCTCCGGCAAACAAATAGAAACCTTCCTGCCCGAAAAATACAATTGAAAAAGGAGAGTCCCCAGGAATGGGAAACCCTTTAGAGATATTTCCCTGAGCATCTAATAATAACATTTGATGCAGGAAAGCATCAGTCACTCCAATCCGGATATCCACATTCGAAAAACGGTAAATATAGGGATAATCCAAACCAGCAACGTCCAATTTCTTCTCAATGACCACCCGCCCCTTCAAATCAACCACAAACAGACGGTCTTTATCCACAAATATACACTCTTCCGTTCCATCTCTATTGACATCAGCTACATTCATGCGGAAATGTTCACTTAACCCTTCTACTTTGAAGCCCTTGATCTGCCCTGAAAAATTCACCAGCTGAATATTCCCGTCCCTACCTGCAAATATCAGATAAGGTTGCTTATTTTTCCGAATCAAATAAATATCCATTTGTTCCGGCAAATCAAATACAGAAGATATTCTGACACGTTCTTTTCCTTTCCGGTCCAACACATACAAACGGTAACGATCTGCAAACACCAAATAATCCTTTCCTTCCAGACGAAAATGTTGTACTTTCGTCACAATCGGTTTATCCGTTTTCTGAGGCTCCCATCCTTTTATCATATTTCCATCCAAGCCATACAAATATACCTTTCGGTCAGAGCAAGGAGCAAAAATCCGGTAATTTTTATTATTATCATAATCATATACCGATATACCTTGTTTACATTCTGCCCTGAAAGAAAGCGGAAACCGTCCGGCTGCATTCCCATTCCGGTCTATCAGATACATTTTGGCGGGAGTCGAAAACAAATATTGCAGTTTCCCGTTTTTGAAGAGATCCACCTGATATACCTCGCTATTAATACGTCCGTCCAGCGGCATCTTCCATAAAATGCGTCCGGCATCGTTCAACAAATAAACTGTATTGTGGTCATCTTGTACAAAAAGTTCACGTTCGCCTGTGGCATGATTGGTCACAGGCACAGGCTTCATACTCACCTTGCCGTCTAACTTAGTTTGCCACAGGACATGAGGTCTCACATCTTCCTGTATATCTTCTGTACTCAACAGGAACGTACTATACAACATCTCCCCCTCATTAGACCACTGCATAGCCAGTGCAGGAAATACAGACAATTTTTCCATATGTGTACTTATAAAATGCTGTACTTCATCCGTTACCAACGTTTTATAAAAAGGCAACACGTCGGCAGTCCTGGCAAAATAGGCAAGATTATATTTACCAGCAAGCTTCTTCTTCAACTGTTTATACCATTCAGCGTCCCGGACCACACTCCCATGCACATAGTCCTGAATAAACCCCTTCATTGCTTTTTCAGAAGACCCGAAAACCAGGTAGTTATCTTCTATCAGGACATAACGGCTCTTAATTTCTTCAAAAAGATTCCCCCAATAAACCGCAACTATATCATCCACTGGTAAACGAAAATATGTGAATGCTTTTTCTCGGTCAATATTATATTGGTAGGTATATTCTTCCGTTGTCTTTCCATCAAAATGAGCATAGGCTTTCAACATCTTTTCCAACACTATTTTTCCCAGGCTTCCGGACTTCAAAGCAGCAATCACCAGCCCATCTTTTTCCCGGGTTGCTTCATTATAGCCCAATCCAACCATTGCAAACTCTCCTTGTAACAATTGCTGCAATTCTTCTTCCCGTTCCCGTCCAAACATTTTTATATATTGTTTTTTCCGGTCATACACCTTTTCTTTTGTCCCGGTAGAATACCGGTAAGCCTCCAAAGCAGAGAAATAGGCAGCAGGATTACTCAGATTCAACATTCCCAAAGACATCAACCGGGACGGCACAACAGCATCAATACCAACACTCCGGGGCTGCTGTTTTTCTAAGGTCTGCATATAGGATTTTCCGCCCCCACAATGCATAAAACCATTCAGACAAATCCCCGTCTCACTAAACTCACCATCCAACGCCCCCCATTTAAATAAATGGGTAATATCCAAATGAGAAAAGATCTTTTTAGTCTGTATATACAAAGGCAATACTTCCGTAAAAGCTGCCGTATTCAAAAAAAGATGTATATTTGCCCCTGCTGAGAAATATTTATCCAGATTCTTATACTGAGCCTTACTTTCCCCTTTAACTGCTTCCAGATCAAACTGTTTCAACCCATCTTCAACATATAACTCTGAATCAGAAATCAATGTAATCCCTCCGCAAACAGCAAAATAAACTACTTCTTTTTTATGCTGCAATGTATAGATCTTATGTTTATCATATTTTCGGACCTTCTCCTTACCGTCAGCAAACACCTGATTCAGAAAATGGGCTACTTCATTTCGTGACAAGACATCTTTATTATCCATCACATACAAAAAAGAAACGTCACTTTTCCCTTCCACCCGCATAGCAATCACATAAGGATAGGACATGACATACCCTTGAGTACGCAAAGTATCTGTCACCCGGCCCAACAATCGTCTCCGAAAAAATTCCAAATCGTTTCCCAAAACTTTCCTGACCTCAGGCTTTAAGACAGGCTGTGCATCTACACTCACTACAAAAGCTGAATTATAAGGAATAAAAGAACTCTTACTGCCTGTCCGCATCTTCCCCTCCTCATTGATATACCAGATCGCAAATACGATCACACCAATGAGTAGCAAAGCTCCTAAAGATAACCATATTCCTTTTTTCATACAACTCATATCTGCCCGCAACAGGCTATTTGAAAACAAAAATAATAAAAAATGCCGGCTTTACAGGCATCCAGACTGCAAAATTATTCTTCCCTTCCCCTTAGAAAAAGAATTCATCCGAAAAATATTTTTTATATCTTTACTTCTCTGGATAATCATCATGGAAATAAACGCATTATTAGAAAAGAAACATCCGGATATCACAGATCTGGTATATTTATTAAATTGTCAAGGGGAAGAAGAGGAAAAATTATTTGCCTACACTCAAACCCTGCGAAATCATTTATTGGGCAATGGTGTTCACATGAGGGGATTGATTGAAATCTCCAATGTGTGTATAAAGGACTGTCTTTACTGCGGCATCCGCAAATCAAACAGCAATGTAAAACGTTATTCCCTATCAGACCAAGACATTCTCTCTGCAGCAAGCTATGCTTTTGAACATCAATATGGTTCCATTGTCCTACAAGGAGGCGAACGCACCGATATCAATTTTATCATTCGGATAGAAAAACTGTTGAAAAACATCAAGCACCTTAGTAAACACCAACTCGGTATAACCCTATCCCTGGGAGAACAAAACGAAGACACATACAAAAGATGGTTTGATGCGGGAGCTCACCGCTATCTGCTACGGATAGAAACTTCCAACCGGGAATTATACAAAAAAATCCATCCTCAGAATGATTTGCATCATTTTGATACCCGCTTGAATTGTATCCGGCTTTTACAAAAATGTAATTATCAAACGGGAACAGGGGTGATGATTGGCCTGCCTTTCCAAACTCCGGAAGATTTAGCACAAGATCTTTTATTTCTGAAAGAAATGAACATAGATATGGTAGGCATGGGGCCTTATCTGGAACATCATGACACACCACTCTGGGCATTACGGAAACAGTTATTGCCTCAGACTGACCGTCTGCGCCTGAGCTTGCATATGGTAAGTTGCCTACGCCTGCTCATGCCGGATATCAACATCGCCGCTACGACAGCTTTACAAGCAATCCATCCAGAGGGACGGGAAAAAGCCTTGGCTATTGGTGCCAATGTAATTATGCCTAATATCACTCCCCCCGACAACCGGGGTAACTACCGCCTCTATGAGAATAAACCTGGCATGAACGAAGGAACCGAGGAATCGACACTCCGATTGATAGAAAGTGTAAAGAAAAGCGGATGCGAAATACAACTGAATGCGTGGGGAGATTCCCTGCATTACAGCCGGAAAAAGCAAGAAAAACATCTTTAAGCCCCCGGTAACATTGATTTAAAGGGCTCGAAAGCTGCCAGAATAACCAATCCTCCCAAAATAGTAACCACAACTCCAGAAACACGGTTTATGGTGATTAGCACCCGGAGACGGAACTTTTTCCTGAAAATATTCACCAGCGTTGAAAGGGTATACCACCATAATCCTCCTCCCACAATCACACCCGTCAAAACAAACAATTCTATACGAAAAGAAGGCGTATCCCCAAATACGGAAGCACCAGCAAAAACTGCCATAAATACGACAATAGCAACCGGATTAGATACTGTCAGAAAAAATAAAGTCAAAAAATCCCCCAACAGACCGGTCTTAGAAACCCTCTTTTTGACTCGGATTTGCTTCAAAGGATTGTCAAAATAAATTTTTAATCCCACAATGATCAGGAATATCCCTCCAATAATTTGCAAAATAAGCTCATGTGTCTGAATAATATTGACCACAAATCCCAATCCAAAGGCAGCTACTGTAGCATAAAAAAGATCCGCACAAGCAGCTCCCATACCGGCAATAAATCCGGCCAGAGCTCCCTTCTGTAATGTCTTTTGTATAATCAGCACACCCATTGGACCTAATGGTACAGAAACCATCAAACCAATCAGTATACCCCTGAAAATATAAACAACATCGTACATCCTTTACATCTTTTATCCAAATACAAGGCCTGCATTCCTAAACTTCCAAATTCTCCTGAGAAAAACGACTCAATATCGTATCATCATTTATTTCTTTAGAAAGGGATTCGATTGTTGACATTGGCACATCAAATAAATCTAATATCAGCAAACCATCCAGACACATATTAAATTTGGGATCAATATTAAAACCAATAATCCGTCCATTTAAAGAAATATATTTTTTTAACAAAATCGGCAATTTATCACTCGATGGCTCTATGTCACCAATAAATTTATCCAGAGCCGATATGTCATTCCCGGAAGCTTCTACCATGACATCCACATCCGGATCATTCGTTTCCACCCGGTATTTACAACGCGGAGTGATATAAGCCGCCAGTTCAGCCTCCCAATGATTACGCATAATAAATTTCATAATCAATTCTTTGGAAACATCAGTATATTTCCCGCTTATTGTCACCGGACCAATCAAATAACGGTATTCCGGATTTTTTATCAGAAAATACAGTATTCCTTTCCACAACATAAATAATGGCAGAGGTTTTCGCTGATATTCCTCGACAATAAAAGAACGTCCCAATTCAATTGATTCGTACAATACCGGCAACATATCCTTACGAATCTTAAACAAAGTATTAATGTAAAACCCCTTTACTCCATAACGGTCGATAATGTCTTTTCCTTTTCCCACCCGATAAGCACCAACAATACGGTTAGCATCGTTATCCCAGATAAACAGATGATAATAATATAAATCAAACTCGTCTAAATCAATACTCCGGTTTGTACCTTCCCCGACAGCCCGGAAAGTCACCTCCCGCAAACGTCCGATCTCATTCAAAATATTGGGGATTTTCATAGTAGGAGCACAATACACCGAATAATTCTTCATAGTAAAAAGCAGATAATCCTCCCGAATTCCCTCTACCTCTTTCTCCAGGACCTCAACAGCAATCTCGGTAGCAATCGGTTCCGCTTTTTTTTCTGCCTTCTGAGACTTCAGGAAAAACTTCTTTACCTCCAAAGAAGAACCTAACAAATAAGTTTTTGCCCGTAAAAACTTACCATATTGTATCATGTCCGAAAAAGAACGCTGAACCTCAACGGCTATTGGGTTACCTATCCTCAATTTAATCACCCGGTTTTTCTTGTTCAAAAGCTCTGAAGGTAATTTCACTGTACGCAACATAGGATGAATCAACCCCAACAATTGAAAAAACATACTGTTAGATCCTTTAAAATAAATCGGAATAACAGGTACATTTGCTTTACGGATCAATTTGAGAACAGAAGTACTCCATTCCTTATCTTCCACCGAATTAGAATCTGCCTGATAAGCTGATACTTCTCCTGCAGGAAACAATCCAAGCGGTCTACCATCAGCCAAATGACGTAACGCTTCTTTTATTCCACCGGCACTGGATATATCTTTACGATTTTCAAAAGGATTTACTCCTAAAAAATAATCCTTAATCGGTTCTATTCTTTTCAGCAAGAAATTGGCCATCACCTTATAATCGGGACGAATCTTACTCAACAACTTAATCAATATAATTCCATCCAACCCTCCGAAAGGATGATTGGAGACAGTAATAAAAGCCCCTGTTAACGGAATTTTTTGTAAATCTTCTTCATTCACCTCAATGGTCACCCCCAAAGCTTCTATTAAATGTTCCAGGAAAGCTTCCGGATTTTCATCATAAACATCTGAATACAACTTATTAATTTTATTCAGACGCATGATGTACATTACTAATTTAGCAACCAAGCTACCCCCGACTTTTCCTCCAAAACGGTTTAACTTACCTGCTGCTTTTATATCATTTGATTCTATCAGATTCATTACATTCAGAATTACCTAATTATAAAGCCACATATCCATCACTTTCCTGCCCTACCTTATTATGATCTCTTTCACAACTTCTTTTCCAACTTTATCATTCAAAGCTTTCGTTAACCCTTCTTTTACCATCATCATTTCATTCTTTACAACTGCAGATGTAAAAGTCACAAAAAGCTTACCATCTATGACATTCAGACTTTTTGTCCGGGAAGCAATCATTTGTCCAACCACTTCAGGCCAAATCTCACAGACCTCATGCTCCTTAAATGGTTGTTCCAGTCCCATTTGTCTCAACACCTGATCCACAAGTTCGTCTAATTTTCGGGTCTTCCCTTCTTTCATAATTTATTTTGCAAATATAATACCTTAATCAAAAATTACTACATTTTAAAATAATGATTAGTGACCATTTTGTCTCTGGAGACTTCGTTTAGGCCCACTACAACGATTCGTTTTCTATCTTTATTGAGTCACGTCTCGTCCATCGTTACTTTTCTGTGCACTGAAACCTTACAGGAATTCTTGCTCAGGATATCACTCTCCCATCAACAACAGTGAACAACCGGTAATCACATGCCTGTTGTCTCAGTATTTCATCGATATGTTCCCGATTCGTATCTGTCATAAAGACCTGACCAAAAAGTTCCCCTCCGACAATATTAACAATTTGCCCCACCCGATCTGCATCCAGTTTATCAAAAATATCATCCAGCAATAAAAGTGGTTTCACTCCACTCATCCGGTACAACCAAGCATATTGCGCTAATTTCAAGGCTATCAGGAAAGTTTTTTTCTGTCCTTGTGATCCGGTTTTCTTTACCGGATATTTGCCCAGATTCAAAACCAAATCATCCCGATGTATCCCAACAGTTGTATAGGTTAATGCCCGGTCTTTTTCAAAAGCAGCCTGCAAACCTGCCAACAATGCACCGGAAGCAACTGAAGGTTTATAACTCAATTCAACTTCCTCACGCCCCAAAGACAACTGCTCATAATAAGACTGAAAAACAACAGTAAACTCTTGCAAAAAATTCATTCTTCCTTGCATGATACGTTCCCCATTTTCTGCCAGCTGTTCATTCCAAATATCCAGTATTTCCAAATCCAGTCTTTTTCCCTCTCCCGTCTTCAACAAAGCATTTCGCTGTACTAACGCCTTATTATAACGGATCAACTGATACAAATAATTTCGGTCACACTGGCTGATAATCCCATCTACTAATTTCCGTCTTTCTTCACTTCCGCCATCTATCAACACAACATCTTCGGGCGAAATCATCACCAATGGCAATAAACCAATGTGTTCGGATAATTTCTCATATACCTTCTGATTCTTCTTGAATACTTTTTTCTGGCCCCGCTTCACCCCGCAATATATATCGATTTTCTCATCCTCCCGGGAATATTTCCCCTGGACAACATAAAAAGGTTCACTATGTCGGATATTCTGGGAATCTGACAAATTAAAATAACTTTTACACATCGAAAGATGGTAAATGGCATCTAATATATTCGTTTTTCCAACCCCATTTTTTCCTACAAAACAATTAAAACCCGCAGTAAACGTTAAATCCGCCTCAGCAATATTTTTAAAATTGATAATATTTAATTCATTTAGTGTCATTCATAAAACGATTTCATCCTACCCGGGGTTGTCTGGTACAAAATTAGTCTTTTTTCTGGTAATGTTCCAAAAGTTCATGTAATCGTAAATAAATTACAAACTTCTTCTGATTTTCCACTTCATCATAACTTTTAATACAGTACATGTAAAGCTTGCAACTACTTACCTGATAACCTGAAACTGCTAACTAAAAATAACCCGGCTTTAAAAAAGCCGTCTGATATTTCGATATTTAATTAAAAAAGCTAATTTTGCACGCTATTAGAAAGTATATTTAATTATTTACAGATATGTCAAAAGATCAGAAAAAAAAGGAAGATGGTTTTGAGCAACTTGAAGATGCATTAACCAATGGTGAGCAATTTATTGAAAAAAACCAGAAAATGATTGTCAATATCGTCATTGCCCTGATTATCATTATCGGAGCTTATTTTGGTTACAATAAATTCATTTCTGAACCCAAAGCTACTGAAGCTGCCAATCAGATATTCGGTGCCCAAAATTATTTTGAAAGAGATTCTTTCAATCTAGCTCTTAATGGAGATGGTAATACTTTAGGATTCATCGAAATTATAGACAAATACGGATCAACACCTTCGGGAAATTTGGCAAACTATTATGCTGGTTTGTCTTATCTTTATACAGGAGATTACCAGAATGCAATCAAATACCTGAATAAATTTTCTTCCGAGGATTTACTAATGGCCAATATGGCGATTGCAAATATCGGTGATGCTTATATGCAATTAGGCGAATACAAAAAAGCTGCCGAATATTATAAGAAAGCTGCGGCTTCTAAAGTAAATGATTTTTCAACTCCGATGTTTTTAATGAAAAACGGATTAGCACTAGAAAAAGCCGGAGATTATAGCGCAGCTTTAAAAAGTTACGAACAGATTGAAAAAGACTTTCCCTCTTCAACGGAGGCCCGGGATATAGAAAAATATATCGAACGAGCCCAGTTAAATCTGAAAAAATAAAAAAAAGCCCCGTCTCCGGGGCTTTTTTAATCCCTTCTTACTACTTTACAGGTAACGGCTTTTCGTCGTGTGTATACTTTTGATAATTGTCCACCCGAATCCGTCAATTGAAATAATTTTAGTAAACCTGTTGAAACAAGCTGCAGAATCCTGAAAGCAACCAGACAGCCTACAAGAAAATAGTAATCATGGAGACCGGTATACTTTATCAGTTTTAGAACGCTAAAAAGATGCAACCGATTCGCTCGGTTGCATCTTTCTCTTTCAAATTATTTATTTTTCAATTCTCGGCTTATTATTTCACTTCCCAAGTATCCCCACTATTCAACAAGTCCTCCATGCAGCGAATCTTAGAAGTTTTCTTCACTTCTTCGATTTGGTCATCCAGAGCCTGATCATAAGTATGGGCTTCCACATCACGAATAACACCAAGAGCCACCGGAAATTCAGGAGCCTTCATATTCACCAGCATCCAGTGTAGAAAAGGATTGGGATTATGGGCATCATGTACCAGAATGTCTTGTTCCGTGATTCCATTCTTACCAATTTCAACCACTTTCAACTCTCCACTTTTAGCCAACATCAATCCTTTATCTTTATTCTTTCCAAAAATCATAGGTTCTCCATGACGCAAAACTATCTGACGGTCATCTTTGAATTCTTTGTCAGTGACAGCAACATGAGCACCATCTGCAAAAATTACACAATTCTGTAAAACCTCTACCACTGAAGTTCCTTTATGCCTGACAGCTTCTTCCAGAATCTCTGCAGTAAGATTTACGCTGGTATCAATGGAACGGGCGAAAAATTTTCCCTGGGCACCGATGCAAAGTTCACCCGGATTAAACGGATGTTCGATCGTACCATAAGGAGAAGTTTTAGTTTTGGTACCCAATTTAGTCGTAGGAGAATATTGACCTTTCGTTAAACCATAAATTTCATTATTAAATAACAGAATCGTTATATCTACATTTCGCCGGATAGCATGAATAAAATGGTTACCACCGATAGCCAATGCATCACCGTCACCTGAAATCTGCAATATATTTAATTTCCGGTTAGCATTCTTTGCACCGGAAGCAATAGCAGCAGCACGTCCATGAATCGTATGGAATCCATAAGTATTCATATAATACGGGAAACGGGAAGAACACCCGATACCTGAAATTACCGCCCATGACTCTTTGGGATAGCCCAATTCAGCCATAGCCTTCTGCACAGAATTAATGATACCGTGATCACCGCAACCCGGACACCACCTTATTTCCTGATCGCTCTTAAAATCTTTAGGAGTATATTTAATTTCGCTCATATCAATTTCAATTTTTGAATCCGATGCCGATAGTCGTTCATCGTTCATGATTCGTCGTTAATCGTTAATCAATTTATTGACTTTTTCTTTCAATTCAACCACCGTAAAAGGCAAGCCAGCCACCTTATTCACTTGCCTATAATTAAACTGAGGAAATTTACTTTTCAGGTACTTAGCAAATTGACCTAAATTCAATTCGCATACAATGATCTTCTTAAAACGTGAAAATATCTCCTGAGTATTTTTAGGCAATGGATTGATGTAATTGAAATGAGCCAAACTAATATCTTTTCCTTCAGCCCGCATGTCTTTCACAGTAGAGAACAAATGTCCATAGGTACCGCCCCAGCCGACAACCAGAATTTCTCCTCCCTCAGGATTGCCATACACTTCTTGTTCCGGAATATCATTTGCAATACGTGCCACTTTTTCCTCACGCAAATCAGTCATGACCTGATGATTTTCGGGCACATAACTAATCGTACCCGTAAGATTCATTTTTTCCAATCCTCCAATCCGGTGTTCCAAACCTTTGGTGCCAGGCAATGCCCAGGTTCTGGCCAATGTTTCCGGGTCACGTGCATAAGGTTGATAATTATCTCCTTCTTTTGCCAGACGCAATTTTATTTCAGGCAATTTGGCCATAGAAGGAATTAACCAGGGCTGAGCTCCGTTTGCCAGGAAGCCATCAGTCAGCAAAACTACTGGCGTCATATGTTCCAAAGCAATTTTTCCAGCCATAAAAGCATAGTCAAAGCAATTTCCGGAAGTACTGGCAGCTATCACAGGCATCGGACACTCTCCATTACGTCCGTAAAGAGCCTGCAATAAATCCGATTGTTCCGTCTTTGTTGGCAAACCTGTGGACGGACCTCCACGCTGTACATCCACAATCACCAAAGGCAGTTCAGCCATAACAGCCAAACCGCAAGCTTCAGATTTTAATGCCAAACCCGGACCGGAAGTTGTTGTACAAGCAAAATTACCTGCATAGCTGGCTCCTATAGCAGTACAAATTCCTCCGATTTCATCTTCAGCCTGATAAGTCTTAGCTCCTAAATCACGTCGTAATGCTAATTCATGCAAAATATCTGTAGCCGGAGTAATTGGATATGAACCGCAAAACAAAGGTAAACCAGCCTTTTCCGCAGCAGCGAGTAATCCCCAGGCTGTAGCCTTATTACCAGTAATGGTCCGGTATTTTCCTTTCTCAATTGTCGCAGGAGCCACTCTAAAATGAGTAGCTAAAGCATGAACATTAGCTGCATAATTATATCCGGCTCTCAATACCAATTTATTGGCAGAAGCAATGGCCGGTTTTTTACCAAACTTAATATCAAAAAATGATTCAGTATGTTCTACAGATTCTTCAAACATCCAATAGATCATCCCTAAGGCAAACATATTCTTACACCGGAGTACAGACTTCTGATCTAACCCGCTCTCTTTCAGAGCTTCAATAGTCAGTTCTGTAATTTTCACCGGGATAACGTTATAATCTGCCAGTCCACCATCTTCCAATGGATTAGCAGTATATCCAGCTCTCTCTATATGTTTTTCATTAAAAGCATCCACATCGAGGATAATCGTAGCTGCCTTTTTAGCCCAACGTAAATTAGCCTTCAAAGCTGCCGGATTCATCGCCACCAACACATCAGCATAATCCCCGGGAGTTGTAACATGTTCCTCTCCAATATGTACCTGAAAACCTGATACTCCCCCAACAGTACCTTGCGGAGCACGGATTTCCGCAGGATAATCTGGAAACGTTGCCACATCATTTCCAAATAAAGCAGCTGTATCTGAAAACTGCTGCCCGGTCAATTGCATCCCGTCTCCCGAGTCGCCGGAAAAACGGATTACAACATCGTGTTTCTCGATAACTTTTGTCTCTTGACTCATGATTGAAATAAGTAGATTAATTATTTTAATAATCCTTTAACGCTTTGTTTTGAACGAAATTTTATGTTTTAAAACATGGTAAAGGTAGCGAATCAAACCATCTAAACAAGTTTATAATCAACAATTTTTGCCACTCAGCAAGAGTCTTGATAATCAAGGATTCCGCAAACGTTTTTTATTTTTTCAAAGTCAAATAAATTGAATTCATTCTAAACAGCGCAACTTAAAAAGACATTTTTTTTCAGAATTAACGCTCACGTTTGCAAAATGAATACTAATACCTACTTTTTACTTATAAATCATTACTTAACGTTAATTTAACGTAGAACAAATTCAGAAA
>ERZ780154.1062-NODE-1062-length-15557-cov-1.79499_pt1 | contig 15557 bp, 9 predicted proteins | sample MGYA00511568_ERZ780154 | MGnify/ENA primary metagenome ERZ780154 (study PRJEB29588, sample SAMEA2142525) | human gut metagenome | biome: human gut; feature: human-associated habitat; material: faeces | place: Denmark | collected 2008/2010 ...
AATAGGCGGTAACAATAGCCGTAAGTACGCCGGAACAACTGATTACCAATACCCGGGCCTGTTTGACATTCAGTCCAAGATTCCGTGCATATCCATCACCTAACATAAGCAAATTCAATGTTTTAACCAATAGAAAAGAGAGGGGAAGCAGGATAGCCATAATGGTGACAAATAACATCATTTGGTTGCCTGAAACCCGGGAGAAACTTCCCAATCCCCATATTACGTAAGCCTTGATATCTTCTTCAACACTGAAAAACTTTAAAATCCCGATGATGGCATTGGCCAGATAACCAATCATTACCCCGATGATTAATAAGGTTACGTTGCCTTTGACTTTATGTGAAGCAAATACGATTAAAGACATAACAGATAAGGAACCGGCAATAGCAGCAAGGGATAAAGCAACTTCTCCCATAAAACCCAGATGGCTTAATGCTATTCCGCCAATACTCCCTGAAAGCAAAACGACAAAAGCTACCCCTAAACTGGCACCGGAACTAATACCAAGTACGGAAGGTCCTGCCAACGGATTACGGAAAACCGTTTGCATCTGTAAACCGCTGATCGACAGTCCTGCTCCTGCAACCAGCGCTGTTAGTGCCTGAGGGAAACGTGATTTCCAGATGATATTTTGCCAGCTTGTGGCTTCATTCCCTTGCCCGGTTAGAATGTTCCAGATTGATTTCATGGGGATGCTGACTGACCCTAATACCATATTCAGAAATAAAAACACCAATATCAGGGTAATGAGCAAAAGAATAAAAATTATATTTCTGCTACGATATGACATGCTTATCAGTCTTTAAGCAAATGGTAATAAACCGGTTGGTAATCCGGTAATAAATCAGGATGAAATACCTTGATAAAATCCGAGAGTAATAATTCTGGTTCCATAGGCATATTCTCATAATAGGCTTTTTCGCGCATATTGCAATAAATAACACCTTTTCGTTTAAATGCTTTGAAGTCGGCATATCGTTCATCCTGGGCTTTCAGGACTTCGTAGGAATAGGTTCCGGGATAACTGTTCAGGATACGCCAGTAATCAGCACTGTCAGCTTGGTTATATACCGTTTCAAAATCCAGATTAACTCCGCCTGAACGAGGATCATCTTTTAGGAAATAGTCTGCACCAGCATCTTTAAATACTTGAGCAAGAAAACTTTGTCCTCCTACGGCATACCATGTACCCCCATGAATTTCACCGCTTAAAACCACCGGACGATGTTTTACTTTCGCAGTGAGTGTTTTTAATTCATTGTATTTTTTCTCAATCTCTGAGAATATTTTATTTGCTTGCTGTTCCTGACCGATTAACAGACCGACAAATTTAATCCACTCTGCCTGACCTAATGGGGTCATTTCCTTATACCCCAGATGAGGGACTAGCGGAATATCCACTTCCTTCATCGCATCGTAACCACCTTGTTTAAAAGGAGATATAAGGATGATGTCAGGGGCTAAACTCATGATGATTTCCGGGTCGAAATTACCTTCAATACCAATCTTTTTCGTTTTTCCTTCCGATAATTGCTGTTTCATAGTAGGATTGTTCAGGAAACGGGTACTGCTAATCCCGACAACTTTATCAGTTGCTCCGAGCCGGATAAAATTGGATAGTTGCAAAGAAGTCATACAAATGAATCCTTTTACCGGTAAGTCGATGATTTCTAAATTGTCAGGGATATTTGTTTGAGTACCTCTTTGACGTAATGCAAAAGTGTATTCAGCACTGTTTTGGCTTTGAGGATCTTTGATGTGTAATATCTGGTAATTTTTCTTTTGTTCTAACCAGAAACCCTTAGCATAATGAATGATTGCATCTGATTGGGTTCCGCGAATACTGTCCGACGTTACATTGGTGGATTTTTTAGAATTTCCGTTGCGGCAAGAACTGAATGTCATCCCGCTACAGTATAAAATTATTAAGATTAAATAGAAATTTTTTTTCATACTCTTTTCCTCCGAAAGAAAAATAGGTTTATAAATATTACTTTCAACCTTATTGCCTTGGCAGGTTTTCTGGCTTATCATCTTTTCCCCTTCCCAAAACTTAAGTTTCAGTGGGTGTATTTGAAAAGATCTGTTGTGACAGTATTGACTTTACAGCTGCGGGGACAGCTCCGGAATTGCACCGGATTCCCATTTAAAATTTACAATTTATGATTAACAGACTCCTTATTTCTTGTCTGGATGTCAAGTATTCAGAAGCAAAATCAGAAATCATAAATCATAAATAAATCAGACCAAAGCACGGACAAAGATAATATTTATTTTGTCGGCATGGATTTTTTTATGACTTTTGTGAACAGAGACTTTGAAATTAGTGGTGATTATATAAATAAAAAAATAAGCATGAAGGGTAGAGTTATGGGGGTGTCCCTCGGACCCGGAGATCCGGAATTGATTACACTGAAGGCGTTGAAGGTATTGAATATGGCTGATGTCATTTTTTGTCCGGCTACACAAAGTTGTGATGGGCAAGAAAAATCCCGTTCATTGGATATTCTTCGGCAACTTCCCGTGGATGCTGTAAAAATTCATACTTTTCATGTGCCTATGTCACGTAAACGGGAGGAAGCAGAGAAAGCTTATGATCAGGTTTGTACTGAAATAATCCGATTGGCAGAAGCAGGGAAAACCATTGCTGTTACAGCTGAGGGAGATGCTGGTTTTTACTCATCAGCTAATTATATGTATACGAAATTATGTCTGGCTGGTTTTCCGGTGGATATGATTGCAGGAGTTCCTGCCTTTATTGCTGCGGGAGCTTCCATCGGATTACATTTAGTGAAACAACAGGAACGTTTGTTGGTGGTCCCTGGGGATGTGTTGGTGGAAGAATTATTAGAGGCTGTTGTAGCCAAGCGAACTCTGGTTATTATGAAAGTTCCTTTGGGGGAAGCTGTTTTACGTCCTTTTTTAATCCGCCATCCGGAATTGAAATACTATTATTTCGAACAGGTGGGTACCGCAGAGGAATTTTATACCACGGATCTTGAAGTAATTCTGGTACGGCCATTTACCTATTTTTCTATATTGATGATATTACCTTTCTGATTTGAATTGCAGATTTTATGTGCAGCGTAAATACTGAATTATTTTTTACTGCGATTTGATAGCCTTTTAACCGTGATTCTATAAACAGGCTAATAGGAATATAAAAATTAAAAATAGGTATTTTTAATCCCCTATTTTAGTTAGTTAAGCTGGTGTGAATACCTTTTTTTAGGTATTTCGCGTCATATAGACTTCTCATATTATTGCACTTCATTTTAATAATATGTTTTCTAACACAGGGATAGGAGATATTTATGAGATTGACTTGGGTTTTTCGGATATTATTTTTCTTGATTTTAGGAGAAGTTTTTCTTTTTTCCACATCGTTGTATGCAGAGGAACATCAGATAAAAAAATTTCAGGTATCCGGAAAGATTCTGAATGAGGAGGATGGACAGCCGCTGGAAATCGCGACAATTGTTATTTCAAATACCTTATGGGCAACTACGGATGCAGAAGGTAATTTTATGATCCGACAGGTCCCGGCAGGAAAATATACTTACGAAGTTTCATATCTGGGATTTCAGAAGAAAACCGGAACGATCGTAGTCGATCGGGTTATCGATACCTTGCTGATTCGGATGGTCCCTTTGAGTCTGGGATTGGATGAGATTGTTGTAACAGCACAGGAGCAGAAATTAGGTTCATCTTCGGCAATATCACAGTCGGCAATACAACATATTCAGCCTAAGAGTATAGAAGATCTGTTGCAATTGTTACCGGGTAATCTGACCCGGAATCCTGATCTGAGTACTGTGGGACAAGTGGCGCTCCGGGAAATTTCCGGAGATGACAATAATGCGTTGGGGACAGCCGTAATTCTAGATGGCGCGCCGATGACCAATGATGCTAACCTGCAAGCCTATTCGACGGCCAAATCAGGTAGTAATTCTTCTAATAAGATGAATGGAATGTCGGAACAGACTACTAGCGGACGGGGTATTGACTTGCGCACGCTTTCGCCCGACAACATAGAGTCGGTGGAAGTTATCCGGGGGATACCTTCTGTAGAATATGGGAATTTGACCTCTGGTGCTTTGGTGGTGAAAACAAAATCAGGGGCGACTCCTCTTGAAGCTAAGGCTAAAGTAGATCCCAATTCAAAAATGTTTTATGTCGGTAAGGGATTTCATTTAGGAGGCAACCGGGGTGCAATGAATTTGGCTGTGGACTATACGCAGTCATATGCAGATATCCGGAAGCGCTATGAGGGATTTGACCGGATTACCGGAGATATTGGTTATTCCAATACTTTTTTGAAACAATCACGTCCACTGAGTTTTAATTTCAGAATGATGTATTTCCGGAATGTGAATAACGTGAAATCAGATCCGCAAATGGTAACAGATGAGCGGATTAAAAACAACAACCAGGGAATACGGCTAAGTATAGATGGGAATTGGCGTTTGAATAGTAGTTGGATTTCTAATCTGACCTATAGCTTGTCAGTACAGTATACCCATCAGGAAGATTATTCTAAACAGCAGGTGGTACAGTCATCCGGAGTATCTCCTTATGCCAGTTCATATGTCAGTGGAGAATTTGCTGTGCCCTATCTCAATAGTTCTTATTATAGTGAGTTTACCATCGATGGTAAGCCATTGGATGTATTCGGTCAGTTGAAAACAACCCGGCAATTTCAGTTTTCTGGAGACCATTACACTGCCTTGAAGGTTGGTTTGGAATGGTGTTACAATGTGAATCGGGGTGAAGGATTGGTATACGATCCTGAGTTTCCGCCCTCTAATAGTGGAAATCAGACTATCCGGCCACGTTCTTTTAAGTCTGTACCTGCTATGAAGTCTTTCTCCTATTTTTTAGAAGATAAAACAATGGTTGGCTTAGCTTCCACTTTATTGACTTTCCAGGCAGGGGTACGTTTTTCACATCTTTTTGTTGATGAGGAACTGGCACAACGCAAGAATATATTTACTCTGGAACCGCGTATTAATTTCAATTACCGTTTTCTGAATACTGATAATAACAGATGGATAGACGAACTGAGTTTGACCGGAGGATTCGGGATTGCTTCAAAGACACCTACTTTGCTCCATCTTTATCCGAATAAAACTTATTTTGATCACATTGCTTTTAATTATTATGATACAGAAAATCCGGCAAATTCATTGGCTGTGATGCAGACAACGGTAGTAGAAAATACTTCCAATCCAGACTTGAAACCCGCCCTCAGTCGGAAATTTGAAGTTGGTCTGACTGGGAGAGTCAATAAAGTAAGAGGTAATGTGACATTTTTTTATGAAAAACATAAAAATGAATTTTCCTTTATGGGTATGCCCAGCATTGTACCTTACCGGAAATATAGTGTGCCCGTTGGCGGACAACGTCCTTTTTATCAGGACGGACAGGTTTCCTACTATGATGCAGGCGGACAGATACAACAGGCTACTATGGATACAGCAATGAGTACTTATAGTATTCCTGTGAATAGTTACCGGACGGAGAAAAAAGGAATTGAGTATAGTTTGAATTTGGGACGTATTAATCCAATTAGGACCGAGATAATTGTGGATGGTGCCTGGTTTCATATTAAACGGAGGACAACACAACCTTACTATTCTTCGGTATCGGGATCATATGCCGGAAAACCTTATCCCTATCTGGCTCTGATGCCTGGGGGAAGCGGAACTGTAGAGAATCGTTTCAATACTACTTTCCGTTTTGTTACCCATATTCCTCAGTTGAAGATGATATTTTCTACGACAGCACAGGTGGTATGGTATCAGAGCAGCCGCCGGATCTATGAGGATGACCAGGGTAGACAGGTGTTTTACCGGGATCAGATTCTAAATGGAGGAAAAGAAGAATGGAAGTATTTTGTTGATCCGGTGGGCTTTCTGGATAAATCCGGACAGTTGCACGAATGGTTGCCTGAATACCGGGAACAAGGGAAATATAATATGATGATGTCCAGTTTTTCTCATGAAAAATATTTTGACAAAGAGGTGTACGCACCGAATTGTTTCCTGAACTTCCGCTTGACAAAGGAGTTTGGAAAGATGCTTGATTTATCCTTTACTGCTAACAATTTCCTGAAGATCACACAACTTCACCGGAATAAGACTACTGGTGGTTATAAGGATATGTTAATACCGCTCTATTTTGGGGCTGAGCTGAAATTAAAAATTAATTAAAATCTAAATGTAAAATGAAAAAAAATCTATTTAGCGTATTGTTGTTTATGGCAGTGGTATTCTTTGTGGCTTGTAGTGATGACAATGATAAAGTCGCTTTGAAATATACCCTGGACGTAACTGTGGAATACCCGGAAGATGTTGAGGGTTCGGAAGTGACAGACTTGGTTGTGAAAGCCAATAATTTGCAGACTTCTTCGCAATATACGGCGACTATTGCAGATGGGAAGATTTCGTTGTTACTGCCTGCCGGAGAATATGATGTGTTGGCTACTGGAAAGACCGGAAAATATGCCTTGAGTGGTTTGAAAAGCCGGGTGGGAGTATATGCAGACGCTTCTGCTACCGTGCAGTTAAACATTGCAGCTGGAAGCGGATTGGTATTCAAGGAAATTTACTATAGTATGGTGAAAAACGGGAAAACCCCTTATTTTGACCAGTTTTATGAGCTTTATAACAATTCAGACGAAGTGATTTACCTGGATCAGCTGATACTGGGTACTGTAGAGGGAGGTCAGGGAGGTATCGCTTCTTCATGGATGGAGAATGGCGAGTTAATGAAAAAGTATCCGATTGTAAATTATACTATGGCTTTTCCGGGAAGCGGTAAAGAACATCCCCTGGAACCTGGTAAAAGTATTGTGATTGCTCAGGATGCATTCAATCATCATAGCGATCCGGCTGGATTTAGTGGTTCTCCGGTAGATTTAGGAAATGCAGATTGGGAAACTTATATTGAAGGTTATACGGATAAGGATGTAGATAATCCGAATGTACCTAATTTGGATCTGATTTATGCGACTTCAAAAGTATTGGATTTTATGATTCCTTTTACCGGAAGTGCTATTATTATAGCCCGTTTACCTGAAGGAGTAAAGGCTACCGATTTTGCATTGGATGATGCTAATTTTATGACAAAACCCGGTCAGTCTGCGACAACAAAATATTTGATGATCCCGCAGGAATATGTATTGGATGGGGTAGATTTGGTGAATTCGGTTGAAGCGAAACGGGTGAAACATTTGCGTCCTGAGGTAGATGCAGGAATGGCATTTAATACAGCCGATTATAATGGAACAAGCCTGAGACGTAAAGTGATCAGTATAACTGCTGATGGACGGGTGGTTTATCAGGATACCAACAATTCGTCAGATGATTTCCTGAATGGACAGACACCGACTCCGGGAATACATCCTACCCGGGTGGATTAAGTAGCGTTTATATGGATTGAACACCTGTTCTTCCGGTTAGAGGTGAAAGCAAGAATTATCTTGAATATAGATTTGCTTGAAATTTACAATTGAATTTGATGTTGTTCAGATATAAGATATTTGTTGTATTATTGTTTGTGCCTGTTTTTCTCCGCGCAGAGGAAGGTATGAATGGAAAAATTCGTCAATACCGGGATGTGATGTGGTTGGAAAATAGTTGGGCAGGGAGTGTGAATCCGGTGTCTATAGCTAAAGTACCTTTGGAAAGTTTGTTTGGTTTGCGGGTGAAGTATGGTTTATTGGATGGTAATTTCCGGCAGGTGGATGAAGCAGAGAAAGAGAATGATTTGCAAGTAAGTATTTTTGGTATCAAGAAGCTAAATAAAATGGTTTTTGAGGGAAATATTGGCTATTATAATCAGATACAATATGATCGGAAATGGAATAGTACTCTTTTCATTTCACCTCAAAATCCCTTTATATTAGCTGATTCTATTGCCGGTAAGTTTAATCTGGAAAAATTTGTGCTTCACGGAGGTTTTGCCTGGAATCTCTCATCAAGGGTGAATGTAGGGTTACGAGCTGATTATGAAGTAGGAAGTGTAGCTGACCAGACTGATCCACGGCCGGATACAAAGAGTATGCGGTTTGGATTGACTCCGGGAATTGCTTTCCGGCTGAGTGAACAATTTTCTTTGGGAATGTCAGTAAAGATCGGTCTTTTGAGCGAGTCTGTAAAATATTCTTCCGTAGTAGGTGGGGTGAATCATATGTTCTTTTTATTCAATGGATTAGGAAACTTTTATCCCAATGCAGGTACTGCTTATGAGCGTAAATATAAAGGACAGGCGTATACCGGTGATATTCAGTTTGGTTGGCAAGGAAGAAACGGTTTGTCTAATTTTTTTGAAGGAGGTTTGGAATATGCTTACGAAGATGCAACGGATGGGGGTGCTCAACGGAAGTTCAAAGGCGGAAAATATGAAAGCAGGCAGTATCATTTTATTGATCGTTTTCAGATTAGACGGGAACAGTGGGACCACAATGTTATGTTAGGTATGGAAGTGCAACAGGTTGATGGGATTTGGTATGAGCAAAGAGACGTAATCGATGAAAACGGAAGTACTTACTGGGAAGTGGTAAGTAGTTCTGTGAAACATAAAGAAGACCGCATATCTGCTTCGTTGGGATACCGTTTGGATTTTCTCAAGGAAGAACTTCCGAACTGGACTCTGGAGATTAAAGGAATTTATCTGCATGCTGAGACAAAGAATTATCCGGAATTGCAGCAGCAAACATATAGTTTGCTGACGGGAAATGCCAGGCTGACAAAATGTTTGAATTGGCGCAGAACTTTATTTGGAGTATTTGTAGAGGGAGGGATACAGCAGACAGCGGATAAAACATTGGTTGCTGATGAATTAAAGTTAGCTACTGTATATACTCGTCCGGCATTTGGGTATCTTTCAGCGGATTGTTGGCAGGCTGGAGGAGGGATGAACGTAAAATTTCCTTTACAGATGAAAGATTTCAGGGCTTATCTGGGGGCTTTTGCAAAATATGCAACCCGGCAATATGCAGGTGAAGATATTATTTATAAAAACACAAGTCGTAATCAAATTGATTTCGGGGTAGATTTTACATTTTAAAGAGATAGAAAGATGAGAATACAAGGAATTATTGTGCTTGTAGTGTTGTTCATGTCGGCAGTTTCTGCATTTGCAGAACGCCGGGGATTTGCTATCGTTGTGGATCCGCGGAGTTATCGCGAAGCAAAGACAGAAATCGAAGCTTATGCACAAACTGTGGAAAAGCAGGGATTAAAGGTGTATTTAATAGAAGATGTGTGGGGAGTTCCTGATTCGATTCAACTGAAATTGAAAAGTTTATATCAGCAAAAGGAGGCTCCGATTGAAGGATGTGTATTTATCGGAGATATTCCAGTGCCGATGATTTTGAATGCCCAACATATGACTACCGCATTTAAGGTAAATCAGGCTACTAAGAACTGGCAGCGTTTGGGAGTGCCTTCTGACCGGTTTTATGATGATTTTCATCTGAAATTTAATTTTGTTCAGAAGGATGAAAAAAATCCACTTTTTCATTACTATTCGCTGGATGCTTCGTCTGCCCAAACATTAGCTCCCTCAATTTATTCCGGGCGGATAAAGCCTTTGTCTGATGGTCAGGGTTCAAAGTATGAACATTTGCGTAAATATCTTCGGAAAGTTGTCCGTTTGAAACATGAGGTTAACCCGGTAGACCAAATCCTGTATTTTAGCGGACATGGCTATATCTCGGAATCCCCGGTTGCCCGGATTGATGAAAAAATTGCTTTATTGGAAAATTTTCCTTGGTTGAAAACTCAGAAAAATGGAATCCAATATATGGATCACAAGCGGGATGATTTTATCAAATACCGCTTGATGTCTGAAATACAACGTAATGACTTGGATGTTGCGATATTACATCATCACGGAGCACCTGAAAAGGAGTATCTGAATTCTTATCCGGAACCTAAGAATGCTCAACAAGAAATTGAGTCTGCAAAATTGTTTATGCGGACAAAAATACGTTCAGCAGTGGAAAGAGGTACTCCTGTGGATACAGCTAAGAACTATTATCACCGTAATTATGGGGTACCTTTGAGCTGGTTTGACAATGTCATGACCCCCGGGATGATTGCGGCTGATTCTATTTTGGCTTATAACCTGGATTTGCATCTGGAAGATTTCGGGCAATATCATCCGAATGCCCGTTTGGTCATGCTCGATGCTTGTTTTAACGGTTCTTTTCATCTGGACCGGTATTTGGCAGGGGGATATTTATTTAACAGTGGCAATACAGTTGTAGTTGTAGCCAATAGTGTGAATGCTTTGCAGGACAAATGGGCTGACCGGCATGTTGGTTTGTTGGGATTGGGGATGCGCGCCGGACATTTGGTTCAATATAATCCGTATCTGGAGTCTCATTTATTGGGCGATCCTACTTTTTGTTTTACTTCTACGGCAGGCATGGCTGTGAATGTAAACGATGCTTTGGCTGTAGGAAATGTGAAATTCTGGAAGAAACAATTGAATAGTTTGTATCCGGCGCTTCAATTAATGGCCGTAGAGCGTTTGGCTGATTGGGGAGAATTGAATGCTGATGAGTTATTGAATATTTTCAGGACAAATCCGAACTATATTGTACGGTTGGGATGTATGTTGGAGCTGGCCAATTATGGAGGAGAGCAATTTATTCGTTGTCTGGACCTGGCTGTGGACGATAGTTATGAATTAATAAGCCGTATGGCTATTACACGGGTGGGAAAGAATGGTGATCCCCGGCTGATCCCTGCTGTTATACGTGTGGCTATTGAAAATAATACAGGAGAACGGATTGCCTTTAATTTGAATGGTGCGATGACCCTTTTTGACCGGGAACTTCTTCTGGAGGAGTTTAACCGGCAATTCAAGGATTGTGATTTTTATTTTGACAAAGAAAAAATCAGAGAAAAAATTGAAAAGTCAATCCGTTATAATGCAGGTCGTTGGGATGAAGAGGTAGAAAAAATATATTCTGGTAAAGGAACCAAGAAGGAACAATTGTCAGCCATCCGGATTTTACGGAATAATCCTTTGCATACCAAGGTTCCGCAATTGCTGGATTTTGTGAAGATCTGTAAGGATGAAGAAGTTCAGCTCGCCTTAGTGGAAGCTTTCGGGTGGTTTAATCTTTCTCATACTGCTCCGCAAATTTGTGAAGTGATGAAGCGACTGAAAGATAATGCCATTTATCCGGATCGAGTACGTCAGGAAGCATTGAAAACAGTGAATCGATTGAGTAAACGGTAAAAAATCTGATTTTTACTTTTTACTTTTTACTTTTTACTTTATCTTTGCGGCTCCTATCGAGTATGGGAGAATATTAATTTTTTAAATTAAAAAAATGGCTACAAAAATCAGATTAGCGAGACACGGACGTAAAGGTCGTCCATTCTATCATGTAGTGATAGCAGATAGTAGAGCACCACGCGATGGTCGTTACATTGAAAAGATCGGAACTTATGATCCGAATACTAACCCGGCTACTATCGATCTCAAATTTGACAGAGCATTGTATTGGTTACAAGTAGGCGCACAACCTACAGATACTGCTTCAAGAATTCTGTCATACAAAGGAGTATTACTGAAAAAACACCTGCTGGAAGGCGTGAAAAAAGGTGCTTTTGACGAAGCTGCCGCTGAAGCTAAATTCGAAGCTTGGATGAAAGAAAAAGATGCTAAAGTTCAGGCTAAGATCCAGTCTTTGGCTCAGGCTGGTGATGTTGCTGCAAAAGCACGTTTGGAAGCTGAAGCTAAAGTACGCGCTGCTAAAGAAGAAGTGATTGCAAAGAAAAAAGCTGAATTAGCTGCTGCGGAAGCAGCAAAGAGGAAGCTGCACCTGCTGCAGAAACTGAAGCTCCTGCTGCTGAATAATTCTGTTGCAATGATTACCCGGGAAGATTGCATCAAAATTGGTGAAGTAAGTAAAACACATAACCTTCAGGGAAGTGTAGTTATTTCTAGTGATAGCGATTTACTCGAACGATATGCAGATGAACCGGTGTTCCTCCAATTGGATGGAGCACCGGTTCCTTTTTTTATTGCTGAAGATGGGTTGACGGTCCGGAATCATAGCTCTTATATTGTCAAATTTGATTATGTGAATTCCCTCTCGCAGGCAGAACGCTTAACAGGATGTGAAGTGTTGCTTGAAAGAGCTTTACTGGAAGAGGATGAGCTGGATGAATTGGATTATGATATTTATGAATTGATTGGTTGTGAAGTTGCAGATCAGGTATCTGGTGAAACCGGAAAGGTTACAGATGTAGCAGATTATTCTGGAAATGTCGTGTTGACTGTCTCTATTTTAGGTAAAGAAATACTCTTGCCTCTTTCCGAAAATTTTGTTTGTGAAGTCGATTTTGAACACAGGTTTTTACAAGTCCTGATACCTCAGGAACTTGCTGAGTTGAATTGATTTTTTCCTTCTTTTTCTGTTGAAAACTATTTCTGTTAAAATTCTTGTTTGTTTCATTTTAATATGTAACTAAAACTTTGTTTTAGGAAACTTTTGGGGTGTTGATAACTTTTTAAATTGCTGTTGTATAGTTGATTAGTTTGTAAAATTGGATAACTTCCTTGAAAAATGTCCTGAAAAAGTTATCAGGAATCTTCTATTTTTCTATATATTTGTGATGCCCTATTGCAAGAAAATTAAATTAAAATAATAAGCTATGAATGACTACGTAACGAGAGAGCAAGAGACTTATACGCAGGAAGAGGCGTTTCAGAGTTCATTGAACTATTTTAATGGGGATGAACTGGCCGCACGTGTTTGGGTGAATAAGTACGCTTTGAAAGATTCTTACGGTAATATTTTTGAGAAGAATCCGGATGACATGCATCGTCGGTTGGCAAAAGAGATTGCCCGGATAGAAAATCGTTACCCGAACCCATTGTCGGAAGATGATATTTTCGAAGTGTTGAGAGATTTCAAATATATCGTGCCGCAAGGAGGGCCGATGACCGGTATCGGTAATGAATTTCAAATTGCTTCTCTTTCGAATTGCTTTGTGATAGGGAATGAAGGACCTTCTGATTCTTACGGTGGGGTAATGAAAATTGATCAGGAACAGGTGCAGTTGATGAAGCGCCGTGGAGGGGTAGGACATGATTTGTCACATATTCGTCCGAAAGGTTCTCCTGTAAAGAACTCTGCTTTGACTTCAACAGGCATTGTGCCTTTTATGGAACGTTACTCTAATTCAACCCGTGAGGTTGCTCAGGATGGTCGTCGCGGAGCCTTAATGTTGAGTGTATCGATCAACCATCCCGATTCGGAAAGTTTTATTGATGCCAAGATGACGGAAGGGAAAGTGACAGGAGCTAATGTATCCGTGAAGATTGACGATGATTTTATGCGTGCAGTGATCGGAGGAGAAACTTATGAACAAAAATATCCGGTTTATTCTGAACAGCCCAAATACAAAAAGACCATTGATGCCCGGCAATTGTGGAATAAGATTGTACATAATGCCTGGAAATCTGCAGAGCCTGGTATTTTATTCTGGGATACCATTATCCGGGAAAGTGTGCCTGATTGTTATGCTGATAAGGGATATCGCACGGTATCTACCAATCCTTGCGGCGAAATACCTTTATGTCCTTACGACTCCTGTCGGCTATTGGCTATAAATCTGTATTCCTATGTACAGAACCCATTTACTAAAGGTGCCTTTTTCGATTTCCCTTTGTTTAGGAAACATGTAGCTATTGCTCAGCGGATTATGGATGATATCATCGATTTGGAACTTGAAAAGATAGATGCTATTTTGGATAAAATACATGAAGATCCTGAATCGGATGAAGTGAAAGGAGTGGAAATCCGTTTGTGGGAAAAAATCAAACAGAAAGCAAAAGAGGGACGCCGGACCGGAGTAGGGATCACGGCTGAAGGAGATATGTTGGCTGCTTTAGGATTGCGTTATGGAAGTGATGATGCAATTGATTTTGCCGTTGATATTCAGAAAACATTAGCTGTCGAAGCATACCGGGCTTCTGTTTATTTAGCAAAAGAGCGGGGGAGTTTTAAAATCTATGATGCCCGTCGGGAAGAGAATAATCCTTTCATTAAACGTTTGAAAGAAGCAGATACCGGTATGTATAACGATATGTTGAAGTATGGGCGCCGGAATATCGCTTGTCTGACTATTGCTCCGACTGGGACAACCAGTTTGATGACCCAGACTACATCCGGCATTGAACCCGTGTTCCTGCCGGTTTATAAACGGAGAAGAAAAGTAAATCCAAATGACCAGAATGTACGGATTGATTTTGTGGATGAGTCAGGTGATAGTTATGAAGAATTTATCGTATTCCATCATAAGTTCTCAGATTGGATGAAGATCAATGGTTACGATACGACGAAACGCTATACCGATGAAGAAATAGACCGGTTGGTAGCCGAATCTCCTTATTATAAAGCTACCTCTAATGATATTGACTGGGTGGCTAAAGTTCGGATGCAGGGACAGGTACAGAAATGGGTGGATCATTCCATTAGTGTGACGGTTAATTTACCTTCTGATGTAACGGAGGAATTGGTAGGTCAGTTGTATATTGAAGCCTGGAAGACTGGTTGCAAGGGATGTACTGTCTATCGGGATGGTTCCCGTGCCGGTGTTTTGGTTTCCAATAAAGATAAAAAACAAGCTGCTGCACCAGCCAATGAGATGCCTGCAAAACGTCCGATGGAATTGGATGCTGATGTTGTACGTTTCCAGAACAATAAAGAGAAATGGATTGCTTTTATCGGATTATATAAAGGCCGTCCTTATGAAATTTTTACAGGTATTGCTGATGATGAGGAGGGAATCATGCTGCCTAAGGCAGTTGTAGAGGGAAAGATCGTGAAACATTATGACGAAGAAGGAAATTCCCGTTATGACTTCCAATTTTGTAACAAACGCGGATTTAAGACTACTGTAGAAGGATTGTCTTATAAATTTGATAAGGAATACTGGAATTATGCTAAATTGATTTCCGGAGTCTTGCGTCATGGCATGCCAGTACATCAGGCTGTAGAATTGGTTGCTTCCATGGAATTTGATAATGAGAATATCAATACCTGGAAAAACGGGGTGGAAAGAGCTTTGAAGAAATATATTCCAAACGGTACAGAGGCCAGTGGTGAAAAATGCGAAAATTGTGGTTCTCCGTTGGTTTATCAGGAGGGATGTCTGATTTGTAAAACTTGTGGGTACTCCAAATGCGGTTGATGCTGACTGTTTGAAATGGGTGGCAAGGTTCTTGCTGACAGTTTTCTGAAGAATATGATTAAATTAGCCCAAGTGTGCGACTTTTTGGCATGCTTGGGCTTTTGGGGAGTAAAATATATGGGATATCGGTGGAATTCTGGGTTTTATGGAACAGATTACGATAATATGATCTATCTTTACAAGAATTCATAAAATAGAGTATTAATTTTGTATTTTTACCATCTTGCATAACCAACGTAAAGAAAAGTATTTTGATATGCAAATACATTACGGAATAGAGAATTTACATATAGCTTGTCCGGTGGTGACCATCGGAAGTTTCGACGG
>ERZ780154.1069-NODE-1069-length-15450-cov-1.83449_pt1 | contig 15450 bp, 13 predicted proteins | sample MGYA00511568_ERZ780154 | MGnify/ENA primary metagenome ERZ780154 (study PRJEB29588, sample SAMEA2142525) | human gut metagenome | biome: human gut; feature: human-associated habitat; material: faeces | place: Denmark | collected 2008/2010 ...
GCCATTATCAATGGTACAGAAGAACTACTTGAAGAATACCGTAAACTCGGCGTAACCATCTATGCTACCGGAGGAGAAACGGCCGATGTAGGTGACCTTGTCCGTACCATCATCGTTGATTCCACCGTTACTTGCCGCATGAAACGTACGGATGTAATCGACAATGCCAATATCCGGCCCGGAGATGTCATTGTCGGACTTGCTTCCTATGGCCAGGCGACTTATGAAACGGAATACAATGGGGGTATGGGTTCCAACGGACTTACCTCTGCCCGCCACGATGTCTTTGCCAAATACCTGGCAGAAAAATATCCGGAAAGTTACGATAATCTGGTCCCCCAGGAATTGATCTATGCCGGAAATTGCAAGCTGACAGATGCTGTCGAAGGTGTGGGATTAAATGCAGGTAAGCTGGTATTATCACCCACCCGTACCTATGCTCCAGTCATAAAAAAAATACTCGACCACTACCGGCATGATATCCACGGTATGGTCCACTGTTCAGGCGGAGCACAGACAAAAATCATGAACTTTGTAGAGAATATGCATATCGTCAAGGATAATCTCTTCCCTGTCCCACCGTTATTCCGGCTAATTCAGGAACAGTCCGGTACGCCTTGGGAAGAAATGTACAAAGTCTTCAACATGGGACACCGCATGGAAATTTATGTTGACGGGGAACTAGCCGAAGAAATCATCACCATTTCAAAGAGTTTCAATATTGATGCCCGGATCGTCGGCCGTTGCTACGATAACGACGAAGGCGAAGGAAATAAGCTTACCATAATCAGTGAATTCGGGAAATTCATATACTGAACGGTAGGTTTGATCCGTAAATTTTATATATAAGTGAAACGGGAACCTTGAGGTTCCCGTTTTTATTGGTTACAATTATGTATAGAAATAATTACAATGATAATCTGGTCATTTTCTATACGGCAAATAATACGATGCACTGAGTTAATGTACCTTGACCAATAACCTGCCAACTCAAAACGTAGTGATTCCGTTTACCAAGACCAATAAGCAAATGTTCTGCCATAACAAACAGCCAATAAAAAATATCACCAGCTGAAAACCACTCCCGGCAAAACCCACGGCAAATATACGTTATTCCATCTTCTGGGAAATCAGGAACAATTACAATATGCAAGTTATTCATTAATATGATGACATGTTATTAAAACTTATCTCTATCACAAACTAAACAATTTCATTTCATTTTGTATACCAAATATTGGCAAACAGTTTGAAAACATTAAAATGATTTACAAATTTTACTAAAAATTTAAAAATCATATGGAAATGGACATTCAATACAGGCAAACGATTGTGCTACGTTGCCTGACTAAACGATTAAATCTTAATCAAGTCATTAATATACAAGAGAATCTTTTCCCTTTTGTTATTATTCCCGACATCAAGGTAATCCTGGACCTTCAACAGGTATGTTTTATGGACTGTTGTGCCATAAACAGCCTCCTCACCATGAACAGGATTGCCCAGGCCAACCACACCCTTCTGGTGCTATGCAATTTAACAGAACATGTACGCCTTTTAACCGACACTTTAAAACTATCTCACGTCCTATGTATAGAACACCAGCCTAGCAACAACTATCATTCTCTCTCCTTAGGGATACCTTTAGAGCTAAAATAAACCTGATATTGTCAATTCAATACAAAAATTGAAACAACGCTTACAAAACAAATCTATCTACTCAAACCGATTAACAAAATAATACACCATACAGTAGTAAAACATTTTATTTACTGGTGGTATTCTATGATTTTTGTTAAAACTAAAACTAATTTAACTTCTTAACCATGAATGAAAAGAAATTAACTGAGAAACAACTTGGACGTCTGAGATTAGCCTATGAAGTGCAACAAATCGCAAACCCCTATCTCAAACAAGGGATTTATTCTAAAACTGCCATTTATCTTAATTTTGTTGTAAAAGAAATTCCAATATGTATCAACACCTTCAGAAAAATGTTGAAAGAAGATGTTTCGAATTTCCCACAACTTGCCGAAGAATACCAACGTCAGGCAACCTTACAGTATTTAAACTTTCTGGATAAAAGAAGACAGAAAAGAATAAAATCCTGAGACAAGGTCATTCCGGATGAAAATGTAGGTCGTATCCGGAAATTTTAAAACAGTGCTAAAATCAAAGAAAAAGCCAATAGTAAGAACAGAATAACTTTGTCTTCTTACTATTGGCTTTCCTATTTTTACCTTGACTTGCTAGCCAGCGATATTAATGTGTCTGTAACATTCCCCGTATTCTTTGTTTCAGGTTCAGTTGGGTACTATCCACTTTTGCTTTACGTGAAGGGATAAAAAGGTCTTTGTACTTGGCCTTTGTAATCCGGAACTTCATTTTTTCCAGGGAACCTGAAATATCAACACCAGCACGGAATGGTAAAGGTGATTTCAAAATAGAAATATGATATTTAAAGGTCATATCAATATTGTGCTGTCCTCCGATAGCAGCTTTATACCGATCAATTTCCACCAGAAAGGGAAAAATCTCTATCGTACCATCCTTAATGGCCAAATCTACGGATATACTATCTATCAAATTCCGTTTCTTATTTTTAAACATCAGCATCTTCGAGATTTCGGCAAATGTCTCTCCATCCATCAACACCAAATCACGTCCGTCCAGATAAGCAGCTGCCCGCAAAGTAGGCAAATCAATCATCATCGACGAATCAAGCCAGGCATCAGCTGCAATATGAAAATCCACCGTTCCTGCAAACGAACGGAGCATAGGGAAAAGAGTATCCAGCGCAGGCATCAGGTGTACCAGGCTATCAATCCGGATATCATGCATCTGTAAGGCAAAACCAGTATATGCTTTTAAAGTATCAATCGCTTTATAGACAGCAGATGTACTCATATTAGCCGCCGAGGAACGCAATTCCAGGTCTGACAGTTCAATACATTGGTTGCGCATCACCACCTCCCCATGAATACTGTCCATCTCCAATTGGCCAAACATCACCTTCCGGATATCTGTCTGGAAAGTAAAATCAATACCCGGAGGAACCACAAACAAAGAATTATTTCCAGCCAAGCTTATCGAATCACTAACCACCGGCAGAGCTTCCATATCATCTATTTCCCCATTACCTCCAATAGTATCCCGGTAACCAGCCTCCACTTTTGCCCTATACGAAGTTCCCATTTCCATTGCCCTCATTAACTGGTTACAATCAATAAAATCGGATGTCACAATCAGCTGTCCCTGCAAAGTAGTATCTTTACGGAAGAAAGAACGGGCCATATTCGTGATACTTCCTGTCAATTTCAGATCCGAACGTCCCAATCTTACAACAGCAGAATCCAGTTCCACATCATTCATATTAAACCGCATCCGGGTACCCGGCATTTTGATCCGTACCGGGAAATAAGGAGTATAAGCCCGGAGACCTGTAAAATCAATCGTACCGGCAGGATGCCAGATTTTCGCATTACGCTTGCTACGCACAGCATCCAATTCAACATCAGCCTTCGCTAAATTCAACCGATTACCCAACATCCGTAAACGTAAACTATCGACATGCATGCTGGCATTTATTTGCGGCACCTTTTTATCCCGCTTCCAGGGCATAAGGGATGCTTTCACATCTGCTTGCTTCAAACCAACCAGTAAAGTATCCCGGACAATAAAAATCATCCGTCCCAAATGCAAATTAGAACTCATTGAAGCGATGGCTGTTGTATCCCGTAAAGGAGAAGTTTTCAGGGTCAGATAGGTAGTATCCATCAATAAACGCACTTTATTGCGTATGTGTATATCCAAACCTGAATAGCCGACAATACCATTCAGCAGGTCTTTTCCTTGTAATGTATTCAAGTTCTGACGATTGGATGCAAAAGCAATACCAGCAGACCTGATATTCAGAACAATACTGTCTTTGGGAATAAAAATTTCTACGTCTTTAGCCTGACATCCCCCTCCGACATTGATTTTTCCATAATTTCCTTCTATCACATCGCTGACCAACACCTTTCCCCGTAAAGAAGTATTCAATTTCCCCTTGCAGGTTATTCCATCGGCAAGGGGGAATATCCGGGTCAATGCCTCAAAATCGACTAATGCATCAATTTTAGCCTTCACCAAAGGGGCTGACAGCAATTGTTCTACCTGAGCTTCCAAATCAATGTCAGTGCCTCCTCCCTGCATACAAAAATGACGGAGGGTAAGATAGGATTCCTGTTCCTTCTGTAAATCCACCAAGGCAAAAAGATCCATTTCCAGGGTGTCTATTCTGGATGGCATACCCGGATAAGCAATATATCCATCCTTTATACTAAATTCAGAAGTAATCAAAGGTATATGTTGCTTTCCATACAATCCGGAAACCTCCCCTTTGCAGGTAACCTCTCCACGTACTGCCACATCATCTCTCTTTTTTAATATTGTATCAGGAACCAAATCCAACAATGTTTTCAAAGTAGGGATATGAATCCCATACTTCAGGTCAACCTGCACTGTCCGGGTAGTTGTATCTCCTCTCAAAGTCCCTCCCGCCCCAAAACGTACCCCATTTACATCAAACACTGCTTTTTCAAGCGTATAAAGCAAAGAATCCCGGTTAATCTTCATGCCGGTTTCTATTCCCAATTTCAGGTGGTTCACCAGCAATTGCCCTTCCTGCCAGAATAAAATATTCCCGGCCGAAAAATTCAGCTTCAAACGGGAACGCCTGGCTCCCAGCATCCCATCCAAGCTCAGGTTCAAGCCCGTGAGTCGGGTATAGATTTGTGTATTCCGGTCATCAAAGATAAGACACCCATTTACAACACGCACATTACGTAAACGGAGGCCGGAATTAAACCCAGCCGTATCGGCAACTACCGTATCGACAGCAACGGTATCTGCTGAGGGGCGTACTACATTCCAGTTGGCAACTCCGGAAGTATCCACGTAAGCATAAATCTCAGGCCGTTCCAACACAAAATCTTTGACAACAATACGGTTCTTTCTCAGATAAGCAATAGGGTTAATGGTGATCAAACACGATTTCATCCTCATCAGGGAATCCTGTGCCACAGGCGGAGTTGTTACCGTACTATCCCGGAACACACCGGAAATCAGCGTAGCATCTGACATTTCCAGTCCAAAATCAGGAAAAGTAGAAAAAAAGGTGAGCTCTATCTTTCCAAAATGCACTTCTGCATTCAAATATTCCGTAGCCACTTTTTCCACCGTGGGTGTCAGTTTTTCCGGTGTAAAAACAAAATGAATAAGGATACCTATGCCCACAACCACCGCAACAACCAGAATCAACAGACTCCATAAGATCCAACGCAATACACGTTTCCAAAGTACTTTTTTCATTTTTTCCAGCTATAATTCTGACATAAACTTATCCCGTTCGTAAATCCGATGTTCCGGGAAACCACCCATTAATTATAAATCAAATATTTTTTCCTGATCTGCCTGAAATTTTCCAAATCCGGCTGCCAGGTCTTCCGGATTTCTTCCTCCGTTTTCCCGGCAATAATATCTTTCCTTAAACGGTCCGTTCCTGCCAGTTTCTCAAAATAAGAAATAAAAAAGGGTTCCTGGCCCGTATAACTCCGGTAAGCCGTTATCAACCAATCCAACCTCAGGCGTGCCCCTTTTTTAACCGCTTCATACTCTCCTCTTAAATCCATTCCATAACATTTTTTTCCCAGGCATTTCGGATTCTTACTCATTCCGGGGATGCTCTCCGGCGTATATGAATAAGACATTTGCTTCAATGCAGGGTGTCCAAAAACCTGAAAGGGCGTATAAGTACCCCGTCCTTCATTCACCACCGTTCCCTCAAACAGGCAAACCGAAGGATACAACATTACCGATACCCGGTCCGGCAAATTAGGCGAAGGCGGCTGTGGTAAACTGAATGTCATCTCCCTTGTCCAATTCCGGCAAGGAACAACGGTAAGCAGGCACCTGACCCCATTTTTCAACCACCCTTCCCCATTGATCATCCTGGCGTACTCCCCTATAGTCATCCCATATACAACAGGAACAGGATGCATCCCCACAAAAGACCGATGTTTTGCTTCCAGTACTGGTCCATCTATATAAAATGCATTCGGATTAGCCCGATCCATCACAACCAGCGGAATATTTTCTTCTGCACAAGCTTCCATCACATTATGCAAAGTCGACAGATACGTATAAAAACGGACTCCGACGTCCTGGATATCAAATATCATTATCTCTATCCCTTCAAGGTCTCCAGACAACGGTTTCTTCTTCTTGCCATATAGCGAAATCACTGGCAAACCAGTAGTTTTATCCGTATAATCCCCCACCATTTCCCCAGCATCAGCATCTCCCCGGAAACCATGTTCAGGACAAAAAACACGCACCAGGTTTACCCCATGGTCCCGCAAGAAATCCACACTATGCAGTCCTCCCACGACTGAAGTCTGATTGGCAATTATACCTACCTTTTTACCAACCAGTAAAGACTCATATCCGGCAAAATCAGCAATTCCAGGATCTATGGCATACATCACCGAAGACACACAAACCGTACAAATACCTGAAAGAATTTTTTTTAATAATTTCATATTCTATCTGCTACTTCTTTTCTTCTTCCGGAAAATCAAGTTTCATCGAATACAAGATACTCTCCACCTGACGCACCATATTCCGTTTCTTTCCATCCGGAGCATAAACATATCCCATCATATAAATTACCCGGCTATTTTTCTGGTCAAGCACTACATTAAGCACAAAAGGACCTGCCATAAAATCATTCTCGGCAATCCACAACCCTTTGATCAGCATGGCATAATATTTCCCGTCATACTCATAATTAGCTGCCGTCATCGGAGTCACCATATCCAAAGCCATCCAGGTACTATCCCGTGGCCCGGGAATATATTTTTTCAGTTCTTCATTCACCCGGTCCAATATAATGTGGTAATCCAACTGACTCTGGTTGGTATAAGGCTCCTCAAAAAATATAATACCTTTACTATCTGAACGGGTCTCCGAAGAAATCCAGACAAAATTATTCGTGTCTTTATTAATCATATATCCCCCCGGACAAAACAACAACATATCATATTTTTTCTTAAAAGTCTGATAGATTTTGTTATCTGCAGTTTTCTTATACACATTAATCAAGCGGTCACGCTCTGCTTTCAGATACACACCCATCATCTTTTCCTTATTGGCATCGAAGATCTTGTAAAAAGATGCTGCATCGGGTGCAATAATCTTAAAGATTTTCTGTGAACGCGCCCAGGGACTGTCAAAATAGGCCAAAGAAGCCGTATCCGCTTTGCTATTTACCGATACCAACAAAATATTACGGTGTGCACGTGCATTCCGCTCAAAATTAGCCGGAGGCAAATTGATCAAATCAAAAATGGGCTCAGCCTGAGGCAAACCAACTTGATCCTGGCCGAAAAATTGCCTGATCGTGTCGCCCATACTACCCTCCCACTGAAGCTTTGGCATGACCACCATCAATTCATTGGTAGAACCGGTAATAGATTGCAACATAGCTCTTCCGCCTCCGTTCTCTTTACAAGAAACAAACAGAAACAATCCAAGACAAACAGGAACAATAAAATTCACTATTTTTTTCATAATCATTTATATTAATGAAATAATCAATCAATATTAATTATACATTCAGAGTTACCAAGTCTTTAAGGTTCCACTTTCGTTTCAGCAGAATCCAAAATGGCTTTCACCGCCCCAACCAGAATTTTAGCTTCGACCATCATAGGCAAACGGTATTCATCCTTACTCACCCACACCTTCATATTCTCTCCCCCCTTAAATACCTCTCCTTCCACCAACAAAGGTGAAAATACATAGCACTCTTGTTTACGGCCAGCTATTTTCAACTTATTCACTCCCAGATAGCGAATATATAAATCGTATATTTTGCTGTCAATCAATATCCGGATCGGAATAAGATCATTTTCTTTGTATTGATCAAAATCCAATTCCCGGGTCATCCATGCAACCGACAGCATATCGTAGGTGTCAGGCAACAAACGCACCGTATCTTTTCTCAGATATCTTCCGATCCGGTGCACATCTCCCAAAATCACAGAATCCTTATAATTGAAAACATAATCAAAAGTTTTATGATAATTTCCTTCATGTGCTTTCCGGGAAAATTCATATGGCAAAAAAGTCTTGCTATCGTAATGGGAGATCAGCGTATCCCGTACCTTAAAAATCCAATCTCTGGAAGGGAAAGTTCCTCCGGCTGCTTCCAGTTTCACAGCATCCGGATATTTCTCAGACTTGCTCATGGTAAATTCCACCCATCCTGCTTTCACCCAAAGAATTCCCCAGTTATAATAACCCGTATACGTCAATTTCTCTACTGGTATAAACTTAGTCTGAGAAAAGAGTGCCCCACTCCAACCTAACAAAAATATCAATAACAAAACTCGTCTCATAAATAATCCTTTTATCACTCTCCTTGTTTATACGTTCCCTGCAAATCAAATTCCTGTTCAATATCGAAGTTTTGTTTCACAGCAATTTCCGCAGGCAAATAAACAATTTCTTCCGGTTGTTGGTGTTTCAAATACAATCCCGTATCCCACACACCATTTCCATTGGTATCCAGAATAGCCCTGAATTTATATTTCCCCTCTGGCAACAACTCAAACTCAACGACACCGTCTCCTTTAATCTCTTTCTCACGGACAATGCTGTATTTCCGTTTCCCATTTTCAGGCTTGCCCGTATCCGATTTATAGAGTTGCAGAATCGTATTCCCCGTAACACCTTTCACGGTCAGCATCACTTTTCCATAATATTCCTCTGTCCGAACCTTAAAATTCTTCGATATTTTATCGTTAAAATGCCCGTATATATCATATACAGAAGCGGAATCAATCTCCAATAAATATTCACCTCCAGCTTTCCAGGGAGCATCGACATACACGGTCCTCACTTTCCGTTCATCTTCATTCACTTTAAAATCCACCGGCTGATAAAGAGTATCCACCTTCTCCGATAAACGCAAATGTTGTAATCCACTCTTATCCACAGGCCGGTCGAATTCCAAACATAACCGGGCTTTCAGATCCAGTTCACCGCTAACATTAGACTTTATCTGCAAAAACTCTATTTTCGGATGATCGTCTTCCTTCTTCTTCTTTCCTTTGGATTCGTTATCTTTCTTTTCTTTAAAAGAATAGTGCACCGTATCCGCATATAAAGTATGTTGTCCTGTACTGTCCGAACGCAGATAAGAAAGAATCACATTCAAGGTGTCTCTTTTATACACAGTAGAATCTTTAATCCACAAAGTGATGGTATCCTTTCCTACGGTCTGTTCCTTAAAATACCAATCCTCAGGCAGAGGTTCCGTTGCAAGCGTATCCCACAGGCGTGCCTGAAACTCATTTTCAGCTGGTATACTAAAAATAAAATCCAGTTTTTCCCGGTCTTTACGATCGCTATCCACCAGATACAACTGAGTGAGCTTTTCCTGGAACATCCGGATATATAAATTGCCCGGCCCATATCCCAGATATTCGGTTGTGACAATACTATCCCGGGTAATCGTGTCCCTGCCACTGATCTGTTCGATGATCCGGAACGTATCCGTACGTACCATTGGCATTACTATGGGAAATACTGTAGAATCCAAATATCCGAACATTTCCACCTCAGGGGCATATTTCTTATCTTTATTCTTATCATCAATAGCCATCACTCTGTAATGAGCCTGCCGCAAGTTAGTAAGCCTGAAAAAACCAGCACTATCTGTTCGGGCAATATAATCAGGCAATTGCAACAAAGGGACAGAATCAGCCTGATCTTCATACAATCCAACCAGAATATTCATCATAGGCTCATAAGATTCAGCATTTACAACATTCCCGCTTACCTCCAGCGTATCAATTATATCTCCCGTCGAAAAAACATAACGGTAATATCCCAGAGGATTTCCTTCATTATTATCTACAATAGCATCAGCAAAATCCATGCTATAAGTTGTATTGGGCCGTAGAGTATCAGGAATACTGACCTGTACATATTTACCTCTCAAGCTTACTTTCGGATTTTTTTTCAAAGGCGGGGAAAATACAAATTTTTCACTGACCTCCTTCAACTGCACAAACTCGCTAAAGAAAATATCCACCCGCTTTTTATCAAAATTCTTAGTATATGAAACAGGAACTTCTCCTACAACTACCGGAGGAGTAGTATCTTTGGGTCCGCCTTCCGGGTATCCCCGGTTAGCACAAGCATATACCAACAGGGCCAGCGCTATCGCACCTACCCAATCCCAACGAAAACTATTCTGATTCATCCTGCTCATCAATTCCTGTATTTTACCTATTTTACTCAATTTACAAAGATAAGTTATTCAAATAAAAGGTAAAAGGTAAAAAGTAAAAAAGTTAAATAGTTTGTGCCAGGCATCCCAAGCTGAATTTGACATCATCAGCTTCTGCCAGGACTTTCAGGCAGGCCTCCATAGTGGCTCCAGTAGTGATAACATCATCCACTACCAAAACATGCCTTCCCCGTATACGTCCGGGAGCTACCAATTCAAAAATATGCTCAACATTTTTTTGGCGCTCTGCTGCATTTTTCCCGGTTTGAGATACATTATTTTTCACCCTCACCACGACATCATCCAAAATTTCCAGAGGCAATGCTTCTTGTATCCCCCGGGCAATTTCCATCGCTTGATTAAATCCCCGTTTCCGCTCCCGTTTTTTATGCAATGGAATAGGAACGATACAATCAGCCTCACAACTCCCGGTCATTTTCTCTCCCAACATACGCCCCAGATAAGTTCCCAGCCGGCGATAAGCATGATATTTTACCAGATAAATCAGATTTTTATACGGACTGTATTTATGATAATAGAAAAGCGTATGCAATCTAACAGGCCGAAAAGCTTCATCAAAATGTTCCAACACCTCTTTGCCAGTCAAATATGTTTCTTCTGTAAAAGGAAAATCTGCCAAACACGCAGTGCATATATACTTTTCGCCCTTAATCAAGCTTTTTCCACACACTTCACACACCTGTGGAAAAAACAAATCCCATAACGCCGCCCGAATCCCCGGACTTTCTTTTTCCAACCGATTCCACAACGAACATTTCATACTGATCTATAATAATTGCTTTCCGGCTTTATAATAGTTCCATACACAAATTATTTACCTTACCACCTTAGAGCTCCTACCTCCATTTTTCATTGTTTGACAAAATTATAAGTGATCGTTCCTTTTTGCTGAGCCGGAGCATTGGGTTTTTCATTAAAACGGGAACGTTCAGCAGCATCAACAGCCACTCTCCACAAACAATCGTCAGCCTGTGACTGTGATTCCAGCACAACAGCCTTCTGGACAATCCCCCTGGGATTGACTGTAATTTCCACAACCACCCGCCCCCCATACTCGCACTTAAACACCGGAATAGGCAGGAAACGGGCATATCGGTCTTTCAGGTTATAGCTCACACTACTCTCTCCGGAATAAAAAACAGATTTCAAGGAATCCAACTCCTGTTCTCTCCGGTCGTGTACATTTTGCAGACTATCCCGTTTATAATTTTTATCCTGCCGGGCCTTATACCGCCCATCCTCACCATTCCTCTGCAATTCCTGCATAATTTCATCAACATATTCCTCCACCGAAGCAGACTGCTCTGTCCGTTTTTTCTCCACATTCTCATTCACAGCTATCGAACGTAGCAACCGGTTCACTTCTTCTGCTGAACTCTTGTGCCGGATTTCTTCTTTCCGTAATTGCTCCTCCTCCTGTTGCCGGATTTCCTCCGGATCAGGAGCCTCCATCACAATCTCCATTTCTGCATGTACTTCCACTTTACGAATTTCCATCCCCAGCAAAAGGATGGCCAATAACAAATGAAAAATTACAGTGCCCATAATTCCACGCCGATGCGGAACAATGATTCTCATAATATATTCCCTGAAAGACATTTTCAAATCTACAATTTAACATCCAAAAACTTTACCTTACGTTTGCGCCCTCATAGATCTAAATCCGGACATCAAACCCATATTTATACTTAACGTCTCCCCCAGCCCCTTCACTCAAACCGGATTGCTCTTATTGGCCGGATTCGGGATATCAGCATAGCAGGAGCAATCAGCATCACCACCGACACCACCAACACTCCGGCGTTCAGCAATAAAATATACCAGATATCGAAATGAACAGGCACTTTATCCATATAATAACTTGCAGGATCCAGACTGACAATCCTGAAAAAATATTGTATTCCACCCAAAACCAAGGCCAACCCATTCCCGACAAGCACTCCCCTACTGATCAAACCGGCAGCAATATATAAAAATAGTTTCTTCAACGAAATATTTTTATACCCCAATGCCTTCAGGATACCAATCATTGCGGTTTTGTCCAGAATCAGGATCAGTAACCCCGATACCATATTGAATCCGGCCACAATCACAATCAAGGTAAGAATTACAGCCACATTCAGATTCAGCAGATTCAACCAGTCAAAAATTTGCGGAGCAGCCTCTTGTAAAGAGGTGATTTTATAAAAATCCTGATCTTCATTCCAAGCAAGGACATGATCCAAGGCTTCTTCAACTGCTGGTATCAGCCGGATATCTTCTAATTCTATAGCAACCCCTGTCAATTGTCCGGCATCCCATCCATTCAACCGTTGTAAATGCCGGATATCACACAACACAGTCATGTCATCATACTCTTTGAATCCGGTATCATAAATTCCTTTCACTGTAAACACCCGAACCCGGGGAGGCTGTTGTACAAAATAAGCCTTGATCCGATCTCCGGCTTTCACATCCAATAACGCAGCCACAGAAGCCGAGAGCAGAATATCATCGGACGGCCGCAAAGAAGAAAAAACAGGAAATCCGCCATCTTTCAGATAACCCTTATAAAAATCGGCATTATATAAAGAATCTACTCCTTTCAGCACAACCCCGTGAATTTCGGTTTCACTTTTCAAAATAGCAGGTTTTACTACATAAGGATAGGCTTGTTTCACCTCTTCCAACGTACTCAGTTGCTGTAATAATGAATCCGGAAACAAGATTCCTTCTCCCGCATGAGCCACATCAGTCTCATAACCTGTAATATTCAGATGAGCCATAAACCCGGACAATTTAGCAGCTATCTCTTGCTTAAAGCCTGTAATGATAAAAACAGACAACAACATCACACATACCCCCAAAGCAATCCCGCCTACAGCCAGTCTGACAATAGGCACAGACACAGCTCCACGGCTCTTTCCCCGGAGCATCCTGCGCGCAATGAACAATTCCAGATTCAATTCTACCGTTTCATTTGTTTACCGGACAAAATTAAGGGAAAATATTGATTAATGATACTTCACATTACATATTCATGTTTTTTACACGCAATCGATATAAATTTGATTAATTATAAGTTAAAAAGGGATCAATATGATATTTCTACAATTAATTTTTGTATTATTGTTTCAAAATGTAAGTAATAAACAAACCTGAATCATGCAAAATAATTTGATTGACAAACAACTGGTTGAGGCAATCATGGCCCAATGTGGTGTAGACAATCTGGATAACGCGTCTATCCGTGACACAGTAAAAATTGCCAACTTATTGGAGAAAGCGACAGGAGAAAAATTTATCCGGATGGAAATGGGGGTTCCCGGCCTGTCTCCCTCGCGTATCGGAACAGAAGCTGAAATACAAGCTCTGCAACAAGGAGTTGCCCAATTTTATCCTATGTTGGAAGGTTATCCGCAATTATCGGAAGAAGCATCCCGCTTTGTAAAAAACTTCATGGATATAGACATCCGACCGGAAAGCATCATTCCTACTGTCGGGGCGATGCAAGCCTCTTATGTGGCTTTTATGGCATTAACAGAATGCTATCAGGAAAAAGACACCATATTATTTATTGATCCGGGTTTTCCCGTGCAAAAAACCCAGTTAGAAGTCATCGGTAAACCTTACATCACTTTTGATATATATGAATACAGGGGTAAAAAACTGGAAGCTAAACTAAGGGAATACCTGGACAAAGGAAACATAGCCGGCATTATCTACAGCAATCCCAACAATCCCTCCTGGGTATGCCTTACTACAGAAGAATTACAAATCATCGGACGTCTGGCGACAGAATACGACACGATCATTTTAGAAGACCTGGCCTATTTTGCCATGGATTTCCGGAAAGACCTTTCTCATCCGGGACAAGCTCCTTTCCAACCCACTGTAGCTAAATATACAGATAACTACATTTTTATGATTTCCAGTTCCAAATTATTCAGCTATGCAGGTCAACGCCTGGGATTACTCTGCATTTCCGATGCTTTGTTCAATAAAAAGTACGAACATTTGAAAGAACGCTACAAATCAGAAAAACTAGGCTACACCATTACCTATAAATTGATTTACACCCAGACCTCCGGAACTGCACATTCTCCGCAATATGCAGTAACAGCCATATTACAAGCTGCCAACGAAGGCAAGCTCAACATCCTGGCAGATGTGAAAGAATACGGGAAACGAGCTGAAATCATGAAAAACTTGTACCGGAATGCCGGTTTCGAAATTGTTTACGATAAAGACGGAGAAGAAGAAGTCGCAGACGGATTTTACTTTACGATTATGTATCCGGGTATGTCTGGAGCCGAATTAGCCAAAGAACTCCTTTATTATGGCATATCTTCCATCACTTTGAAAGGATGCGGCAGCAAACGGGAAGGACTAAGAGCCTGTGTTTCCCAGGTTGGGCTCGACAAGATGTCCATTTTGGAGGAAAGAATCGGACGATTTGAAAAAGATCACCGGATAAGACTTCACATGCGATAAACCAGGTGTGCAAAAATGAGAAAAATAATTTCTCACTTGGAAAAAGGATGTGAAACTTTAAGGTAAACCTTGAAAATAAAATCATCTTTTTTTGTACTTCAGATTTTAAAATGTAATTTTATACCCGGAATCGATTACAAAGCGTAATAAAAATATACAATTATTTGACAAATTATAATTTTTTAAGATTATGGCAAAATTCAGAGGAGCTATCGTTGTTGACACCGAACATTGTAAAGGATGCAGTTTGTGTGTTGTAGCATGTCCTACTCACGTAATAGAGCTAAATCCCGATGTAAACGGCAAAGGCTATCACTACGCATACATGAAAAATCCCGAAGTTTGCATCGGTTGTGCGAGTTGTGGTTTGGTATGTCCTGATTCTGTAATCACAGTTTACAAGAAAGCAATAGAATAACGATAAGGGCCTTCGTTCACAAGAACGGAAAACGAGAAAGCCTGGCGGTTTAATTCAAACTTCACAACCAGGCAATGTAAGAGCCCCTGTTCAAGTGCAAATTTAAAATCAATAAGTTCATTCGTAATTTAAAAGAATATGGCAGAAGTAAAATTAATGAAGGGTAACGAAGTCATTGCAGAAACCTCCATCCGTT
>ERZ780154.1073-NODE-1073-length-15403-cov-1.79711_pt1 | contig 15403 bp, 8 predicted proteins | sample MGYA00511568_ERZ780154 | MGnify/ENA primary metagenome ERZ780154 (study PRJEB29588, sample SAMEA2142525) | human gut metagenome | biome: human gut; feature: human-associated habitat; material: faeces | place: Denmark | collected 2008/2010 ...
CCCAGCTCCAACTGCCGATCCATGATCTGTTGTCCCAAAGCAACATGACTATCTATCCAGGACTTCGGAAGCGGTCCGCCATAACTCTGGATATTTTGCATCCATTGCCAGGCAAAATGCCCGGGTCCTGTCAGGAAAGAACGGGCTTCTTCATCAGTGAACCCAAAACGCAATAAAGTATTATACCATACTCCTTCCAACCCAACTACCGATAAAGGCATATTGATTGCATTCATTGCCATATAATCAATTTCCCTTTGCCAACGCTCCCAATCCCACCATGAAGCAGTGTAACTGATCGTACAATAATTAAAATAAACCCGGTATTTTCCCTGTATGATACGACGCTCCTTACCTGTAGGCAAGGGTAATTTTTCAGGTAACCGCAATTGGTCGCCAAACCAGGAAACATGTGCATGACAGGTATATTTCAAATAACGATTATAAGCCGTAGCCAAAGACACTGCATTATTACCCCGTAAAACAACTTTTTTTCCCTTTGAGTCTATTTCATATACATCATTCCCATTTTCCGGCTGAATTAATTCCAAACGGAATTGCCGGGCATAACCGGGAGTGATCCGTTCTATCAATTCATAAACTGCTTTCTCAGGAGTTTTTCCGAAAGTCAGTAATGAAAAGCTACAAAATACAATAAAAAAAATCTTTTTCATATAGCTGGCTATTTAGTTGAATCCATGTCTCTTAGTCCCTGAAATCCATAGGTACATTTCTTTTCTGCTGCTGAGGGCCAGCAGGTTCCGGATGTGCATCAGGTTGCCGGGCATCAAAATAATAAATTCCCAGTTTATCAAATTCCCGGTATGCATTCTCCATTCTTTTTGTAAAACTAACATAGTCTTTCAGGGCAGGTTGTGTCCATGCAGCCTCAGCCAAAGCACACAAACGTGGAAAAGTCATAAAATCCAACCGTTTTATGGTATGCATCCGTTCAGTCCAAACATTAGCCTGTATTCCCTGAATATGGGACAACTGGTCTGCTGGTATATTCCAGGCTCCCAATCCTTTATCAGGAAAAGCATAAACATCTTCCAAAGGACAGAAACCTGCCCAAACCCTTCCCCATTTATGGCCCTGATACTGGATAAAATCAAAATACAGAGGCCGGCGCGGACACATCACAGTCGTATATCCTCCTGCCAAAGACTTTTTCAACTGATTAATCCGGTCATGCCGCCACCACATGATTATAGTCTCTTTAGAAGAAACATTCAAATCCAGCAACTCATCCCAACCCACCAATACTTTACCCAAAGCATGCACACTATCCACCATCCGGTGCATAAAATACCGCTCAGCTTCTCTCACCTCTTTCATACCTTCCCTTTTCATCAGGGCTTGTACATCAGGATCTGTCAACCATGCTTTTATCCCATACGCTACCTCATCTCCGCCGATATGCAGATAAGGGGATGGAAACAACGCTGCCACCTCACGCAATATATCCGTTAAAAAAGAATAAGTATCTTCCTTCCCAACATTAAAGGTAAAATCAGGATGCTCCGGAGTTCCTCCCCCCGAATATTCCGGATAAGCATTATTTGCCGCCGTTGCATGTCCAGGCATATCAATTTCAGGAATCACTTCAATATGACGTTCCGCTGCATAGGCAACAATCTCCCGGATTTCTTCCTGGGTATAAAAACGTACATCCTGACAATTGGGATCACTCCAATTTCCTTTCCCACCCACTGAAGTTAACCTGGGATATTTCTTAATCTCTATACGCCAACCCGGTTCATCTGTCAGATGCCAATGAAACTTATTCAATTTATAATAAGCCATCTGGTCAAGCAATTGTTTCACTTTTTCTTTTCCGAAAAAATGACGTGCTTCATCTAACATATATCCTCTCCAGGCATAACGGGGAGAATCCTGAATCTCACAACATTTTAACGTTCCTCCTTCATTATTCACCAACTGCAAAAAAGTCTGTATGCCATAAAAAATACCGGTAGCTGTGCTCCCACTGATTATGACCTGCTTGGGAGTTATCTGTACACGATAAGCATCTTTCTGCTGACAACCAGCATCACACATTAGCGCAATCGATGTCTTTAATGAACCTTTTTTTACTTTCATCTGAAAAGACAACGCCTGAAGCTTTTCTTTTAAAAAATTAGCTTCAGACAAAAACATAGGATCAGCATAACCGATCGTTCCTTTTTGTAACCGAAATTCCCCTGCATGCTCCGTTATCGATTCCGGATAAGGGATAACAGCCACTTTTTGCCCCTGCATTCCAAGTGGAACAAACAAACAAATACCAATAAATACAGCTATTACTAATTTCATCTGTCAAAATATTACAACTTATCCCGGATCTAAAAAAAAGACCCGGAATAAGTCACATGATTAAAAACCCACATGTTCCTTATCACTATTTAAGGATTCCGCTTCACCTGCTTTCATTTCTCTTGTAAAATGCCAAAGAATCGTATCTTCATATACCTTACCATCCTTTTTCACCACAGCTTTTAAAGTATTATCCCCTTTGCTCAATTTTACATTGGTAAAGATATAATGAATATCTGTATATCCTTTCTTAACCCCTTCCAATTTTTCCCCATTCAGGTACAATTCAGGTTGTCCCATATTAGAATATACAGTAACCTCTGTCAGTTGTTTTTCTCTTTCTTTCAAACGCCTCTGCGTAATGTAAACCACCGGATCTTTACTCCAGTTTGCTTTATAAAAGAAATAAGAATCTTTCTTGATTTTCCGGTCGATGGTAATCAATCCCTTCATATTACGGGCAGGCACACCTCCACGGTCAGACATCGGCACTCCGAAATCGAACATATTCCACAAATAGGAAGCAACAATATACGGATGGCTGGCTATCACGCTCCACTGATACTCGTGTAATTTCGTCTGGAAAGTTTCCGGATAATAAGGTTTTCCCCAATTCAAAGACTCTCCGAGGTATTCCGTCTGATGGGCAATATTAGCGTCAGCCCCATATTCTGACAACATAAATTTATATCCCGGATATTTAGTCTCCAGGTTTTCTATCCAGGGAACAATGTCCTGAATTTTCCGCTCATACCAACCAAAATAACGGTTCATGGCCTGAATATCGGCATTCAGGTTTACCGGATGTTCCATTGTCCCATAACCATTTACAGAAACAGTATATCGGTCAGGATCTTCCGATTTTGCCAGGTCATGCAATTCCTTGGTCAAAACCGCAGTATAGTCCTCAGGGCTATAAACTTCATTATGCAACCCCCAGACATAAATAGAAGGATGATTAAAATTCTGACGGATCAGTTCACGCAATTGCTCTTTAGCATTAGGCCCTTCCTGGGTGGAAACCCGGTTTACAAAAGGTATTTCTGCCCATATAATTAATCCGAGGCTATCACATTTTGCATAAATGTAGTCAGATTGTTGATAGTGGGCAAAACGAACTGTAGTAGCTCCGATATCCATAATAGCAGCCATATCAAAATCATGATTCTCATTCTTTAAAGCCGATCCGATTCCCCACCAATCCTGATGCCGGCACACTCCATACATCGGATACTTCTCTCCGTTCAAATAAAATCCCTTCCCTCCGATAATCTCAAATTTACGAATTCCAAGAGGCTGTACAATCTCATCAATGACCTCATTGCCCCGCTTCACCCGGGTCACCACTTTATACAAATACGGATCTTTTCTTCCATGCCATAAATGCGGTTTCTTCATCTGAAAAGCCTGTTCAAAACATTGTTCCCCCTGAGGCAATACCACGATATTCTGTGCTTTCTTCAGACAGAGTTTACCAGAATAATCATAGATTGTATTTTCCAATACCACGTTCTGAGGGGTCAATTCCTTATTTTCCACCTTCACCTTCACCTGTACATCTGCACTCTTGGAAGAGACATTTTTCTGGGTAATATACACACCCGAAGAAGCACAATCATTCACTGCAATATTTACCTTATCAGTAACAATCAACCACACCGGGCGATAGATTCCCCCATATACTCCAAACAATACATGATTAACAGGTATTACCTCAGGCGAAGAAGCATTATTAACCCGTACCAGCAATTCATTCTCCTGGCCATACTTCAGCGATTTTGTCAATTCAAATGCACAAGCCGAATAACCTCCTTTGTGATTTCCGATATACCGGCCATTCAAATATAAATCCATTACCTGTCCAACCCCCTCAAAACGCAAAAACACCCGTTTTCCCTTCAAGCCTTCTTCCACTTGGAAATTTTTTCTATAATAAGCTTCCCCGGCATAAAACTGATTGTATTTCAACTGCATATCCCGTGCATTCCAGGTATGCGGAATCTGCACTTTATCCCATTTCCGGTCAAATATATCCTTATACTTAACCGCATCCTGAGTAAAAGGACCTTTCCTGAAAGTCCAACCGTCATTAAAAGACACAACTTTTCTTCCATCAGCCATCGCATGGGATATGAAGAAAATCCCTAACATCAACCAAAACAATTTAACTTTAACCATCATTTATTATTTCATTTTTATAGTACTTCCTTTCTCTTCATTCATTGGCAATAAAACCTTATTTTCCAGTTCACAAACAGCATTTTTAAAATATATATTGATTTCTTTTTTATCCAAACACGGATCAGCCACATAGACCGATGGGTTTTCCGTATATGCCCCGCGGACCATCACAGTACAAGGCTGGTCCGCACGTAAATGAACTTTTCCCATCTCCAGGCTTGCAGGAGCATAACAAACCAGTTGCAAGACATCCAATTCCTTCTGATAGACAGCCTGTACCAAAGTATCATTCCGGACCACGACAACCTGAGTGGTATCATAGGCAGGAATCGATCCAACCCCAGGCACCATTAAGTACACATATTTCCCCTCCTGAGGATAATCGCCGTGATCTATCCAAAGGCTAAACGTTTCCCCTTTGACCGGACGGAGAGAATAGTTATAATTGATGTCGTTCCATGCTCCGGTAGCTGTCTTCACCTCATATTTAAAGTTTGTTCCTTCCGGGAAATAATACAGGATCTGATTATGCAACACCTTATTTCCCTCCACTTCCAAACTTTGATAATGACATTGCTCCACAGTCGTCGATATCTTACCCCCTCTTTCACCACCAATACCAGCTCCCAGACAAACAATTTCCTGATCAAACATAAACCAGCTTTTACAAGCCTTTATATCAAAATCGTTCGTTTGATAAGCCATCATACTATATTCTCCATCCGACACCCCTCCTGAAAAAACATTTTTTCCCCGTTCCCCCCAGGGAGCTGCCACCAAATTCTCATTTTCTTCATAAGCCGTAACCCCGGGAATACGATTCCAGTTCCATAACGGAAAAATATTATAATATTCATCACCCATCCTTCGCAAACAAGTAGCTCCGCCGGATAATAAACGTCCTTTCAGATTCTCTCCGTTTCCACTTTCTATTTTTACCGTACGCACCGAAGAAGTACGCACCGAAAAATCAAATCCCTTCCGGTTATGCAAAGCATAATCAGACCGCCAGAACACCTGACTAAAGGGATACCGGGCGGAATCACTATGTCCCTGAAAACGTGCCTTCAATTTCCCATATTCCGTAGCATATAAAGAATCCAGTCCCTGCATTTTCTCCAGCAAGTCCGGAATGTTTCCATGATATACAGCCCCTTCCCGGCTAATTCCTCTCCCCAGTACACTGAAATCAATATAAGGCCCACGAAATACATTCAAATAGGTTTCCCGCACAAAACGGCTGAATATCTCCAACTGCTCGTCCTTCAACGCATAAGAAGTCCCCTGCAACCACCCGGCAACTTTCACTACATTATGCACAAAAACTTCTCCATATCCCCCAATATACAATTGGTTTCCATGTTGCTGATAAGAATAATCTGCTTGCAAACCCTCCTGATTCGTAAAACGAACCGGGTAAAAAATCTGTCCTGAAGCAAAACGGACAATACTATCATCCTTCATCAGACACCCTCTTTGCAAATGATGAACTGCGATATCTTGTTTGTTGGCACCAGTCCATTTACGTGGATCAGGCCATGCCATCAACAAAAACAGTTGTTGCTGCAAATTTACAGGCAAAGGTTTTACTCCGGCATCCAGCAAAACCAAAATATCTCCCAAACGCTGGGGTACTGCAATCTGGTTATACCACCAATTGTGAGATTCAGGTTTACATTCCACCCAAAAAGACAAGGCATCCTGGATAGCTAAAAATAAAGTATCATTCCCGTGATAGCGGCTTTTCGGACTGACATAAGCCAATGACAACATATAAACCCGGTCTAAATGACGTATCTGTTCCCAATTGGTCCTAAAAAAACAGGTATAATCCAGATCTGTCCACTTTCCTCCCCTACGCAATTTTCCAACCCAATGTTCAACCAATGAATCATTCCGGCTAATGGCTTTGCTGTTCAACATTTCTTTACGCATCCGGTCCAGTATCAATGCAAAATGATCTTTCCGCTCCATCACGCGGGAGTGAACAACCTCCGGTTTCAAAATATAATCTGCAGGCAATCCTTTATCTGCCCGCTCCACACGCCCCTGGATTTTCAAATTGATCACGCCGCAATTCGTATACACCTCTGCCATACCCAGAAAATCTGATTCCTGACGTCCCATCGGATTATATCCTAAACGAATAGTTGATTTCCCACCAGGCTCCACAGGTTCTTTAGACCATTCCGAAGCCATGCATCCACAACTTGGTATAACCCTCTTAATGTACAAAGACTTCTCTCCTGTATTCATGAAATCGAAATCATGATACACTACTCCATTTTCCTCGCGGATCGTATGAAAATCATAACTATATTCACAGAATTCCATTTTCTGTGAACATAACTGTAATGAATATAATACTAAAAAACTTAGAATAATAAACTGTTTCATCCAAAATCCGATCATTGTATAACTCAAACACGCACAAATTCCCCAAACAAATCCAATTTGTCTTTCTATTTATATAAATTCTACTCTACAAACAATATTTCAAAAATAAACATCATTTTTTACATCCTGCTAATTTTTTCCCCGAAATGAAAAAAATAAGAAGATTCTGAAATAAAATGAGATTTATTTTAAATCTTTCCAACTTTAAACTCAGCAACACATACAGCCCCTCTGGATAAACTTGAATTACCATTTTCAGAGAATCCTTCTAACAAAGTCAGCCGCAAGTAACGTCCTGTTACTGTCTTCTTTAATTTAAAACGTTCTACTTTAGCTCCATTCGGCTCTGAACAAACAAAATTTCCAACTTTTACCCAATCCCCTTGGGCTGAATTCCGGACTTCGACACAAAATTTATGACAGTTAACCCGTGCCGAAGAAAAATTACGTCCCTTATACTCAATGTAATTAAATGACTCCGGCTGATTCATATCGATAACCAATATGGGATTACGGTCATACTTCGGACGATTTAAAGCCGGGCTCGCCCAAAAAGTTCCGGAATTACCGTCCAGCATATTTTCTGGTTCCTCCCCGGACTTAGAACGAAAATATTTACTTTCTTCAGGAACAATTTTCCAGCTTGTACGGACAATTTCTCCTTCCGATAGCCCATAATCATCATCCCGTAGTTTTACTTCAGGAATCCGTTCCGTAAAACAATCCGGAATCAAGGTCTCATCCCATTTTTCCCAAAATTTCTCCCCTTTATATTCCGGTAACTGAGCCATATCTTTTGCTGCAAAAGACCCGTATTTTATTCCCCAAAAATCAAAGAAAGGACGCATATCTGCATGAGCATATTCACAAACCCGTTTACAGAAAAATTCACGCCGGTTATCATTGGAGGAGGTGATTATTGACGCTGTTTTATCCGGAAGTTCCCGTGCACTCTTACTCAGATAAGCATACAACCTCCAACCGAATTGTTGGGCCAACTGGCAGAATGGAATCAACCGGCTATCATGGTTTAAATTCTGGTCAAAATCCCGTTCTGCAGGTTTTATCGCCTTGTACTGGTCAATATAATCTTGCCACTTCGCAGCCCTCGATTGTCCCCAATTATGCCGTAAACGGTTACCTGCATAGAGGGCATGGAAATTATTGGAAACTTCACCCAAAACTCCCCATTTCCAACAAGCCACCTGATAAGTATGTCCTAATTCATGATAAAATCCCCAAGATTCCCCATCATTTTGCATCCGGCTCAGACTAGCACCCCGCTGTGCATATCTGGATCCTCCGAACATACAAGGATAACCGGCATAAGCAGCACCAGCATGTATTTGTATATCCTGTACACAACGGGAAGGAAATTCAGGAGAATGATGCAACCACTCAGAAGTCGTATCTGACAACCCATGAAAAGCATTGAAATCCAATACTATAGCTTCTTTATAAAATTTCATCAATGCTTCAGGATCTTCAATAGTCTTCAGGATCTGAGTGGACATAGTCCAGATCATCCGATCGCACGCAATCTCAGCAAAGGGTACTGTTGTGGAATCGATCTCTCTCCGCCAGACTTTCGGATCGGTCTTCCCTAATACAAAATCCGGAGATTTTACAGCTCCGCTGATGATAAATGTCTCCGGTTTCATAAAAGGTTCCTCCGGAATAATATAAATATTACCTCCACTTACATTCACAATGTAAGTCGTATCACCATCCAGCAATTCCTGTACCACAAAAGGTTTTTGCAGACGCTTCCAAGGTTTCTGCTTCTCACGCAAAACACTGCTGGATGCTCCAATCCGACACATGACTTTTTTCCCTTTCAAAGATGCCGGCTTTACCACTCCGATAACTTCACAAGGCGCAGCATACAATCCCGTTGAAAACCAAGCCCGGTTCCCAGTCAGCGAAAAACGGGATGAAGGATGCATCCGCCGATAAACTCCATCAATTTCTACTGGCACATTTTTCAGTCTCTCTTCCCGGTCTCCAACCAGTCCGGGCCACTTTTTCACTACTGTCCAGACAGAATCCGGAACCTCAATTTTTTTTATTACATACTCCTGTTTCAAATGACAATTGGCAAGGCCTATTAATATAGCCAACACACCCCATATACGTACCATAGTGTATCAAATATTAAAAAATTTCCAAGTCCGATAAAAACACAACTCTATCGATTGCACAAGTATATTAAACTCTTTTCATTTTTCATTTTAAAATTTCAAAGATTTATAGATAAAAGATGATTTTAAAAGATTTATAGATAATTTTTAATCTCATAGAGAAACAAAAAAGACGGAACAATTTACTTATTCCGTCCTTTACCGGTTTATTTTTAAGTTGAAACTACAATTCTACCACTGATTATAATGTACTTTCGTTTCATTCCATTTATCTTTCGGGCTATGAGGTACAGCCGGATAACCGACAGGAATCACACAAAGTGAATTAATCTCATCCGGAATCCCGGTATATTTCTTAACCACCTCCATCCGTTCAGGATACGGATAAGTTGCCGTCCATACTGCTCCTAAATCCAATGCTTCAGCAGCTAAAAGTATATTCTGGGTAACAGCAGAACAATCTAAATACCAATAGGAAGATTTGGTGGTATCTCCACACACAACAATGGCCGTCGGAGCCTCTTTCAACATCTTAGCATAAGGCAAAACAGCTGCCATAGAATCCAGTACTTCCCGATTGTCTATTACAATGAGTTCCCAGGGACGTACATCTTTGCCGCTAGGTGCTGCCATCCCGGCTTTCAATAACAATTCCAGCTTTTCTTTCTCAACTGGCTTAGGCAAATATTTCCGGACACTTTTCCGGGAAAAAATATTCTCCAGAGCATCCTGTGTTTGAAATTTTCCTTCTTTTTCCTTTGAATGATCACATGCTGTCATAGCTAAAAAAATAAAAGAAACAGTAATTAATTGAGTTAATTTCATATAATTAAAAAATTACAAATTATAAATTACCATATCCGGACACTCACTCACAAACAGCCACTGACCAGGCTTTATTTTTTTAATCGGACAACTTCCCCCAGTGCAGGAATATTCACCCGGATTTTCCGTTTCCGGGCTTCATCGGCAAAGACAGTAGGAGGATCACTTAAAGGCTCATCCGATAAATCAAAAGTCCCATAGTGCATCGGAATAGTTATCCTGGCCTTCATTTGTTCCGCCGCAGTCAATGAATCATAGGGTGAAATGTGGTTAGGTTGCATAAACCAACGGGGTTTATAAGCCCCAATTCCTAATAAAGCGTAATCAGGCGCTCCAAATAATTCCTGTATTTCTGAAAAATGACTTGAATAGCCGGTATCTCCCCCATAATACACCGATAATCCATCCGTTTGTAACATAAAGGCCCCCCAAAGCCGTTGGCCACCATCATTCAACGAACGTTTACTCCAATGCTGGGCAGGAAGAAAAGTGATCTTCAACTGTTCATCCTTCATTTGTTGATACCAACCAGCTTCAATCACCTGCATTCCCGGACACCATCCCCGTATCAGCTCCCCCGTACCCAATCCGCAAAATGCTTTCATCCGGGGATTATTTTCAAAAAGACGGGTAATACTAGGCTTGTCCATATGGTCAAAATGATCGTGGCTGATTAATAAATAATCGATATTTTTAAACAGGCCCGGATCGGCCGGCAACTTACTTTTCCGCCGTACAAAAGGGATATTCCCAAAAACAGGATCAAACATAACCCTTTTACCAGCCAATTGCATATAAAAAGAATTATGTCCTAACCATACCAAAGAGTCTCCTGTTATCTGCTGAAGATTATATAAAGGAAATAATTGCGGTTCCCAATTTTCAAGCCGTTTTTCCCTCCGCTGTGGATTTGGAGAAAAACGCCATTTCATCACATTCCCAATCCCATGCTTGGCCCGGTGTTGCCGGTTTACAAAACGTCCTTTGACAACAGGATTCCCCCGCCAATAAGGTTTCACTGTTATCAATCCCTCATTTCTGCGAAAAATGATGCGCTCTCCCATGTTGTCCAGTTTTACACCCTAAGTTTGCTACAACAAATATACATTTTCGTCCCCTGATTAATTAACAATTTTACCTGAAAAATCATTAACAAATAGACAATTTTGTTATACACACTCTATAGTGCACATGAATCCTGATTTAAAATAACTTCCTTTGCCTGAGTATAAAAAGGCAAACGTTCCTGAAGATGCCGGCATACAAACTCCCGAATATCCTCATCGTTCAACTGACTGACAATCGGACGTTTATGTTTTCCCCGGATTAAGCGTTCCACAATAGTATCTATATCAGTATTCAAAAAAATAGTCTGTCCCTGGGCATTCATATAATCCATATTATGGTTGAAACAAGGTGCTCCTCCACCTGTTGAAAGGACAAAATCTTCATACAATTCACAAATTTCCTGCAAATAACGGGTTTCTAACTTACGGAATCCCTGTTCTCCTTCTGCTGCAAAAATCTCTGGAATCGTCCGGTGCTCCCGGTCTGCTATATAACAGTCCAAATCAATAAAACGGATACCTAATTCCGTGGCCATGATCCTTCCCCGGCGGGGTTTACCACAAGCCATATATCCAACAATAAAATACTTCATACCCTTCTATTACGTTTAAATCTCCATTTTCTTTCCATCCGACCTAGGCTTTATCTCCGGTTTCAGGATTTTCAAAATTCAATTTCATCTGCTCGTCATTTGCCAATTCTTCCGGATTGGTGATTTCGAACTCAACTTCCGGATTGATTTCATCCGTTTCGTTTTCTTTTACTAAAGGTTCTATCTCCCGGATTTCCTTCACCTCAAAAGTAGTAACCCGTTTTCCCCGTGCCTTATACGACTTTTCTCCGATAAATTCATCTGCAACAATCACTTCTGCCGGACGAGCCTCATATCTACCCCCGAATAACACTTCAAAGCGGGGATGCCGTTCAGAGCTCAGACATATCAAAGCAGAACCTTCTGCCTCTCCGATGATTGAATTCAATTTCACAGCATCTTCAAACCGGAAACGCTTCAGATAATAAAAACCTTGTTCTGCATCATAAAATACGGCAGACCAAACTTTATCCGCCTCAAATTTTTCAAAGACCACATACCCCTCATCATAATGATTATTCAAGTCAAAATCAGTGGTATGATAAGTTCCATTCTTATTGACCACCAAAATCCGGTCTTCTCCCTGAAATTCTCCCAGATATTTTCCCCGATTATCCGTATTCAGCCGCAAAACATCTTCGTCCAGCCAGATCTTGCAACCTCCCAACGTAGACACACCTTTTTGCACTACGCTGATCTTGTGAATATCGTTTTTTGAAAGCGTATTTCCCTGCGAGTCACGCCCTTTTATGGCTAAGGTAGCAAAATCATATTCAAACACCAGTTTTTTTATACTGGGTTTTGGTTTCAGACATACCTTGATCACCTCAGCTTCTCCATTGGGATTAGCAGAAAAATATAAAATCCGGGAACCAGAAGTTCCTTTTGTCAGATTATACACTTTATCGCGAGTCACCCCTGTCACATTAAAACGTTTCACGTAAGCTGCCCCATATTTCCCATCCCGGTACACCACATTATAAATGGTACGCTTATCGTTTTTCTTAAACACATTGACATATTGTACATCCTTACCAACAAAAATTTTATCTGCCACCTTTGTCACGTAATAGCTACCATCTTTCTTAAAGATAATAACATCATCCATATCTGAACATTCACAGATGAACTCGTCCTTCTTTAAAGCGGTTCCTATGAATCCTTCTTCCCGGTTGATATACAATTTCTCATTGGCAATCACCACTTTGGCGGCTTCAATATTTTCAAAATTACGAATCTCTGTTTTCCTCTCCCGGCCTTTACCATATTTAGCCTTTATTCTCTCATAATAAGCAATAGAGTAAGGAATTATATGTTCTATATTATTCCTTACGTCAGCTATTTCAGTATTTAAACTCTGGATATAACGGTCTGCTTCCTCCGAGCTGAATTTAAGGATACGCTTCATCTTAATTTCCAGCAATTTCTTAACATCCTCGTCCGTCACCTCCCTGTAAAGCTTTGGTAAGAAAGGCTTCAAACGCTCATGCACATGAGCAATCACCAATTCCATGGTTTCACTTTCCTCAAATTGCTTGTCTTTATAGATCCGTTCTTCAATAAAAATCCGTTCCAAAGACACATAATGCAACTCTTCGAGTAATTCCTGTAGCCGGATCTCCAACTCCTGCTTTAACAATCCCACCGTATCGTCCGCCGATTGCCGCAAGATATCTGAAACCGGCATAAAACGAGGTTTCTCATTTTCAATCACACAGGAATTAGGAGAAATAGACAATTCACAATCTGTAAATGCATATAAAGCATCTATCGTTTTATCGGAAGATACCCCAGGTGCCAACTGAATTAAAATTTCAACCTCCCGGGCCGTATTATCGTCAATCTTCTTTATTTTAATTTTTCCTTTTTCATTAGCTTTGATAATACTGTCTATCAGGGATGAAGTAGTCCTTCCAAAAGGAATTTCAGTGATCCTCAGAGCTTTATTGTTATTATCTTTTTCAATCTTAGCACGAATCTTCACATTTCCTCCACGCATTCCATCACAATATTTTGACACATCCACCATTCCGCCGGTAGGAAAATCAGGAAAAAGCACAAAATCTTCATGCTTTAAATGGGCAATACATGCATCTATCAACTCATTAAAATTATGAGGCAATATTTTAGAAGCTAAACCAACTGCAATTCCTTCAACCCCCTGGGCCAAAAGCAAAGGAAATTTTATGGGCAAAGTAACGGGTTCCCGGTTACGGCCATCGTAGGAAGGCTTCCAATGAGTAGTCTTCGGGTTAAATACCACTTCAAGAGCAAATTTAGAAAGACGGGCTTCAATATAACGGGGTGCAGCTGCACCATCTCCTGTCAATATATTTCCCCAGTTTCCCTGACAATCAATCAACAGGTCTTTTTGTCCCAGTTGCACCAAAGCATCCCCAATAGAGGCATCTCCATGCGGATGATATTTCATGGTATTTCCGATGATATTAGCTACCTTATTGTAACGTCCGTCATCCAATTCCCTCATAGAGTGCAAAATACGGCGCTGTACAGGCTTTAATCCGTCATTTACATAAGGCACTGCACGTTCCAAAATCACATATGAAGCATAATCCAGAAACCATTTCTGATACATTCCATCCAAATGTTGAATGGAACGGATCCGGCCATTCTCTTCACCGGGATGCTCTAGTACTAAGCGTGGTTCATCTTCTTCCGGATGCTGTTCCCCCGCTTCCTCTAGCCCCTTACTCCCTTCCTGCTGTGCCTTTTGATTCCCAATTGTTCCGTCTTGCTCTTTCTCCTCTTTCCGGCCTCCCTCCATATTCAGATCCATGTCAATTATATCCTCACCCATAAATATTGTAGCTTGTTCAAATGTTCAGTTATTTAAATATCCGTTCACCCGGAATAATTCATCCGTGATTTCTTCTCACCTATAGTCCTCAATTGCTATTATCGTAACTCGTCTTTTTCAATATACAAATTATCAATGATAAAATCCTGACGTTCAGGCGTATTCTTTCCCATATAATAACTCAGTACATCATTGATCGAATCCCCTTTGGAAAGCCTCACTGGCTCCAAACGAATATCTTTTCCGATAAAATGGACAAACTCATTCGGTGAGATCTCTCCCAGGCCTTTAAAACGGGTAATCTCTGGTTTAGGTCCCAACTTCTGAATAGCGTTTTCACGTTCCAAATCCGTATAGCAATACCGCGTTTCTTTCTTGTTACGAACCCGGAATAAAGGCGTTTGCAATATATAAACGTGTCCGGCTCTCACCAGATCCGGGAAAAATTGCAAAAAGAAGGTCAATAACAGTAAACGGATATGCATACCATCCACATCAGCATCCGTAGCTACAATCACATTATTATAACGCAATTCCTCCAACCCGTCCTCAATATTCAAGGCTGCCTGTAACAAATTAAATTCTTCATTCTCATAAACGATCTTTTTAGTCAGTCCGTAAGAATTCAAAGGTTTACCCCTAAGGCTAAATACAGCTTGTGTATTCACATCCCTGGATTTCGTTATAGAACCGCTGGCCGAATCTCCCTCTGTTATAAAAATAGAAGATTCATTTTTCCGTTCATGATTAGAATTGAAATGCACCCGGCAATCCCGCAGCTTCCGGTTATGCAGACTCACCTGTTTAGCCCGTTCACGTGCAATTTTCTGTACACCGGACATCGCTTTCCGTTCCTTCTCCGTCTCCACAATTTTCCGAAGCAACAATTCAGCTGTATCCGGATTCCGGTGCAAATAATTATCCAGCTCCTTATTTACAAAATCCATAATAAAATTGCGCACCGTTGGACCGTCCGGACCAATATCTTTTGAACCCAACTTGGTCTTAGTCTGCGATTCGAATACAGGTTCCTGCACTTTGATACTGATAGCTCCAATGATGGAA
>ERZ780154.1091-NODE-1091-length-15101-cov-3.00538_pt1 | contig 15101 bp, 15 predicted proteins | sample MGYA00511568_ERZ780154 | MGnify/ENA primary metagenome ERZ780154 (study PRJEB29588, sample SAMEA2142525) | human gut metagenome | biome: human gut; feature: human-associated habitat; material: faeces | place: Denmark | collected 2008/2010 ...
GCGGCAAACGCCTGACGGCGAGCGAACAAATTAGGGGAACCCAGCGGAGAAATATTTTTTCGGGAGGTTAGGAAAATAGCGGGAGAGAAGAGATGAATGGGGGTTAGGGGATTGCGTATGGCGAAAATAAATACATATAATTTATCTACACTACCCTCTTTCGGATATGAGGCAGTATTTTTAAGCAGAATATCCGAAAGAGACCACTTTTCCTTGCTATCTTTACGGTTTTGCAGTAGAATGAAGGGGCACTTAAATTCATACTATCTAAAAAAGTAATCGTTCTCGTTGTTGAGCCGGTTACTTTTTTTGTGCTATATTCTGATTTCACGTTTGTAAAAAGAACATCCTATATGGATGACCTGGCGCAGCGCCATCTTGTTTCAGATTGTCAATTTTTTCACTTGTATAATGAGGCATTTTATGATACGTTGTATCTAACGATACTCGGGAGAAAAGGAGAGTCTTTTATATGTCTCAGGAATACATTACATTTACCGTCGGTCAGAAAAAGAACATTGCTCTGATTGCACATGACAATGAAAAATCAAAGCTGATTGCATGGTGCAGGGAACACAAAGCAGAACTTGAAAAACATAATCTGTACGGAACCGGCACAACCGCCCGCATGATCACAGATCAGACCGGCCTTACGGTCAAAGGCTACAACAGCGGTCCTTTAGGCGGTGACCAGCAGATCGGAGCCAAGATTGTGGAGGGTGTCATTGATTTTGTCATTTTCTTTTCTGATCCACTGACAGCTCAGCCACATGATCCGGATGTAAAGGCTCTGATGCGTATTGCCCAGGTCTACGATATCCCGATGGCCGTCAATAAATCGACTGCAGATTTTATGATCACATCCTGTTATATGGACAGTGATTACCAGCATGAGGTAATTAATTTCAAGAGACATATTGAGGAAAGGGCAGAAACTCTATAATATAAAACCGGTTTTCTGATATTCACTGTATCAGAGAACCGGTTTTTTGTTCAGTTACTATTGAAGTTTGGATTTTCACGGGAACTCAAAAATGAATAAATAATAACAGCATAGAGATTAATATGGAATCAGTTCTCTTCTGGCGGACAGTATTCCATCAGATCTTCTATAGAACAATTCAAATATTGACACATGCGACATAGCGTTTCAACATCAATCCGCTGGACAACACCTTTGCAATATTTGTTTAACTGGGTGCGCTGTAAACGCAGGTCAAAGCACATAGTATTCTTTGAAATTCCCTTTTCTTTTAAAATATCTTCAATGTGAAATACGATATGTCCAGATTTATTCATAGTGTGAACCTCTTTTTTATAAAGTATATAAAATATATCCACTCAAAATAAGTTGTATGCTATTTAGGTGTATGCTAATATGGTATAAATAGCATACAGGGGGTATAAGACAATATGACACCAAAGAACGATACGGAAACATTTAAGCAGTGGTTAATGGAACAGTTTTTAAAAGAGCGAAAGAAAACGAAAAACAAACGATTCAAAAAGAAAAGAGGCATTTACACATATACCCAAAAACTTATGGGGTTTAAATCCAACGCAATGGAATGCGGCCATCTGAGCCTGGAGCAGACAGCGGACTTATATGATACAGGAGGTATACAGACAACGGACGGTTTGATAAAAGACAAAATTTGTGCAAAGGACATTGAAGAAATGCACGGTCATTTTCTGATGTTTGATCACATGTTGGATACGATAGACCAGGAATTGTCCGAGCAGCTGATCCTTAATTTGCACTATCTATTCCGGGCCGGCGTGTTTGAAGACAGACAAAACGGGTATGAAATTGGAAAATATAGGCAACAAATGCCACCACAGTTGAGAGGCGGTACAGCTCCGAAGGAGATTAAAGCTAAAATGGCTGCATTACTGCTTTGGTATCATGAACAACCAAAGAATTGGACGACAATCACTAAATTTCATGTCCTGTTTCATGAAATTAGACCTTTTGCAATTGGCACCGAACAGGTAGAAAGGATGATTTTATTCCGCGAATCTTTAAAATATAAAAATCTGGAACCCTTTATTGTTGGGAATGTATGCACATTGGAATATTCTGACAAACGTGATTCAAAGGAAGTATCAAAGATAATCCCGATGTTCAAGACAGAAGCAAAGGTATATCGCGAGCTATGCCAATCATTCATGCAGGATTCCAGAAACAATTTCTTGTAATTAATTGATAGTTCCGCTGAAAAACCACGTTTTGATAGCAATAAGCAATGCCCCTCTGCTTATCTTTGGTATTGAATATTGATTTTCTGAAAAGGAACAGAAAAAACCACATTTTGATAGCAAAATAATTTCATTTTTGAACACTGTAAATGATTTAATGGTAAATACATATAAGAGTGATGGAAATATCAATGGAAAGATTGATGTTCTAAGGAATTGCAATGGTATGAACTATAAAGGGAAAATCCAATAAAAGCCACGTATTGATAGCAATTATATATTCGACTATCAATACGTGGTTTTCCAATAAAGGGCATAATCACTGAAGTCATGCCCACATTCTTAATTTGAAAGGATACTGCTTGATCAAAAAGATCTTATTTACCATTGCTTTCTTTCTCTTCAGATGCTTTTTGCGAAAGTATTAAACGAAGCTGATTGAGGATATCCTTCAATTTGAGTCCATCATTTTCGTGCTCTTTAACCCAAGGATATACTTCTTTTACAATTTCAAGATCAGGCTCCAGCATACATAACATATTTAGCGTTGCTATTGGATGAAGTAAAGGTTTATCATCTTCCTCTGCAGTACGGAATAAGGCATCGATTGCTACAATTTTCCCTTTTGAGAGTTCCATTGTTTTATCCTCCAAATGTGGTCTATATTTTAGTCTTTCCATTATATCAAAAACCAAATATAACTGCAAAATAAAATTAAGAATATTTCGCCTGGTCAATAGAAATATGTAAGAAATTGTTAATTCTATCTTTCTTGTCAGATACTCCTATTATTTCTATAATAAAAATAGATACAAAATTGAAAAGTCAGCTGTTTCCTGGAAAGGGGATGACATTATGAAACAGACGAAGCGAATCTGGTGGTCCTTTAATTTATGGGAAGCGGATGCATTCGAACAATACCTGGAAGAAATGGCAGCGCATGGCTGGTTTCTGGAGAGTGTTGGCGGTTCTATCATGAAGTTTTACAAAGCAGAACCGGAAAAAAGAAGATATGCAGCGCTTCTGGTTCCAGAAAGTTCTTCCCTTACAGGCGCGGACAGCTGGAAAGCAGAACAGTTTCGTAAGCAGTGCCAGGAGGCCGGCTGGAATTTTCAGTGCAGCGGTACGTTCTGGCAGATTTTTTATACAACGGATGACTCCGTAGCGCGAACTGGTGACATGACGGAAGAAAAGCAGTTTCTAATACAGAAGTCCCTTACCTGGACATGGTCGGTGAAACTTTTCTACCCTGTACTGATTATTTTAGAAGCATGGGCGATATACCGATACATACAAAACCCTGGGAAAATGTTTTCTGATCCGCTGCAACTTCTTCTTACGCTTCTTATGGTTGGAATCTGCGTTTCCTGGACAGTAACATATGTCCAGCTATATCGATGGGTCAAAAGGTATTCCAGAGTTTTCAAAAACGATGAAGCCTTTCCTAAAATGGATCTGCAGCGAAAGATGAAATTTAAAAAGCATGTCATAATTTTTGATGGTATCCTGATACTGGGGGTTCTGGCATTGGCATTTTCTTCTTCCATGAGGGCCTTTGCCGGTTTTATGATTTCTTCTGTACTGATTGTCGTAATTTCATTTATCGTGAGAAGCTGGATCCGGAATAATGGAAGCGGTGATAACCACGATGACTGGATGGGATACCTGGTTGGCGTCACTGCGCTCTGCATGATTACCATTCCCCTATGTAATGCTGCCGCATCACATTTTCTGGGAGAAGAAGAGGCGAACACCGATAAAAAGCAGACCATATTTGCAAGCTGTCAGAATGATGAATTTAAAATAAATGGCTCTGGAACGCCGGTTGGCGTTACCATATACACAAGCCCCATCCCATGGATCATTCGCAAAACCAGCGAATGTTATCCGAAAGATATGTCAGATTGGTGGGACCAGATAGAACAGAAGTTACCGGACGAAATGGAACATCTTTCAAATGGTATGGAAGTGGCCTGGTACCGCTATATGTTCCGCAAGGATGGAACCGATCCGGATCCAGAAAGAAATGATGAAGAGCCTGCTCTGGATGAGGTGATTTTAAAAGATAAAACTCATTTGATCATTCTGGATTTCGGTGGTGGAACAGATCTGGCCGGTCTGAAGGAAGCAGTGGCTGCTTTTGAAGAGAATGATAAACCATATATGGGGGCACCGAAAATAGTTCTTGATGGACATAACTATTTTGCAACGGAATTATGTATTGTGAACGAGGTTCCCGAAGGGTATTCATATGCTGGAGAATTAACTGAGCAGGAGAAGAAGTATGCTTACATTGATGGAAGCAAGTACTATACTCCAAATAGTGATGGGATGCCCAAAGATTTTTATGTTTATCAGGAATGTGGGACCCCAGTGAGCGAGCACGAAGTGGACAATACTCAGCGTCAGTGGGCTTATGTCAAATGGGGGCTGGGAGATTAACAACTATCAGGAGGTATCTATATGGAAAATAAGAGATTTGAAATTACTGAAACCGATGGAAGTGTAAGGGGATTTTATGTGGTAGTAGATAAAGAAACCGGTGTCAATTATGTCGTTGCAAAGTTTGGCACTGGTGTTGGTATTTGCCCTTTAACATAACACAGCAAGAATTCCCCCATCCTCTTTAGGTGGATGGATGAATTGCCTGCCTTTGATTTCTGATATTGCAATAACTGGCATGATTCTATATTACACATAGATGTACTGGCGGGAAAAGAACTTATGTTCGATAAGCCTATGGACATATAGAAGAATATATAGTATAATATAATCAGTCGAGATAATAGGAAAGGCTGATTATTATGAGAAAATTGGATAGCAATGCGCATTCGGTATTTTTATTATATTACCATTTGATTCTGGTCGTAAAATACCGAAAAAACGTTTTGAATGACCCGATTTCAAATCGGGCGAGAGAAATATTTGAGTATATTGCTCCGAACTATCATATTACTCTGGAAGAATGGAATTATGATCAGGACCATGTTCACATCATGTTCCGTGCTCATCCAAAATCAGAACTGAGTAAGTTCATCAATGCGTATAAAAGTGCAAGCAGCCGCCTGATTAAAAAGGAATATCCGGAAATCCGGCAAAAGTTATGGAAAGAAATGTTCTGGAGCCAGAGTTTTTGCCTGCTGAGTGCTGGCGGTGCCCCAATTGAAGTTATCCGTCAGTACATTGAAACACAGGGAGAGGGTAAAAGTGAACACCGTGTACCGTTTTCGGATTTATCCGAATAAATCACAAAGGGAATTATTCGCAAAGACGTTTGGCTGTGTTCGTTTTGTCTATAACCGGATGCTTGCTGAGAAAAAAGCGCATTATGAGAAAACCGGGAAGAACTTAAGCGTGACACCGGCCAGGTATAAGTCGGAGTTTCCATGGCTGAAGGAAGTAGACAGTCTGGCATTGTGTAATGCACAGCTGCATCTGCAGACAGCATATAAAAATTTCTTTCGTGATGCTTCTGTAGGCTTTCCAAAGTTCAAATCAAAAAAGAAGCCAGTAAGAAGCTATACAACCAATTATGTGAATGGCAACATCGTCTTACAGAATGGAAAGCTAAAACTTCCAAAGGCTGGCTGGGTACGTATCAGACAACATCGGAAGATTGATGAAGGTTACCAGCTGAAAGGTGCAACAATCACTCAGGAAGCAGATGAACGATACTATGTTGCTTTGTTATATTCCTGCGAGAAATCAGTGAATGAAATCAAGAAAGCAGAATCTGTGATTGGCCTTGATTTTTCCATGAAGGAATTGTATGTGGATTCTAATGGAAATCATGCGGCATATCCGCATTTCTTTCAGAAAGCCCAACAGAAGTTAGCAAGGGAGCAGCGTAAACTGAGCCACTGTGAACATGGGAGTAATCGTTATAAAAAACAAAAAAAGAAAATAGCACGAATCCATACCCATATCGCACATCAGCGAAAGGATTTTTTGCATAAAGAATCAAGGAAGATAGCCAATTCCTACGATATCGTGTGTATCGAAAATCTGAATATGAAAGGGATGAGCCAGGATATGCATTTGGGGAAGAGTGTTCATGACAATGGCTGGGGAATGTTTACTGATTTTCTGGAATACAAAATGGAACGTGCTGGTAAGAAACTGATTCGTATTGATCGCTGGTATCCCAGTTCCAAAACTTGCAGCTGCTGTGGAAAAGTAAAAGAAGATTTGCAATTGAGCGACCGCATTTATGAGTGTGTATGCGGAAATCGAATGGACCGGGACGAAAACGCAGCGATCAATATATGCAGAGAAGGTATTCGAATATCGGGAATGATGCCTGATATAGAAAAGAAAATTTCCTGATCTTTGCAGAAGAAATTCCATAATATCAATATAATGTCTAATAAAACCGTGGGACACACGGGGATAGCTCGCTTATGCTTTGCCCTATCGGGCAATCGAACGAGAAGCCCCCACTTCAAGCGCTAGCTAAGTGGTGGGAGCATGTCACTTTGTGACTTATTAGTTCCTTTTACAATGCTGATTGCCGGAAGAATGATGTGGATGCACTGCCCGAAACACATTAATGGTGTAGTCGGATACCGGACGCGGCGTTCCATGAAAAACATAGAAACATGGAAATTCGCACATGATTATTGCGGCCGGCTTTGGTGGAAACTTGGATTATGGATGATCATACCTTCCGTACTGGTGCATATTCCATTCTATCACAGTGATGAAGACACGATAGGAAATGTCAGTCTCATTCTGGTGATCGTTCAATGCATTGTTCTGGTTCTTTCTATTTTACCAACAGAACACGCATTAAAGAAGAGATTTCATGATGACGGAACACGCAGATAGAATATAGCGCAGGCAGAAATTCACCTGGCAGAAATATGAACATGATTACAAAAGGCTGGAAATCTAAAAATTTAATATCTGGAGGGAAATATTAGATGAACTATATCATTATCGTTGCAGATTGTGACTGCATCGTTTCATTCTATTCATTTTGTGGAACAGAAAAAGAGATGCTTAGCGTGCTGAAGGAAAAAGCAGAGGAACGCAGGCAGATTCTTGCAGAGCATTCGGAAAATGTAACCGATATTGAATATGATGAATTTACTTCTTCCTGGCACATAAATATTCTTAGTGATGATCTGGACGTGACAGAAAGTATCGTTGCAAAACCAGTAGACTTAATCGAATCCATTAATGCCAAGTAAAACGTGTGATAAAAAAGAGAGGGTGAAAATCCAGATGTCACGGTGACTGTACCGCATAGGGAGGTCAGTTTAAATCCGAATAACCCCTCTTCGTTTCCAACTATTCGTTAAACCAGTGTTTAGCGAATAGTTGGGTGCCACTATCCTATCGTGATTTTGGGTATCATAGTGTAAAAATCTACTTTCTAACACAGCAAAAATACGTCAAAAAGATTTCTGATCATCCTGACTCATCCAGGCTTCACAGTTATTCACAACTTTTCGATTTTCTGAAGTTTGCTTTACGCATCCATTTCTTCCTGATCTAATCCTATGTCAGTCAACGATACACCTGGGTTTTCCTTTTTCATGCTGTAAAATGTATCCTCACCGATGATCACATGATCCATTAAGCGGATCCCCAATATTTCCCCAGCCCATGCAATCTGCCGTGTTAATGTAAAATCTCCCTCCGACGGTTTTGGCACTCCACTTGGATGATTATGCGCAACTGCGATGGCTACTGCATTGGCCACAATCGCACCTTTGAAAACGTTCTTGATCTCTACATTGCATGCATAGCTTCCCCCGATCGCTATAATTTCCACACCAATCGGATGCAGCTTCATATTAAGATACAGAACCACAAATTGTTCCCGGTCCACCCCATCAAAGACCGGCTTTATTATTTCCACAATTTCTTCCGGAGATGCAATGCCGACTGCTCTACGCTCTTTCATTAAATCTCGATCTTTTTCCAGCCGGACCCTGTATAGACTGATTCTCTGTGTATTTTTCTTTGCTTCTTTTCCCTTCAATGCTTTTTCTCCCCATTATATTTTCGCAAACACTATTCATCCCATCTGCAGCTATTTGCATATTTCATAACCAACGTCTTATCAAATCCATAAGTAATGTCCTATTGTCCATAGGAAAATAATCTTCCACCAATGATGCTCAGGGATATGAATGAACTGCTTGTATTCATGCGTATGCTTTCACTTATAATCTATTATAGGCAGATTACATGTTTTTTCCAATCTGTTTCTCAGCTTATGGCCATTTTTGTGCATCCGCATAGTATTTTCCATATAATGTTTACGTTTACAACGTAAACGTAAACATTTTTATGCACTCAAAGGCATTGAACGCGTATATGGCAGCATTTATCCGAATATATGTTCTGTTTTCGTTGATTTCATTTCATTCTCATAGTATAATAAATCTATAAGAGGACTGTATCATCACCCGATTTGAGGAGGATTTCATGCAAATATCCGAAGAATTGTTCCAGAATATTTTAGATCAGCCGAATCCGGTGGATTTATCACGGCTTACTCCCTATTGCTCCGACTTTACACTGGATGCATTTTCTCAATACCGTAAACATTTCAAGAATACGAGAACAGCGAATGAATATGCCTATATGTTTGCTGATTTTTTCAACTTACTGAAAAAAGACATTCAGCAGATATCTGCAGAGGATGTGCATTATTACTTTTCTTCTGTGCGCGATAAATATTCCAATCATTCCTTATGCACACGGATCCGTGCATTGCGGGCATTTGCAAGATACTTAGATGCAGAAGCCAGCAACGACACGGATGATTTCGATATGGTGGCCCCAGATTTCCAGAGTGAAGAGCCGACAGAAATTTCAGATACTGGAAGATTTTCCGGACTCTTTCCGGGGTATTCTTTCGAACGTGAACAGCCACTTGTTGTTGGGATCACCATGCGGGATATCGACCGCGTATTATCTACACTTATGGATGAACAGAATGTAACCTTGTTTGCAATTATTTCACTGGTTCTTCGCACGGGCATAACAACGGAAGAAATTTGTAGCTTAAAGATCCAGCAGCTGGTTACCAGTGGCCAGGCTGATCAGTGTGGGATTATGATTTTGGGGATCAGGAACCGTTTTATCAAGGTTCCATCTGACCTCTTCTCACTGCTGCTACTGCTTTCCGAGCAAACAGACAATGAAACAGGTAATCTTTTTCTGACCGGACTCAAGCGATGCCCATTTACTCAGCGCAACCTGTTATTGGAAATCAAAAAGGCCTGCCTGCGGGCTGGAGTTCGTCCTTTCACTCTGCAGCAGCTCCGTAATTTTGCCATTCTTTTAATGCTGCGCAGCCACGCCCCTGAGGAGTTGGTATCAGACTATGTTTCAACAGACTCCAGATGGATGACCAAATACAAAGAGGCTGCCCCGAGCCTAAACGCTGCCCCCTGTGATTATGTGGCCTTATCCCTGCGATATAATAGCTGAGGAGGAAATGAATCGTGAACCGGCTGCCCTTTTTCAAGAAAAAACAAAAATCAAATTCATTTGAGCAGCTCTTAACTGCAACTGCTGTAAGGCCGGCCACTATCAATATAGATTTTACCCGGTCCCACATTGAGCGCTGCCTGCGGCAGTGGCTTTTTGCCCAATTAAAACAGGACATTGACCTGCTGCCGGATGCTGCCCTAACAGAAAAGTTTTTCTACGAATCACAGGATTACATCATTAAGGGATTATATAGTTTCTCCGCTATTCGTTCAATCCAGGAAATTGAATTAACAGATGCTTTATTTAAAGATTATGATGATTCCTGTTTGCACTCCATTGCCAGCATCCAGTTTGTATATCAATATACTGTAAAAGCATCTCGTATTTATACCCTACGCTGCACGGCTGTAAACAGCACAAGGTTTGGCTGGCAGATCAGCCAGGTCACCCAGATTTAGTTTTGGCATCCATTCACTATTATAGATTGGAACAATATCCATAAATCGTTCCTTCCAAACTCATTTGTTCTATAATCTGACTAACGCAGCGCCAATCGGTAATAATTAAAGGGGCTCTCGCATTAGCAAAATAGTTTTGCTGAGCGAGAGCCCCTTGATAATATTCTCGATGCGCATTACTGCCGGCTCGTGTTACATATCATATATACTACCTGATGAGTCTGAGCAATTTTGTCCAACAGTTCTCGTGCATATTTCGTGTGCGCATCATCCAAATTTATAAATGGATCATCAAGAATCAGAAACGGCTTTTCCTCTCCAAAAAGCGCATCGACTAGTGCCAATCTCATACACAGCACAATACAATCTATCGTACCTGCGCTGAAACTACCGACCTCGCGGTTCTCACCTTTCTCGTCAATGTACAGATGCAGGTTCTTATCGACCATAACATTGCCGATCATATCCCCCATAAGAGTCGCGGCATAATATTGGAATCCTCGCTCGATTTTGCCCACATAGCTGTTGGCAAGATTATCCTTAGCCGTGCTCATAAAATTCATTGTCTGTTCAATAAGGGAACATTTCTTTTCAGCATCTTTCTCTTCGGCCTTAAGCCGTTCCATGTGATCCTCCCATGCAGGAATATTCTCAACAGACCGACGGAGGGTGTCACGCTCTTGCCGTAATTTGCTCAGTTCCGCATCGATATCATCAATTTCTTTCTGGATCTTTTTTTCAAGCATCTGCAAATCATCCAGATTGGGAAGATCCTCATTAATATCAGCAACAGCTTTTTCAATTCCAGGGTTATTCTCCAGGAAAGTAGTCAGCCTGTTTTTCGCCTCTACAAGGGCATGCTTTACAGCTTCTCTTCTATGTATATTCTTATCGGTATAGTCAATCAAGTTCTCCGGGGTATCCCCAGAAAGTTTATACTTCAACAAGAACTGTTCCAGCGATTGATCGGCTTGTGCTTTTTTGGATGAGGAACTTTCGAAATCCTTTTTGTAGCGGTCCAGGCGATCTGTTGCTTCCCTATATCCGTCAAGCCGTTTCCGAAGATTTCGCAGACAACTATCATAAGGCAAGGCCTGATCTAATGCACTGTAAGAAAGCAAAATTCCGCGAATTTCCTCTGTCAATACATCCACCCGAGTCTGATATTCTGCGTTGCCTTTTAACATTGCCTGTTTCTTAGCATTAAGTTCCCGATAAGTGTGAACTTCTTCACTCAGTTTGCGGATTCCCTGTCGTAGATCAGAAGGCAATTCAACGGGATAATATTTATGTAGCACAGGAACAATTTGTGCATGGCAATTCTCAATTTTTTCATTCAAAGCACCACGCTTTGCTGCCACATCTTGAACCTCAGCCAACAGTTCCTGATATTTTCTGCAACTTTCGCGCAGTTTCTGTACAAAGTCATCTTCATAAGTAGTGTTTGGAAAATACTGATCAAAGACTTCCCGAATGATCTGATTCTTTTTTTCAACCTCTGCATCGACCTGTTTCAGTTCATTCTCTGCTGCAGCTTTTTTCTCATTTAATTCTTTGTAGTGTTTCACATCAATGAGCAGCTGAACCAGTTTGTTATCCTGCTCGGCTGCACTATCGTAGTAGTGCAGAAGAAAATCATTCAGTGCATGCTGCAGATTGTAAAGTTCCTGATTCTCTGCGTCGGTAATTGCACTTGCCGTAATGACAGAAGCAGTGCTTTGTTTATGGTCTCCGACTATAGATTTGGTGTGCAGCCAAAATGCGGCAAGTAAAGCCACAAAACCTATAACAAGGAAGATGATGCCAGGAACAGAAAAATTTATTATAAAGCAGACAATACCCCAAACCAGAAATACCATCCCTATGCCACCGCAAAGCAATGGCATTTTCGATGACGGCGACACTTCCTGTGCGGTTCGCTGCTGCACGATGGTCGTTTGTGTATTTTTCTTTGCCATAAGTTCTGTGATACGGCGACTGTCTTTTTGCTTGTCCTGTATCTCCTCTTCCGTAGGCACGCCCGAAGCAAAAATACGTTTCAACACCTCGTATTGTTTCTGTTCGCTTTCAGAAAAAGCGTGTGCTGCATGGCTTTGACTCAACACATCACGATCATGCTGAGCCTGTTCGCAGGCAGCCAAAACACTGTCACTCGGCATCCCGTCACTAAACATTTCTTTTAGCTGTGCAAGACACTTCTGGTTTTCAGCAGGTACCGAAAGATCACCCTGCCGAAGCTGTGCATCACTTAATTCATCAGCAGCAGCCATACAGGTTTGCAGTTCCTCTTCCGTAGGTGGATTGGAAGCAAAGCGCACGGAAAGAGTCTCTAATTGTTCCAATTCTTCCGACAGCATCTGGGCCGTCATTTTTGCCGAAACCTCTCTCAGTTCCTTACAGGCCTGGTCGCAACGATCAATATCTGAGACTGCTTTATCTTTATCTGCAAACCATTGTTGCTCCCTATCGACCGTTTCCCTATCTGTCTCTTCATAGGACAATGCCTGCAGGCGTTGGGTCTCCTGTCGGATTACGCTCAGATTATCTCGTTGTTCTTTAATTTCCTGAAAGGTTGGATAGCCTGCAGGATAATTCTTATCCATTTCCTGCAAATATTGCTGGTTATTGTCAATGTCTGCACTCAACTCAGAAAAACGCTGCTGATTAATTCGTCGTGCTTTTTGGTCCGATGCCAACCGAATTTTATCTCGAAGATTGATTACTGTCTCCGTTTTGGCTGCTTTTTCTCCATTCAATCGTTCTATTGTTTCCACAATTTCCTGTAGCCGAGGCTTTTGCTTTTCAGCCTGATCTTTCTGATCTTCCATGGAGAGGTATGTCTTTCTTATTTTATTGATAATTCCCCCATCACCGCGGTATGCACGAAATTTTGTTCGATAGTCGCGCAGTTTACTCTCTGCTGTATCGTAATTGCTGAGGTCATTGGTGTCATCCACCAAATTGCTCAGTTTGGTGCGAATCGAAGTTGTTGCTTCCATGTCTCGTACTGACAATTGCGGAACATAGGTACTACGAGTAAAGGAATCCGCATCCAGCTGAAACAGTTCTTCTCCGAGCTTTTCTGAATATGCTGTACTGGACTGACGGTTGGTCAGATCCAGCAAGGAAAACGTATCCTTTGCAGCTGTCTTCCCAAAGTAACGTGTAACACGGTAACTGGTGCCCTTTGCTTCAAACTCCAGGTAACCGCCATATTTTCCGCCCTGCCATGGGTCATAGCGCTTACGCTCATTTTCTACAATATTTCGCGCACCAGTACGCGGAAACCCATAGAACATGGCTTTCATAAAAGCCGCAAAGGTACTCTTACCAAAACCGTTGCTTTGGCAGATTGTGGTTAGGCCCTCCTCAAACGTAAAATCAAAATCAGAGAGTACGCCAAAATTTTCAATATGACATCTAATCAGTTTCATAGCGTAATCTCCTCTCCCATTAATGCCTGCATACCCGTTCGGATAATGGCTGCCTTATCTTCTTCGCTCCCATCCGATGCTAATACCAAACGAATAAATTCACCCTTCAGTGAAATATCGTTCTGATAGTCCTCTGGGTTAATAGCCATGTGTGTTTCATCTTTGACCTTAACAAAGAAAAAATCGCTCTTCACAAGGTCCTGTAGGTACGATACCGCGATATTGGCCGTCGGGTCTACCTCACCCGAAAGAAGGAACTCAACCATATCTTCTGAAGATATGTTCTGTGCAGCCTCCTTCATCTTTTGCCCAATCGCGGAATTTTTGCTCAGTCCTGTAATATCGACCGAAATTCGATGCAATTGTCGGCAGGAAAACGGAACAAATTCATGCTGGATCCGGCCGGAATCTATGCTAAGCAGAACGAAACCTTTGGGTCCGCACTCATCAAACCCCCGACCTTCCAAACAGCCAGCGTAGCAATAGATACCCTTATCATCCAATGGTTGCTCTGTGAAGGCATGAATATGGCCCAATGCCAGATAATCGATCCCTTTATTTTTAAGTTGGGGAATATTGACTTGATCCACACCAGAAACTGATCCTGTTTGTCCATGCAAAGTAACAATATTGACCATACCATCTTTATGCGGAATCTGTGAGTAAAGGGAATGTGCATTGGTTTCACAAATCTCAACGCCAGAAATCAGCACGTTGCCATATTCATAGGTTGTCCATTCTTTTCCAAAAATCTTCAGGTTATCCGGCATATCGTGATCGGCAAATGCATATGTAGCGCCATCGTGATTACCGGCAAGATACAGATAATCCACTTTGGATGTCCGCCGTATAGCATCAAGAATTTCGTCTACAGTTCTGACCTTTACGCGTTCACCATCAAACATATCACCCGCAATGATAACTGCCCGTACATCGTTTTGTTCTGCATATTCGGTCAGTCTGAGGAAAGAACGGATGATTTCAGTATTTCTGGTTGATGCCTGTTCCTCTGTCATATGGGTCTCCATCGGAGAGTCCAAATGCAGGTCCGCACAATGAATAATCTTTATCAATGATTTCAACTCCCATCTGAAAGGATATTTGATTTATAAGTTTCTTCTGTAGTTCACTTCATCCAATTTTAACTTCTGTAGGACACACATATCCCATAGGATTAGAAAAGCAAGGACGCATCTTTCCACCCTTGCTTTATTTTACCAATATTTTTATAATCTTGCCAATAATTCACCCGGTGTAAATGCAACAACCTTGCTTTTCACAAAATCTTTTATATTTCGTGTTATTATATAGTCAGCATGAATTGCTTCAGCAGTTGCACTTTGTACCGCATCTTCAAAGTCTGACCATTTCATATTCACAGATTTTTCCAGAATCATCGGGCTAAAATCTGCAAACTCAAAAATTAGACTCAGCTTATGAAATACTTCCTCAATCCTTTCCGGTGTTAACTGTTTTCTCATGATATACATTATATTTGCATAGGTCAACACAGAAATATATCCTTTTGCCTGTTCAGTTTCACAGAGTTTCCAAATCA
>ERZ780154.1098-NODE-1098-length-14984-cov-1.94702_pt1 | contig 14984 bp, 12 predicted proteins | sample MGYA00511568_ERZ780154 | MGnify/ENA primary metagenome ERZ780154 (study PRJEB29588, sample SAMEA2142525) | human gut metagenome | biome: human gut; feature: human-associated habitat; material: faeces | place: Denmark | collected 2008/2010 ...
GGGGCCAACATCGCCGCTATCAAAAACATGATCATCCGCTTCCACGCAACGAAGGAAGTCATTCTTAAAGATTATACCGAGTCCGAATACAACACCGCCATCGCCGAACTCGAATCCGAAGCCAAATAACCCCAGACAAAAATCACCCATCACAGAGCCAGCCCGTCAGGACTGGCTCTTCCACATCATAAAAACCATTCCCAACCACCTGCCAACAAACCTGCCAATTTCTACCAATTCCCCCACCCCGATTGCCCTCCCTCAAATCCCCCCGTATACTGTAACTAACCGCAGATTTCCCCGGAAATCCGTGGACAAAAATCAAGACACCATACGAGGAACCCACATGAGAACAATCAACGAAAACACCCTGCAATCCTACAAAAATCGTAATTATTCAGTGCCTTCATAATTACGATTCGCAAATCCATTAAAATCTGCTTCGCAGATGGGGATTTGCTCACGCTTGTATCATTTTCTTACGGTCTGTACAGACCTGTCCAAAGGTTACTCAAAACTGTTTTTATACACAGGAAAAATCCCAAAACACCATCGACAAATACATCCGCTACAAAAAATACCTCGAAGTCCACTACAAGCCGAGCACCACTAACAGCATCCTGACGGCACTAAACGGCTTCTTCAAATACATAGGCTGGCACGACTGCCGCGTCATGACCTTAAAGACCCAGCCAAACCACATCTACGCGCAGGAAAAAGAGATGACGCGCGCCGAATACAAAAAACTGATCAAAACCGCAAAAGAGCAGGACAACCTTCGCCTTGCCATGATTAGACCATCGGTGGCACCGGCATGCGTGTCAGTGAGCTTGCATCCGTCACATTGGATGCCATAAAGACCGGAAAAATCAGCATATCCTGCAAAGAAAAACACCGCCAGATCTATCTCGTACACAAATTGAAATGGAAACTGCTCGACTACTGCAAAAAGAAAAACATCAAAAGCGGAGTGGTATTCATCACAAGAAACGGAAACCCGGTGAACCGCAGCAACATCTGGACAGAAATGAAAAAAGTTGCCGAAAAAGCATTCCTGCACAACCTACTGTGGAAAAAGTCAATTATATCCTTGACATTCCCCACCCAACCCCTTACAATAAACCTATCTTTTTTATCAAATCAAAGTTACAAAACATGCTAACGTAACCCAAAAATCCATCACCACATCGGTGGATCATTCAGCAGGAGAAAATGACAGACACAAAATTAGAACAGTAACTAAAAAATCCATGCAAACAGTCTTGAAGAATCTTGAGGGGTTCTATATAATAAACATAGATCATTCGGAAAACCTGTTTGTATACCATAAAAGCAGGAGGTCAAATGACCAGGAAAACACAAAAGACCAGAAAAAAACAACAGACATTAGAAGAAAAGATAGAACAGGTCAAAAATTTCAGACCTATCGATGATACGTTTTTTGAAGTACTGGCAGATGATATTGGCGTATGTCAGGAGATGCTGCGTATCATTTTAGAAGATGAGAAACTCATCGTAAAAGACGTTATCGTACAGAGCAGTGAGAGAAACCTGTATGGGCGATCTGTCCGACTGGATGCACTCTGTATCCTTGGAAATGGAAAAAAGTGTAACGTGGAAGTGCAGCGTTCTAACGAGGATCACCATTTAAAAAGAGTGCGGTTCAATGCATCGGTCATCACGGTGCGGGACTCGCAGACGGATGATAAATTTGAGGAGACGATCGATCTGATCGTTGTGTATATTTCCGAATTCGATATCTTTAAACGTGGCAGGGTGATCTATCACGTGGACAGCGTGATCCGGGAAACACAGGAAAAAGTAGATGACGGATTAGAGCGTGTATTCGTCAATACCGCAGTAAAAGACGGAACAACTATCTCAGAATACATGGACTGTTTTCTGCAAAAAGAGATAGATAATGCCAAATTTCCAAAATTAACCAACCGTGTGCATTATCTGAAACATGAAGAGGGAGGTGTAAACGCAGTGTGTGAAATAATGAGAAAATATTCAGAAGAAGTCGCAGAAAAAGCATATCTGCAGGGCGAGGAAGCCGGCAAAGAAATCGGTCAACGCCACACCGCCATCGCCGAACTCCAGTCCGAATCCAGATAACAGAAAAACATAATGAAACATGACAAAGAAACCATTTTTTAAAGGATGGTTTCTTTTTTTTAAGTTCATTTAAGGTTCGCCTGATAAGATATGCGAAAAGGAAAGGAGACACTTATGGCAGATCAGATGATATTTAAAAGGTGTGAGATCAAATATATGTTGGATATCACGCAGGCGGAACTGTTAAAAAATCAAATGAAACAGTACATGACCGCAGACGAGCATGGAGTGAGTACAATATGCAGTCTCTACTTTGATACACCGGACTATCTGCTGATCCAAAGATCAATGGAACACCCGGTTTATAAAGAAAAACTGAGATTGAGAAGTTACGGCACGGCAGACAAGGACACGACCGTTTTTGTGGAACTGAAAAAGAAGTATGAGTCTGTTGTATACAAAAGAAGAATTGCAATGACGGAGGACGAGGCAGAACGTTACCTGCTTTTTCATGAAAAAGTAAAAGACACACAGATCACCAGAGAAATCGATTACTGTCTGAAAAATTATAAAAAGCTGGCTCCGGCAGTGATGCTTTCCTATGAGAGAGAAGCTTTTTATGCGAAGGACGATCACGAGTTCCGGATCACGTTTGATCAGAACATTCTCTGGAGAAATTACGACCTTTCTCTCTGTAAAGGAATTTACGGGGAAGCAATTTTAGCTAAAAATAAAGTGCTTATGGAAGTGAAAACGGCGGGCGCAATACCGCTCTGGATGGTTCATTTTCTGACAGAAAATCAGATTTACAAAACGTCATTTTCCAAATATGCGACCGCCTACCGCACGATTTATGCGAGAGAGCAGAGAAGAAGCTGTCCACCGGAAAATTTCTTTGTGTTTACCGGAGATGAGGTTGTGCAGCAGGCAATAAAATGTTAAAAAAGAAATGGAGAAATTAATATGTTAAACAATTTATTTACAGGAATTTTTGATACAGCAGGTGCGGCGGTGATTTCCGTGCCGGATTTTTTGCTCTGTATTGTGGTGTCACTGCTGATCGGGGCATTCATCACATGGGTTTACACTTATAAAAGCCGCTATACGACAAGCTTTGCAGTGACACTCGCAATGCTTCCGGCAATCGTTTGCATTGTTATCATGATGGTAAACGGAAATGTAGGTGCCGGAGTGGCTGTGGCAGGAGCATTTTCGCTTGTACGTTTCCGTTCTGTGCCGGGAACTGCAAAAGAGATCGGAACCATTTTTCTTGCAATGGCGGCAGGACTGATCGCAGGGATGGGGTATCTTGGATTTGCAGTATTGTTTTCACTCATTATGGGAGCCGTGATGTTTGTGTTAAATGTGACCGGATTCGGTGTAAAAAAAGCAGAAGTAAGAGAGAAAACACTTCGTATCACAATCCCGGAGGATTTAAATTACGGAGCAGCATTTGATGATCTTTTTGAAAAATATTTATCATCCTGTGAAGTAGTCGCTGTGAAAACCTCCAATATGGGAAGTCTTTACAAACTTACCTATCATGTGACGTTAAAAGACAATGCGGAAGAGAAAACATTTCTCGATGAATTGAGATGCAGAAACGGAAATCTGGAAATCAGTATGATGAGACAGGAGGCAAATGTCAATGAGTTATAGAAGAAAAAAACTGCTGGCATTGTTTTGTGCTACGGCATTATCCATGACGGCAGTGGCAGGCTGTACAGGGACAAAGAGCAGTACTGGCAATGTTGTTTCCTCGGAAACAGAAACAAATGCAGAAGAAACATCAGCACAGAGTGAAGCAGGAACTTTTTCAAGTGCAGATATGTTTACTGAACGGGATCTGGCAGGAACCTATGAGGAGAGTGGGGCAGTTTATGTCACACTTTCCGATGATGGTATCACGGGGGAAACGGATGGCGTTGTAATCAAAGGACAGACGGTGACAATCACGGCAGAAGGGACTTATATTTTTTCCGGAACACTGTCGGAAGGACAGATTGTGGTGGATGCAGATAATGCGAAAGTGCAGATTGTATTTGATAATGTGGACATTACCTGTGCTTCAAGTGCAGCCGTGTATGTAAAAAGCGCAGAGAAAGTATTTGTAACGCTTGCAGAAGGATCGCAGAATACGCTTCGCAATACGGATGAGTATGTTGCGATTGACGACAACAACATTGATGCCGTGATTTTTGCAAAATCAGACCTTACGTTAAACGGTACTGGAAGTCTGACGATCGTATCAGCAGAAGGACATGGAATTGTATCCAAAGATGATCTGAAGATCACAGGCGGTACATACGATATCACAGCAGCAGGGCATGCATTATCGGGAAAAGACAGTGTGCGTATCGCAGATGGAACCTTTATTTTAACCGCAGAAAAAGATGGCATTCATGCGGAAAATGCAGATGATGAAGAAAAGGGCTATATTTATATTGCAGATGGTGATTTTACGATTACAAGTGATGGCGATGGCATGGACGCTTCCAATATCGTGCAGATCGAGGATGGAACACTTGACATCACAGCTGGGGGCGGCGCTGCAAACAGTCTGAAAACGCATGAGTCAGATGTGCCGGGTGGCGGAATGCCACAAAACGGCGAGAAACCGGACGGAGAAAATATGCCACAGGATACCACAACCGACGAGAGCGGCACCAGCACAAAAGGAATTAAGGCAGGTGGCGGCATGTACTTAAATGGAGGAACTTACCAGATTGATTCCGCAGATGATTCCATCCACAGCAACGCAAATATTACGATCGCAGATGGAACATACACGCTTGCGACAGGCGATGATGGTGTGCATGCAGATGATGCACTGATAGTAAATGGTGGTACGATCACCGTGACAGAGAGTTATGAAGGTCTGGAAGGCCTGACGGTGACGATCAACGATGGAACGATTGATATCACTGCAAGTGATGACGGTATCAATACAGCAGGCGAGAAAATGGAATTAAATGGTGGATATATCCACATTCTGGCAGGCGGCGACGGCGTGGATTCCAACGGCGATCTGACGATCAACGGCGGTGAGATCTACATTGACGGTCCGTCTGATAACGGAAACAGTGCGATCGATTACGGCGACCGGTCGTCTGCGTATGTGAACGGCGGAACGCTTGTGGCAATCGGCAGCAGCGGCATGGCAGAGGGGATGAGTGATTCTTCCAAACAGAAGGTTCTTATGGTAAAATTAGGAGAACAAATGGAAGCCGGCAACGTTGTGCTGACAGACAGTGAGGGAAATGTGATCGTAAGTTACACGGCATTAAAAACCTATGACTGTGTGATCATCAGCACCGCAGAGGTGGAGAGCGGAGCAACGTACACGCTCACAACATCGGGAACGACGACAGAAGTGACCGCAGAATAAAAACAGCTGAGGGCAGGAATCGGTATCACTGTGAAATAAACGAAAGGCATGGGATTTTGTATGAGGTTATTGCTTGCAGAAGATGAAGAGGATTTGAGCCGTGCGCTTGTCACGGTGTTAAAACATAACAATTACTCGGTAGATGCTGTGTACGATGGTGCAGAAGCCTTGGACTATCTGGAAAACGGTGACAATTATGACGGTGTGATCTTAGATATCATGATGCCCAAAATGGATGGTATCACCGTATTAAAAACAATCCGCAGACATGGAAATTCCGTTCCGGTCCTGCTGCTCACAGCAAAGGCAGAGATTGATGACCGTGTGGAGGGTTTAGACAGTGGCGCAGACGATTATCTGCCGAAACCATTTTCCATGAAAGAGCTTCTGGCGAGGATCCGGGCAATGACAAGGAGACAGACGGACACGACCGATAATGTGCTGGCATTTGGTGATATTGCACTGAACCGTTCTACATATCAGCTCACAGGACCGGAGAATCCAGAAGGTATCCGTCTTGCTGGCAAGGAATACCAGATGCTTGAAATGCTCATGTCTAATCCAGGACAGGTCATTTCCCCGGATCTTTTTATGGATAAAATCTGGGGTTACGATTCAGAAGCGGAACAAAATGTCGTATGGGTATATATTTCCTATTTGAGAAAAAAATTAACCTCCATTGGAAGTCAGGTGAAGATCAGGGCGGCCAGAGGACTTGGATATTCATTGGAGAAAGACAATGCTTAAAAAATTAAGAAGAAAATTTATTGCAATTGCAATGCTGTCTGTTTCTATCGTGCTGATCGCAATTGTCGGTACGATCAATATTGCAAACTACATCAGTACCAATCAGGCGCTGGATGCAAGACTCTCCCTGATCGCTGACAACGGAGGTACTTTCCCGGATATGACACCCGGAGATTTTGGAAAAAAATTGGAACCTAAGTCAGATCAGCCACCGGCAATGAATGACCTGCAAAAGCATGGGATTTCGCAGGAAAGTCCGTTTGACACCCGGTATTTTACAGTGACGATCGCACCGGACGGTACAGTGGAATCTGTGGATACCGGAAAAATTGCTTCCATCTCAGCCGGGACAGCGGAGGAATACGCAGCGGAGCTGTGGAAAAAAGGAAAGAAAAAAGGCTTTTTCGCTGATTATAAATACCTTGCAACGGACAGTGACGGCTCGACGATGTATGTATTTTTAAACTGTCAGCGGGAAATCTCTACCATAAGAACATATGTTCTTGCCAGCGTGGGAACAGGAGCACTCGGACTTGTCATTGTGTTTGTCATGATATACTTTTTCTCCGGAAAAGTGTTAAAACCGGTGTCAGAAAGCTATGAGAAACAGAAACGCTTTATCACGGACGCAAGCCATGAGATCAAAACGCCGCTCACGATCATCGATGCCAACACCGAAGTCATAGAGATGATGGAGGGGGAAAACGAGTGGACGCAGAGTACGAGAAAACAGGTTGCAAGACTGACTTCCCTCACGGAAAAACTGGTGTTTCTCTCCCGCATGGACGAGGAAGGAACAAAGCTGGAAAAAGTGTCATTTTCACTTTCGGATGCAGTGCTTGATACCGCAGAGGGATTTCGCTCTGTCGCAGAAACAAAAGGAAAACAAATTGAGATCAATGTGGCAGAGCATGTGGAATATGTCGGCGATGAGAAAAATATCCGGCAGATGATCTCCCTGCTTTTGGACAATGCAATGAAATATTCCTCAGAGCAGGGCATCATCCGCATCGCACTAAAAACTTCCGGAAAAAACAAAATCATCACTGTGTGGAATACCACAGACCAGATCGAAAAAGGAAAGCTGGACATGCTTTTCGAACGTTTTTACCGTATGGACGCTTCCCACAATTCCAGGACTGGGGGCTTTGGAATCGGACTTTCCGTCGTGTATGCGATCGTGAAAGCACACAAGGGCAAAATCTCAGCCAAAAGCGAGGACGGAAAATCAATCTTATTTACCGTGGTATTGTAGTGTCTGGCTTCCCCCTCTCTCCCGGCTTTTGCCAAAGTGTAAAGCTATGGAATGGATAAAAGGGTTCCTTATAAAACTTTTGTGAGAATTGGGTGCATTTATCAGTGTTCACATTTTGACTTTAAGTTTATGTACATTCATCAATGGACAGTCCACGCAATGTGTCCGTCTGGGACACACTTCCTTTATCTGTATCTAGCGCAAGTAAATGCCGGAATCAGCATCCTTTATTGCAGGTCAAAAATCAAAAAAAGCCCGAGTGATTTTTGACCTGCTCATCTGCTGATTTTCCGGCATGTAACTTGCGCACGATACAGATAAGAAGGAAGTGTGGCCGCAGACGAACACATTGTGCGGACTGTCCATTTCTGAATGAATATAAACAATCAAAAAAGTCAAAATGTGAACACTGATAAAGCCGCAATTCGAGCAAGTTTTATAAGAAACCCTTTTATCTATTCCATAGTGAAAACCAAGTGAAAGCCGGGAGAGAGGGGGAAGCCAGACGCTACAATTCGTCAAATGAAATCTGATTTTTCGTCAGAAAGCGTTTGAGGAGTGTGTCCCACTCGTGCTCAAGAGTTTTGTCGGTCGAGAAGATCCGGTAGGAGATACCCGTGGTCACGGTCAGTTCTCCATTCTGGAAGCGGATATTTAAGAACACTGCGGAAATATCATTTTCCGTGAAAGAGCTTCCGGTCTGGGAGAGAGTGCGTTTGAGATTTTCCGGCGATAAAAGGAGGGAAAACTTGAAATAAGAAGGAGTTTTCTTTCCTTTGATCAGGTTGAAGCAGGAACTGCGCAAAAGACCATACGGAACAAAGGAAAGCCCGGTGAGATTCTGTTCTTCGAGTTCTTCTAAGGTGTAGAAGTCTTTTTGCAGCGTGCCGTCGATATGGCAGGATACATTCGTTGTGATGACAGCCTCCTGAATGAGAAAGTGGTCAAACACATCCTGGCACAGTAATTTATTCATAAAGTCTTTGACTTCGGCAATTTTTAAAGCGATCATAAAATCCTCCCAAAAGAAAATGGTATCAACATAAATTTATCATTGGTTTGTTTTCTTGTAAATAACTGAAATGACAAATGAGAGAAAATATGCTAGAATACAGAGGATTTGCGAATGCAAAATACGGAATAATGATACAGATTTGCAGCCGCAGATAAAAAGTCTGAGGTTTGATGGAAAGGTTGGTAACAGATATGACAGAGACACAAATTTTATTTGATTTATTGGAAAAGGGAGTTTCTCCGGCACATGCAGTGAGTGCATGTGAAAAAAGACTGACAGATGCCGGTTTTGAAGTGGTTGATTACGGTACGGAATGGAACTTAAAAGCGGGCGGAAAATATGTGGTAAATCATCATGAAACGACATTGTTTGCATTCACATTACCGCAGAATTGGAGTGACAGAGAGCCTGCGATCCGCATTGCAGCAGCACATACAGATTTCCCATGCTTAAGGATCAAACCATCCTGCGATATTCAGACAAACGGATACGCACAGGTGAATGTGGAAGTTTACGGCGGCGCAATCTTAAATACATGGCTCGACCGTCCACTCGGTGTAGCCGGAAGAGTTGCAGTGCGCAGTGGGGATGTGTTTACACCGAAAGTGGTCACGTTCCAGTCTGAAAAAAATCTTATGACCATCCCGAATCTTGCGATCCACATGAACCGTGAGGTGAACAAGGGCGTGGAATTAAATAAGCAGACGGAACTGCTCCCAATCTGCGGACTTTCCGATGATGCAGACTATTTTCTTGATTTTCTTGCAAAAGAGCTTGCTGTGAAAAAAGAGGATATTCTTGATTTTGAGCTGACCATTTACAATAAAGAAAAGCCGGAGTTTGTTGGATTAAACGATGAGTTTATCTCTGCATCCAGACTCGATAACTTAAATTCCTGTTCTGCACTGGTGTCTGCGATCATCGACAGCGACAGGGCGGACGGCATGAATCTCATTGCACTGTTCGATCACGAGGAGATCGGAAGCCGTTCCAAACAGGGTGCCGGTTCCATTCTGCTCCATGATATGCTGGTGCGCATTCTGACCGAGTGCGGACTGGAAAAAGAAGTGTGGAACAGACTGTACAACAGCATGATTTTATCCGTGGATGTGGCACATGGACTTCATCCAAACTATGCCGGAAAGATGGATCTGACCAACAAGCCGGTGCTTGGAAAAGGATTCTGTATCAAGGAAGCATGCTCCCAGTCTTATGCCACAGACTGTGGTGCGGTCGCAGTGATCCAGCAGATCTGTGAGAAGGATCAGATCCCATATCAGAAATTTGTGAACCGTTCGGATCTTGCAGGAGGCGGCACATTAGGCTCGATCGCATCAGCATTACTTCCGGTAAAAACAGTGGATATCGGAATCCCATTGCTTGCAATGCATTCTGCAAGAGAACTGATGGCAGCAGCAGACCAGCAGGCATTGAAGGATCTGGTGAGCGCTTATTTTGGCTGAACTGAAAAAAAAGATACATACAGCATGAAGTATGCATTTGACAGGAGAATCAGGTGAGAAAAAAATTTTTTTCCTATGTGGCAGGGAGTGCGGCGTGTGCAGCACTCATTCTGCTTTCGGGGTGTCAGCAGACAACCAATCAATTATCCGATATTACCCGCTATGTGGAGGAGAAAATTGCAGAAGGAAAAGGTACGGAAGTAAAAAGTAAAGAACAGGAAACGGACACTGAGCAGGCAGCAGTTTCCGGGGAAACAGAGAAGCAGGAAGAGCCATCCGTTGAAAAGCAGTCTGTGGACTGTTATGCATATCAGACGCTTCCGGAGGAAGTACGCACTGTGTACGACGAGGTTTATGATGCGATTCTCTATGAAAAAGAAGATGTGGCGCTGAGCACGTTAGACAACGAAGTCCTGCATCAGGCGTATGTTTCGGTGATGGCGGATCACGGCGGACTGTTCTGGGTATCGGGCTACACTTACACGCAGTATACCAGAGGGGAAAAGCTGGTGGATCTCCATTTTACACCAAAGTTTACCATGACGGATGCCGAGCGGATGGACATGCAGGCACAGATCGATGAGACAGTCAGTCAGATTTTGGCAGGGATCGATGCGCAAGCGCCGGATTATGACAAAGCAAAATATGTGTTTGATTATCTGGCTTCGAATGTTGCGTATAGCACAGGTGCGCCGGACAATCAGAACATCATCAGTGTGTTTGTCAATGGGGAAACGGTTTGTCAGGGATACGCTGCAGCAACGCAGTATCTTTTGGAAAAACTGGACATTCCCTGTGCAGTGGTGGCTGGAACGGCAGACGGACAGTCTCATGCATGGAATCTGGCAAAGCTGGATGGAGAGTATTACTATATTGATACGACCTGGGGAAATGCCACCTACAGCGGTGACGGAATGGGGCTGGATTCCTTTATCAATTATAATTATTTTGCAGTTACGACCGGGGAATTACAGAAAACGCACCAGCCGAATGACGATATTATCGTTCCGGTGTGTCAGGCGGTAAAAGACAATTATTATGTCCATGAAAATCTTTATTTTGACACATGGGATGCAGACAGTATCGGAAATGTATATCGGGCTGCCTATGAGCAGGGAGATGGTTTCTGCTCCGTCAGGTTTGCAGACAGGGAGCTGTATGAACAGGCATTCGCCTACTTTATCACGAAACAGAAGATCGTGCATTACTGCAAAGGACTGACATCTTTATATTATCTGGAAGATTCCGACCAGAACGTGCTGACTATAAAATTTTAATAAAAATCATAATATCCTCTATACAAAGTAAAGTTTTTGTGTTAATGTTACGTAGTAATCAATACTACATGTAATAGAAAAAAGAAACTTTTGATATAATAATGAATATCACAAGGAGGCAAAATCCTGCACAGCTTGCTGGGCATTGCTCCATGTAAGGACAGTCGCATTTTGCTTCGCAAAACAAGGAGGATACTATGTATAAGATTGTAATCGACAGTTGTGGGGAATTACCGGAAGAATTAAAACAGGATGGACATTATGAGACCGTTTCATTAGAGTTGGAAGTGGACGGATGCCGTATCAAAGATGACAGCACTTTTAATCAGTTAGACTTTTTGAGAAGAGTGAAAGAGAGTCTGAAAGGACCAAAGTCCTCCTGCCCGTCACCGGAGCAGTATATGGATGCATATGAGGGTGAGGCAGACCATGTTTATGTTGTGACATTGTCCGGCGGCTTAAGCGGCTCTTACAACAGTGCAGTGCTCGGAAAGAATCTCTATGAGGAAGAGCACACAGACGCAAAGAAAATTTATGTGTTCAATTCAAAATCAGCGTCCATCGGTGAGACGATCATCGGCATGAAGATTCAGGAATTTGAGGAAGCCGGATGCAGTTTCGACGAGGTTGTGGAGAAGGTGGAAGAGTACATCCAGTCCATGAACACCTATTTTGTATTGGAGACGTTAGAGACATTGAGAAAGAATGGCAGACTTTCCAATCTGAAAGCATTTATTGCCAATTCATTAAATATCAAGCCTGTTATGGGCTCAACAAAGGAGGGCTTAATCTGCCAGTTAGATCAGGCGCGCGGTATGAACAAAGCACTTGAGCGTATGGTGAAGGATATGATCTCAAAGACAAAAGACTGTGAGAACCGTGTTCTCGCAATCGCACACTGCAACTGCCCGGAGCGTGCAAAAGCAGTGAAAGAAAAAATCGAGAAGATTGCGAAGTTCAAAAAGATCATCATCATCAACACCGCAGGTGTCAGCAGCATGTATGCCAACGACGGCGGTGTGATCATGGCAGTATAGTCAGATGCAGACATTAACTTACGAAGAAACAGTAACAGCGATTGAAAATAAAAGAAGATTTGGAAACTTAAAGGGTGTCGAGATCTCAAAGATAATGTTAGAGAAGTTAGGACACCCGGAGAAAGATTTACGCATCATACACATAGCAGGGACGAACGGCAAAGGCTCCGTCTCTGCTTTTTTGCGCTCTGTTTTTGAATGTGCAGGATTGAAAACCGGGATGTTTACTTCTCCACATCTGGTGGATTTCAGGGAGCGCATCCAGGTGCAGGGAGATATGATCTCAAAAGCGGATACCACGCGCCTTGGAAACAGGCTTCTCTCTATGGATTTTGGCGTTTATCCGACGATGTTTGATTACTGTCTTGCGATGGCATTGCTGTATTTTAAGGAGCAGCAGTGTGATGTTGTGATTTTGGAGACCGGACTTGGTGGAACGTATGACTCCACGAATGCCTGCGGTGTGCCGGATGTGACTGTCATCGCAAAAATTGGTTTTGACCATATGGCGATCCTCGGGGACACACTTGCCAAAATTGCGGCAGAGAAAGCCGGAATCGTCAAGCACGGCACAGCACTTGTTTTAGAGAGCCAGGAGAAAGAAGCGATGGACGTGTTAAAACAGGCGGCGGAGCGGGCAGACATCAAAACCACAAAAGTTGTAAACTGGGACGAAATTAAAATCCTGCCACAAAAGGACGGAAAACAGTGTTTTTCCTATGCGGGATATGATGCAGTCACAATGAAAATGCTCGGTGTGCACCAGTATGAAAATGCCGTGGCGGCAATGCTTGCAGCAGAATTATTTTTTGAAAAATATTTTGCAGGAAAAAAGAATGTGCCGGAACTGAAAGCTTTGCAGCATGCGATCCGGGAAGGAATCGACCGGACGCAGTGGATGGGACGCATGGAACTTGTGAGCAATGATCCGTTTTTCCTGATGGACGGTGCGCATAACAGTAACGGTGTGGAGGCGCTGAAAAAAAGTCTGGAGACAATGTATCCGGATGAAAAATTCCATTTTATCATGGGTGTCATGGCGGATAAAGATTATGGGGAGATGATCCGGGAACTTCTTCCGCTGGCACTGGATTTTAAGACAGTGACTGTGGAGAGTGAGAGGGCATTGCAGGGAGAGGCGCTCGCAGACTGCATACGGGCAAAAGGGATCCCGGCGGAGGCGTATCAGAAACTTGCGGATGTGCTGCCGGATTTCTCAAAATCATCCGCAGAAAAGACAGTGGCATTCGGCTCACTGTATTTTATCGGGGAGATCGAAGCATTTCTGCGGGGAAAACAGTAACATGGTTTCCGGAGAATCTGGGAAAAGCAGCGTCCGTGCCCAATCATTACAGAAAAGTTACAAAATAGCATGGATTTAATATATTTTTAAAATTAATCATATGGTAATATTTATTTTTTTCATCTATAATAACAACAGTCTGTGCATATAATAAAAAAAGAAAACAGGCAGTTATTTTTTGTGAAAAACAGGTAGAGTTTTTGCAGAAAAGCACGTTGAACGTGCAGCACAAGCAGGAGAATGAGAGAAAGAATTACGTATGGTATTTAGCAGTTTTGAATTTTTGTTCCGGTTTCTGCCGGCTTTTTTAATCATATATTTTATCACACCGAAGAAGTTCCGCAACGCAGTACTCTTTTTGGGGAGCATTGCCTTCTACACCTATGGAGAGGCGCAGTATGTCCTGTTGCTGTTAGCGTCAGTCACGGTGAACTATGTGATCGCACGCAGCATGTATAAGACACCGGAGGACGGAAGAGGCAGAAGACAGGCAGTACTGCTTATTCTGGCGCTTTGCTACGATTTCGGAATGCTCTTTTTCTTTAAATACAGCGGTCTGACCACAAAACTGCCGCTTGGGATCAGTTTTTACACCTTCCAGATTGCAGCGTATGTGATCGATGTGTACCGTGGCATTGTCCCGGCAGAAAAATCTTATGTCAACCTTGGAACCTATCTGACGATGTTTCCACAGCTGATCGCCGGACCGATCGTAAACTATACCGAAGTGAGCAGCTGCCTGAAAAGAAGGACGGTGACAGCACGGGATTTTGAGAGTGGCGTCCGTATCCTTGTGATCGGACTCGGATCCAAAGTCATTATCGCTGACCGGGTGGGAATGTTGTGGAACAACGTGCAGACGATTGGGTTTAACAGTATCTCAACGCCGTTGGCATGGCTGGGTGCGGTCGCATATTCCATGGAGCTGTATTTTGATTTTGCGGGATATTCGATGATGGCGGTCGGACTTGGAAAAATGTTGGGATTCCAGATTCCGGTAAACTTCCGTTTCCCATATATCTCAAAATCGGTGACGGAGTTCTGGCGCCGCTGGCACATTACACTGGGACGGTGGTTCCGCGATTATGTATACATTCCGCTCGGAGGAAGCCGGAAAGGCAGACTGCGGACGATGTTCAACCTTTTTGCCGTGTGGACACTGACTGCACTGTGGCATGGGGCAGGGTATAATTTTCTGATCTGGGGCGGCATGCTGCTCGGGGCTTTATTTCTGGAAAAATTGTTTTTGCTTCCATTTTTACAGAAAAGCAAAGTGATTGGACATGTCTATCTGTTGCTGTTTGTGCCTGTGACATGGATGGCATTTACGATCACGGATGTGCATCAGCTTGGGATTTATCTGACACGTATGTTTCCGTTTGTGAATGCACATACCGGCATGGTCAATTCCATGGATTACATCAAATATCTGAAAGATTAT
>ERZ780154.1102-NODE-1102-length-14914-cov-1.89764_pt1 | contig 14914 bp, 16 predicted proteins | sample MGYA00511568_ERZ780154 | MGnify/ENA primary metagenome ERZ780154 (study PRJEB29588, sample SAMEA2142525) | human gut metagenome | biome: human gut; feature: human-associated habitat; material: faeces | place: Denmark | collected 2008/2010 ...
CAGAATACAACCCGTAACCAACTGAAAATGTTCCTGACCCGTATGGGAGTCAGTGCCAAGTTTGTCATTACTGGTGACATGAGCCAGATTGATTTACCCAAACGTATGGAATCCGGCCTCATACATGCTTTCAAAATATTAAAAGACATCAAAGGCATTGCATTTGTAGAATTCAACACCTCAGACATTGTGCGTCACCGTCTGGTCAAAGAAATTGTAAAGGCTTACAGTGAAAAAGAAGTTTCAGAATAAAAACATTTGAACATTAAAACATAAAATTATGGATGCTATTGTAAAAACAGACTTCTGCTTCCCGGGACAAAAAAGTGTGTACAAAGGGAAAGTGCGTGACGTCTACAATATCAATGATGATTACCTGGTCATGGTGGTATCAGACCGGATCTCAGCCTTTGATGTTGTTTTACCCAAAGGAATTCCCTACAAAGGACAAGTATTAAACCAGATTGCTACCAAATTTCTGGATGCAACAGCTGACATTGTGCCCAACTGGAAAATCGCAACTCCCGATCCGATGGTTACTGTCGGCCACAATTGCGAACCTTTCAAAGTAGAAATGGTTATCCGGGGTTACCTGACTGGTAGTTCATGGCGTGCTTACAAAGCCGGAGAACGCACTTTATGTGGCCTTCCTTTACCTGAAGGTATGAAAGAAAATCAAAAATTCGAATCTCCGCTGATCACCCCTACCACAAAAGCCGATGAAGGACATGATGAAAATATTTCCAAAGAAGAAATCATTGCCCAAGGATTGGTTAGCCGGGAAGATTATGAATTGATGGAAAAGTATACTTATGCCCTTTTCCAACGGGGTACCGAAATGGCTGCTGAAAAAGGCCTGATCTTAGTAGACACCAAATATGAATTCGGAAAGAAAAATGGAAAAATCTATTTAATTGATGAAATCCATACCCCTGATTCTTCCCGCTATTTCTATGCTGACGGATATGCAGAACGATTTGCAAAAGGTGAAAAACAAAAACAATTATCCAAAGAATTTGTTCGGGAGTGGTTGATGGACAATGGTTTTCAAGGACAAACCGGCCAGAAGGTTCCTGACATGACTCCGGAAGTAATTTCAGGCATCACCGACCGCTACATTGAACTTTACGAACATATTACGGGTCAGAAATTTGAAAGGGCAGAAAGTACAAAAAACGTACTCAAACGCATCGAAGACCATGTCAATGCCTGCCTGAAAACATTATAACGGACAAAATTCCGTAACGCCAAGGGACATGTTTGTATTGACACCCAACATGTCCCTCTGGAATCATAAAAATCATTTCACCACAAACCCGGTAAAATCATTATACAGGAATTTTTTCAATTCTTCCGGACTTACCCTCACTTTATAATTGCCATCTTTAAAAAACGTAATATTACCTGTTTCTTCACTCACGACAACCACATAGGAATCACTGACAGCGCTAAGCCCCAATGCCGCCCGGTGTCTTAACCCCATACTTCCGGGAATATCCCGGCGATCAGAAACAGGAAGGATGCAACGGGCTGCTAAAATCTTATTTTCATTGATAATCACAGCCCCATCATGCAAAGGCGTATTTTTGAAAAAAATATTCTCCAGCAACTCATCCGACACCTTAGACTTAATCAACACTCCGGTCTGAGCGTAATTATTCAATTCCGTATTTTGCTGTAATACAATCAAAGCTCCTGTCTTAGTTGCAGAAAAATTAGTGCAGGCTTCTACAATAGCGTCTGCCACTTCGTTCTGGATACCAGGTTTATCAAAAAATTTCTCCAGATTAAAAATATTCTGTAAATTATAACGACTTCCCAAAAGCAACAGGAAACGCCGAACCTCAGGCTGAAAAACAATCAGTAAAGCTATCACTCCGACACTGATAAATTTATCCAGAATCGAAGAAATCAATTCCATATTAAAGGCCCGCACCAACAACCAGACCAGATAAAATGTAAAAATACCGGCAAAGATGTTAATGGCAGTCGTCCCTTTTACCAACCGATAAATCTGATAAAAGATAAAAGCTACTATCAGAATATCCAACACATCAAAAAAGCCAAGCTTTATAAACAACAACATACAATTTCAAATTTCAATTCAAATTCCGGATTTACCATTTTCTTATTCAAAACAACTACTGCAAGCCAGCTACCCCTCATCTAAATATCCTTTAATTCGTCTTACAAAGCTAAATAAAATTTCAGAATATACAGTACATTGTGTATCTTTGGCATGGAATTAGTTTACAACAAAATTGATCATTCATTAATTAATTACTATGCGATATTTTACAACTTTACTATTAACTTTACTGGCTTTCACAGTATCGGCACAAAACGATCCAAAAGCCAAAGAAATTCTGGACAAGGCAGCCGTCAAATTCAAATCTTATCCTGCCGCAGAAGTTGATTTTACGATGGCTATGGAAAACAAAGCCGAAAATATTAATGAAACTCATCAGGGAAAAGCCTGGATGAAAGGCAATATGTATAAACTCAACCTAATGGATGTTGAGAATTATTATGATGGCAAAATAATCTATACTTATATGCCTGAAGTACAGGAAGTGAACATCAAAAATCCCAGTAATGAGGAAGAAGGATTTCTAAATCCGGCTACCCTTTTTGATATTCACAACCAAGGATTCGACCAAAAATTAGTCCATACGACTAATGGCATTGCTTACATTGAACTATATCCCAAAGAGGAAAAAAATTTTGAAAAAATCGGAATTTCAGTCAATCCTTCCACTTCTTCCATTCAAAAAGTAACCTCTTTTGGAAAGGATGGCAACAATGTTATTATCACAATCAACAATATCAAACAACTTAACCCGGCTCCTGCTGATTCATTTTTCAAATTTGACAGTAACAAACATCCGGGAGTAGAAGTTGTCGATATGCGCTGATCAATTTTTACTTTTCCGATAGCTAAAAAATGGCAGAAAGAATTATTCCTCTCTGCCTATTTAAACCCTAATGTTAAAATCAACTGTTCTATACATTAAAACGGAAATTCATCATATCTCCGTCCTGCACCACATAATCCTTTCCTTCGACCGACATTTTTCCGGCTTCTTTACACTTCGTCTCGGACCCATAATGAATGAAATCCTCATATTTAATAACTTCAGCGCGGATAAAGCCTTTTTCAAAATCAGAATGGATAATGCCTGCTGTTTGTGGCGCTTTCATTCCTTTCCGGAAGGTCCAGGCCCGGACTTCTTTGGGACCAGCGGTAAAGTAGGTTTGTAAATTCAATAAATGATAGGCTGTACGAATCAATTTATTCACCCCAGCCTCCTTCAATCCCAAATCTTCCAGGAACATCTGTTTTTCTTCGTAAGTTTCCAGCTCTGCAATATCAGCCTCAATTCCTGCCCCAATCACCAAAACTTCAGCCTGCTCATTCTTAACAGCTTCTCTAACCTGGTCAACATACTTATTTCCATCCACTACTGAAGCTTCATCCACATTACACACATACAACACCGGCTTACTGGTCAATAACTGTAAATCTTTCGAGGCCTCTTGCTGCAATTCATCCAATACAACTGTACGGGCAGACAACCCTTTTTCCAATGCATCTTTGTATAAATGCAACACCTCCACTAAGCGTTTAGCCACAGGGTCTCCTCCCGTCATCGCCCGCTTTTCCTCCTTTTGTAAACGGTTATCGACAGTCTCCAGATCCTTCAACTGCAATTCTGTATCAATAATTTCTTTATCCCGCACCGGATCTACGCTTCCATCCACATGCACAATATTGTCGTCATCGAAACAACGTAATACATGAATGATAGCATCTGTTTCCCGGATATTAGAAAGAAACTTATTACCCAACCCTTCACCCTTGCTGGCTCCTTTCACCAAACCGGCTATATCCACAATCTCCACCACTGCCGGCACAACATTAGCCGGGTTCACCAATTCTTCTAATTTATTCAGCCGTTCATCCGGTACAGTGATAACCCCCACATTCGGCTCAATAGTACAAAAAGGAAAATTGGCAGACTGTGCCTTGGCATTACTCAAACAATTAAACAACGTTGACTTACCCACATTCGGCAAGCCCACTATACCACATTGTAAACCCATATCATTAAATTTATTATACCTATGAATCAACCCCGTCATTTCCCTTCGACTTCGCACCCTGGGAACTCAGTAACTCAGTAACTAAAATCTAATTCTTTATTTAAAGATTTGCAAAGGTAATAAAATTCTTTATTCCGCCTTGCATTTTCGCTTCTGCATCAGCGCACGGTAATATGAAAACACCCTTGTTTAAATTCATAACGTACGTAACATTTATTCTGTTTACGTAAATCCCGGAGCACCTCTGCCAGAACAGATTTCAATTTATCTGTTTCCTCTTTCGCAGCTCCTTTATAGCGGGCATACGCCACATCAAAAGTAGTACCGTACACATGGGCTGAATTTGCACTGGCATTGATGTTCTTCTTCCGCAACTGTTTCACTGTACCAGTCGTCCGGAGTACACTGGTTACAATAATTTTCCGGTCAGGCAATCCTTTTTGATCCAAAGAATCACGGAAATTACGGCCAATTGTTTTCAGTAAATCTTCAGCACGGGGCACCAGATAAGGTATAGAATGAGTCAGCTCATCCACCACGTAATCCCGGCAGGACCCTATCTCAGCTAATTTTCCTTTCTGGCAGTCAAAATCCCGATCAGTGACAATAGGCTCAATACCCCACTGTCGTGCTGCTTTCAAATGTTTGTCGTTCATGTCATTAAACGTACGCTGATAATTACGGAAATACTGAAAAGGCCCTTTGCTTTTTTTACCTCCACATCCAGACAAACCAACCACCAGAATACTGATCAATATATACTTTATCACATACATGTTATCTTCTAATTTACCCGCAAAAATAGTGATTTTCTAAAAAAAATGCGTCCGGTTGTTGCCAGACGCATCTTTTTATTAAAAATTCGGTCAATTATTGACCTCTTTTCTTGTATTCTTCCAAACCTTGTTTCAGGAAATTCACAAAAGCATCTTTATCCAGGTTATGTCCCCGTGCAGGAGCCAAAACGTGTTGTTTCAGATTATCATCATTTCCTCCTCTGCTATCCAGCAAAATATAATTAGGCTGGGCATTGGAATCAAATTTCTTAATCTGGAAATCAGCATTTTTCTTACCCAGGGTTTTCTTTTTCTTTCCGTCATATTCAGATACATACCATTCATTTTCCGGTAAAGTAGTTTTATCATCCACATACAAAGCTACTACCACAAAATCATTTCTCAACATATCCAGCACCCGGGGATCCGACCAGACAGTCTGTTCCATTTCCCGACAGTTTACACAACCATGTCCGGTGAAATCAATAAACAAAGGTTTATTCTGAGCCTGTGCACATTTCAATGCTTGTTCATAATCAAAATATCCATCCAAGCCATGGGCTAAATGCAGGAAATCGGCATACTTCGGAGCTTCACATGCCTCAGATTTCGTCTTTACAGCAGCAGTTTCTCCACTGACAGAAATCTGTTTTACATTGTCCCTCACAATACGGTTAATATCAAAGTCTATCGTTTCCTGAGGAGGGAAATAACCTGCCAATGCCTTCAACGGGGCACCGAACATTCCCGGTATCAGGTAAACCACGAATGCAAAAGTTGCTATGATAAAGGCCAAACGGGGCACACTGATATAAGTCACCTCACTATCGTTAGCAAATTTAATTTTACCCATCAGGTACAGACCTTGTAAGGTAAATACAGCCACCCAAATAGCAATATAAACTTCACGGTCAAGAATACCCCAATGATAAGTCTGGTCGGCCACCATCAAAAATTTAAAACCTAAAGCAATTTCTATGAAACCAAATACCACTTTCACAGAATTCAACCAACCGCCCGATTTAGGCAGACTGCTTAATTTAGATGGGAAGAATGCAAAAAATCCAAACGGTAAAGCCAAGGCAATAGAGAAGCCCAACATACCAACAATAGGACGTAAAACACCTCCACGAGCAGCTTCTACCAAAAGGTTTCCAATAAAAGGAGCGGTACAGGAGAAGGATACTAACACCAACGTAAAGGCCATGAAAAAAGCACCGATATATCCACCCTTATCTGCTTGCGCATCCGATTTATTCACCAACCAGGAAGGCAATACGATTTCAAACGCACCAAAGAAAGAAGCCGCAAAGGTCAGGAAAATAATGAAGAAAATAATATTCGGAATCCAGTTCGTACTTAACCAATTGATAAAATCAGGTCCCAGGAAAATAGAAACCAGCATTCCCAGGCTAGTAAATATAGCTACAATAGAAAGAGCAAAGAACAAAGCCTTTGATTTAGCTTTGGCTTTATTACTATCTCCGTGCATAAAAAAGGAAACGGTCATCGGAATCATCGGGAATACACAAGGCATCACGATAGCAATCAAACCATACCCCACTCCCAACAAGAAAAACCAGAATAAATTCTCATCTTTCGTAACTTCTTTTCCGGCAGGAGCAGTCTGTACACTTTCCTTAGCAACAACCGATTCTCCGATCTTGACATCGAAAGACTCGTCAAACATCACACATTGTCCTTCCCGGCAAACCTGAAATTCCAATGTTCCCTTAATAGCAGCTACAGCAGGATCAGTGACTTTCAACTTTTGAGTAATGATATATTCATTTTCAAACGACCAGACGTCTACCCCGAATACATCATCGTGCTCCTTTTTCGGTTCATTTTCAGTTGCCTTTCCCAACAATTCGACTCCTTTACCGGCTTCTTCAAATGTCAGGGTTGTGGCCATCGGGCCACCATCCGGAGTATACATGGAATAAACATGCCATCCCGGTTCTATTTCTGCCTTAAAAACCAATTCATATTCATTATTCCCCAGACTTTTCTGGGAAAATGACCATCTCGTCGGATTTTCTACCTGTGCCGATACAGAAAGAATTCCAACCAGGAACGTTAATAAAAAAGCAAACAATCCTTTTTTCATAAAGTTTTAAAGTGAATTATTATTAAAATGATTTTTTCTCCTTAGCTCTACACACATCCTGTGTAAAATTTCTATACAAAAATATTATTAATTTATTTTCACAATAGCCCTAAATCCAAGTTTAACATATAATTAATGGGTACGCAAACGTTTTTCAATTTTCTTTAAGAAGGAAAAAAGGAGGAAAGAGGAAAAAGAGAGATTAAGGAAAAAAGAATCGAAAAAGGGGATAGCATGAAAATATGCCATCCCCTTTTAAGGGTTAATTTTCTAATTCCCGGTTATACCGGTTATAAAAATGATATTCATAAATATAATACGATGGCACCTCGATAATCTTCAAGGTAATATGGTACCGGAAGGCCCATTTTCTCCGTAAAGAGAATAATCCTCTTTTCAGGTAAGCTCCGACAAAAGGATGGACTTTTAATACAATATGCTTATTCCTTTTTTCTGAAACATAAAATTCCAGTTCATCTTCAATTTTATCAACTATCAGGATTGCAGCCTCAGCTTTACCGGTACCGTGGCACACCGGGCATAGTTCAGTTGTATCCACCGTCATTGCAGGACGTACCCGTTGCCGGGTAATCTGCATCAAGCCAAACTTACTCAAAGGCAGGATCGTATGTTTTGCCCGGTCTATCTCCATACACTCCTTCATCTTATCGAACAACTTCTGCCGGTTCTCAGCCTTCTGCATATCGATAAAATCAATGACGATAATCCCTCCCATATCACGCAATTGCAACTGCCGGGCAACTTCTTCAGCAGCAGCCAAGTTTACTTCAAGAGCATTGGTTTCCTGATCATCCCCTAATTTAGTCCGGTTTCCGCTATTCACATCTATCACATGAAAAGCCTCCGTATGCTCTATGATCAGGTAAGCACCGTTTTTAAAAGAAACCGTTTTTCCCAGTGAAGATTTAATTTGTTTGTCCACTCCAAAATGATCCAAAATTGGAATTTCCGGAGATACATATTTGACAATATCTTGTTTTTCAGGTGCTATCGTACTCAAGAAATGCCTGATCTCCTTGCTTAAAGTAATGTCATTTACATAAACATTCTCAAAGGAAGGATTCAATATATCCCTCAAAATAGCACTTGTCCGGTCAATTTCTCCCAAAATCAACTTGGGAGGTTCCATATCCCGGATATGTTTGAAAGCTGTTTCAAAGCGTTCTACCAACTCTTTCAGTTCGCTATCAAAAACAGCCACTTTTTTCCCTTCAGCAACAGTACGGACAATAACACCGTAATTTTTAGGCTTTATGCTTTCAATCAAACGTTTCAGACGTTTCCGCTCTTCAGGAGATTTAATCTTCTGTGAAACAGAAACTTTATCTGAAAAAGGCATTAAAACCAGATTCCGCCCGGCAATACTCAATTCAGATGTTAAACGGGGACCTTTAGTCGAAATCGGCTCTTTAGCCACCTGTACAGCGACCCATTGTCCGACAGTCAGAATGTCAGCAATCTTCCCATTTTTACTAATTTCCGGTTCCAGTTTCAGCTTCGATACCGACATCCCCTTCCGGGCAATACATTGTTTTATATAACTATCCAGAGAATGAAATTGCGGGCTTAAATCCAAATAGTGCAAAAAAGCATCTTTCTCATACCCCACGTTTACGAAAGCAGCATTCAATCCGGGCATGATTTTTTTTACCTTCCCCAGATATATATCTCCAACTGCAAATTGCATACTGGTTTTCTCTTTGGTCAGCTCAACCAATTTCTTTTCCCGTAGCAACGCAATCACAATTTCATCTGCTTTTACGTCTATAACTAACTCACTACTCACCGCTATAAATTATTTTTGATTTCAGATTTACGATTCTGATTCATTTTCGTATATTTCATCGTAAATCAAAAATAAATCCTCGTTATTTAATTAAATAAACCTAAAGACAAATGCCTTTAGGTTTATATCTTTTACTCACAAACGCAAAGAATTACTTCTTCTTATGACGATTCTTTCTCAGTCTTTTTTTCCGTTTGTGGGTAGCCATCTTATGTCTTTTTCTTTTTTTACCGCTTGGCATAAATTCCTCCTTTCTTATTTTTTAACATTACCCTTTACCTCGTTAACAAAACTCTTGGATGGTTTGAATGAAGGAATAAAATGTTCCGGTATTTTGATAGTTACGTTTTTAGAAATATTCCGGGCTGTTTTTTCAGCTCTTTTTTTCACCACGAAACTACCGAAACCTCGCAAATAAACGTTTTTACCTTCAACAACGGAATTTTTAATTGACTCCATAAAGGCCTCCACCGTAGCTTGTACTGCTACTTTCTCAATCCCAGTCGTTCTCGAAATTTCGTTAACAATATCCGCTTTTGTCATTTTCTTTAAATATTTAATATTCAATAATTTATTTCTTTTTGCCCGATTTTCAGTTTGCAAATATAAAGCTTTTCCGTTAAGAATAAAAAAAACGGGATGATTTTTGTCATTTTTTTCTGATTCAGATTTTTTTCCTTAACTTCGCTTTTCAGAAAAATTTCCTGGCCTTACTCATTGAAGGTAACAAATTTTTTCGTAACTTGTGTAAAATTTAAGTCTATAGACTTAATACTCACGTTGCAACAAGATCCTGGGAAATTTTATAAATGTTATCATGAAACACTAACAAGGAATAACTATGGTAAATAAAGTCATATTAATCGGAAATGTAGGAGCTGATCCTGAGGTCAGATACCTGGATGGTGGGGTTGCCGTTGCCAATCTCCGCCTGGCCACCACAGAAAGATACAGAAATAAAAACGGTGAAAATATTGACCAAACTGAATGGCATAACATCGTTTTGTGGAGGGGATTGGCTGAAATCGTAGAAAAATATGTCCGTAAAGGCATGCGCCTGTATATAGAAGGACGTATCCGTACCCGTTCATGGGACGATCAGAATGGTAATAAAAGATATACAACCGAAATCTGGGCTGATAATATGCAAATGTTATCTTACAAACAAGAAGGTGATAACGGAGGAAATACTCCAAGGCCTTATAATGCCCCGGCCAGCCCGGCAACAAGTTCGCAGCCTGAGCCTCCGATGACCCCTGACGACAACGACGATTTGCCATTCTAATGCTAAAAATATGAACTAAAGGCTATGGGCTCTCACAAAAACACAACTGCCTGCAGCCTTTAGTTTGTTATTGTTTAACTAATTTTTTTGATTTTGGAAACAGACGTTTATGACGCGGCCCAGAGTATTTTCCGCGGTTCTTTTGATCTTATAGATATTGTATTTATTATCATTCTGCTATTTTTGTTACTGGTTTCTGCCCTGGTTTCCGGTTCTGAGGTTGCCTATTTTTCCTTGACGCCCGGCGATCTGGACAAACTCAAAGAAAAAGGGTACGATAAAGTTTCCAACCTCCATAAGAGACCCAATCTTTTATTATCAACGATTTTGATTACCAACAATTTTGTAAATGTTGGCATTGTCATTCTCTCTACTTATCTCGTTAATTCTATGTTTGATTTCTCGGGGAGTCCGGTATTGGGTTTTATTATTCAGGTCATTCTGGTCACCTTCCTGATTTTACTATTCGGAGAAATTATTCCTAAATTATATGCCAATCGTTCTCAGGTACGGGTTGCAATCCTTATGGCTGGCCCGCTCACTTTCCTGACCTATCTGTTCCGGCCTTTATCTGTACTGTTAATAAAATCAACCTCGCTGATCAGTCATCGGATTGCCAAGAAGGACGGACTTTCTATAGACCAGCTGTCTAAGGCCCTGGAATTAACCGAAGATGCAGAAATCAACGATGAAAAAGACATACTGGAAGGAATCGTCCGTTTCAGTAACATCGATGCAATCGACATTATTCGTCCCCGCATCAACATTATAGCAATCGATATTGAGGACGACTTTGATCAGGTAAAAGCCGTCGTAATCGAACACGGATATTCCCGCCTACCTGTATACAAAGAAAATCTGGATACAATCGAAGGTATCCTTTACGTAAAAGATCTTCTGGCACATTTGAAAAAAAAACGGGATTTTAATTGGCAATCTTTGATAAGGCCAGCTTATTTTGTACCGGAAACAAAAAAAATCAACGACTTGCTGGAAGAATTCCAATTGAAAAAGGTACATATGGCCATTGTTGTCGATGAATATGGAGGTACTTCCGGCATTGTGACGATGGAAGATATACTGGAAGAAATTGTCGGGGAAATCAATGATGAGTATGACGAAAAGGAAGAAACTTTTGTACATCTGCCCAACAACACCTATATCTTTGAAGCTTGTACCCTGCTAAATGACTTTATAAAAATTGTAGACGCTGACCAGAACAGTTTCAAAAATATAGAAGGTGAAGCCGATACTTTGGCCGGCTTGATTCTCGAAATAAAAGGCGAACTACCCAAAAAAGACGAAGAAATTGTTTATCATGAACATAAATTCACAGTATTGGAAGTTGATAACCGGAGAATTAAAAAAATCCGGTATGAAAAAATAGAGTGCTAAACTTTTCAAGCTTTCCGCAAACCTTACTTCACTGCCGTATAAGGAACCGGAATATTCAAAATCTTGCAAAGCAGCGGCAAAACAGAGGTCATCTGACATTCCGCAGGTAAATTGGTCAAAGTTCCGGCTCCGTACAAATACAAAGGTACCTTGTTACGTTTGCTGTAACGGGCATAATTATCTTCCCGGTCTTTCAAGGCCGGAACCCAGGTAGGCTGAAGAGCATATAAAACATCCCCGCTTCTTTTCTGTGAAAAAGCATTCTGAAACAGCACTTCAACTCCTGACGACGATGCATTATGAGTCAGTGAATGTGCTGTCAGTACACGTGCCACCCCCTCAAACTCAACAAGGAAATCTGCAATCTTATCTTGCATATCTTTTAACGGAATCTTTCTTTTCTCAATCAAAGCCCGGTCCAGGTATATCTGAGTCGCATCATAGTCCAGCACCCATTCTCCATCCCCATAAACCAAATTCAAAAAAGATTTCAACAAGGCAACTGCCTTAAAGATACTAAAGTAATCCGATGACAACCGCATCTTATTCAATTCTTCCGGCAGTAGCTCACGGGCTTCGGAAAAGGTCAGGAAAACAGTATAATTCCCCTTTCCTACCCGTGTATCCAAGTCTGCAAACAGTCTTTCCAAATCCCGGTCCAACCTCAACACAAGATCCTGAAACTCTTTAGCATATACCCCAAAATCCCGGTTCATATAATCCAGACAGGAAAAATTCAAGGCCAGCAAATCTGCATCATTATCCATTCCCAGTTGTTCTGCCCTCACCAATTCTTTTGTCAGATCCACAACTTGTGTATTCACATAAGGAGTCGCTTTCAAAATACGGTAAGTCTCATACTTACGTTTTGCCTGTGCCAAATCGTAATAAAAACCATTGGCCATGCCAACTTTACTTTTCAACTTCATAACCGTAGAATTTCCTTGCTCATCTGCTAACGACATCCATCCCCGATGGACAAAAAAATCACTTTCAACTTTTGCATTATAATCATTCAACCATCCTGGCAAAGAATCAACATAGTAATCAGAAGAAATCCATTTGCCTGTTTTTTCACTCAACCACAATGCCAGGTTAGCACAACTCCCACCGCTAAGTACAGCTTCTTCACCATTGACAGCCACACTATAAACCTTTGAGAAAACGTTATTCATCTTCATCGCACATCCCAAAGTCAAAGCCTGTAACCAATCAGGAGTCATTCCTTTTCCTTCATCCCCGATCAAAGAAGCTTCGTCATTAATCACATTATTTTGTCGCCGGTTGCGCAACCGGTCGTACCACTCATGAGACACCACTCCATGCTCAGAAGGCAACAAACCTGTATATATCGTAGCCTGGTCTACACCTGTCTGGGAATACAAATAATTATAATCTGCCATCAATTGCTTCCCCTGAGACGTCAATCTCTTAAAGCCCCCCTCACAAAGATCATTCTGATATATCATTAACCACTCCGGATAAAAATTACTAATCGTAATCCCAACCACCAACTTCGTCTTATTTTCCACCCCAAACACCACCATATTCCACAACAGCAATATTCCCAAAAGTCCCTTTTTCATATAAATTTGAATTTTAGGCAAAGGTAGGTAAATTTTAGAACGAGTACCAAAATTTAAAGTAACGATTAACGATGAACAATGAAAACATCCGTACGTTATCCTCACAGTTCCGCCTCCCCCCACACCGTATGTACTTATATGCCCGCATGATATCCAACAAACTGATTGAAATAATTTCCGTATTGAAACTACATTTTCATTAAAAAAAAGGCATATATAATAATAATTTAGAACTATTTCTGTGAAGTATCCCATTTTGTTTACTATATTTACAGCAGAAAAAGAATTCACGTTAACCATGATAGAGAAAAGATATTTGCTGGCGGAAAAACTGCGTACCTATATTTCACGATACGGCATCAACGATTTCAATGAGGAACATTTGAAAAAAGTGGGGCTCAGCATTGAAGAACTGAAAGAAAACTTTTCCGATCGTCAGGATATGGTGGGTGCCATACTGGAGTATGAACGGAAATGCTTTGAAGAAATCTTCAATGAATATAATTTTGAAGGTTGGAATGCAATCGATATTATGCTGATCGTCAGCAACGAAATTAACAACCGTTTTTTCAATGTCAGTCCTTCGGTTACCATTACTTTATCGGAAGTATTCCCGGAAATTTTCCAGGACCATCTTCAGAAACGTTCTGACTTCATTTATGAAAAAATGAAGATCAACATCGAAAAAGGGATGCAGCAGGGAATGTACAAAAACGACGTTTCCAGCGAGATGATTGCACGAATGTTTATTGCCAAATTAAACGACATTCACAATCCGCAAATTTATCCCCCGGAAGAATTTACTTTTGCAACCATCTTCAACAACCTGATCGATAATGTGATCAAAAACATTACCAACGAAGAAGGAAGGGCATATTATAAGCAACGCAAACAGTTATACAGCGTTTTAAACTACAGATAGCTAATTACTACTTAACCAAAATACAATGAAATATCAAATTGATGACATTGATAGGAAAATCCTTTCTTATCTTGTAAAAAATGCCAGGGTTCCTTTCTTGGAAATCGCCCGTGAATGCGGCATTTCCGGGGCAGCCATCCATCAACGGGTAAAAAAAATGGAAGACGCCGGAATTATCGAAGGCTCTCGTTTTATAGTAAAACCCCGGGCACTGGGATTTAAAATATGTGCATTCATCGGAGTCATTCTGGATAATGCTTCCCATTATAAAACTGTAGTAAAAGAAATTGAAAAAATACCGGAAGTCATTGAATGTCATTTTATCACCGGGCATTACTCTTTTTTCCTTAAAATACGCTGCAACAGCCATCAACACTTGATGGATATTTTAATCAATACCTTGCAAAACATACCCGGTATCGCTAAAACAGAATCTTTTATCTCCCTGGATCAGTTGATTGAAAAGCAAATAGATATTTGTTCTGAATAAAATCCAAATAAAAAAGAAACAGACTAAAGCTCAGATATAAAATCAAGTTTTAGTCTGTTTTTTATTAAATCATTATGGAGCCTGTTTACTTTATTACAAGCCTATCATTTTGCTTATCATAACTAACATTCAATGTGTCCCCCTCAGTTACTTCTCCTTTAATAATCACTTCTGCCAATTCATCTTCCAGGTATTTCTGAATGGCCCGTTTCAAAGGACGGGCCCCATATTGAGGATCATATCCCTTTTCGGTCAAAAACTCTTTGGCAGATTCAGAAACATGGACATGATATCCAAGCTCTCCGACACGGTTCAATAATCCCTTTAATTCAATATCGATGATCTTGTGAATATCTTCTTTGCTCAATGGATTGAAAACAATCACATCATCGATACGGTTGAGGAATTCCGGAGAAAACGCACTTTTCAACGCTTTCTG
>ERZ780154.1109-NODE-1109-length-14856-cov-7.29498_pt1 | contig 14856 bp, 9 predicted proteins | sample MGYA00511568_ERZ780154 | MGnify/ENA primary metagenome ERZ780154 (study PRJEB29588, sample SAMEA2142525) | human gut metagenome | biome: human gut; feature: human-associated habitat; material: faeces | place: Denmark | collected 2008/2010 ...
TTTATGGGCGCTGCCCAAACCCGCAATTTTTGAAAAAATTGAGTAAACTTTTTTGCTTTTGGGAGGATAATTTAGCGTTAGCTAAATTTCAACGCCCAACCGACACTCCGCTAAACCATAATTTACACAAACGATTAGTATTGAATTTGATAAATAATCTAATTTATTATGAAAAAAACCGCTTGAGCTATAAAACTCAAGCGGTTAAATTTTTATGTTTAATTATTAAGCACGAAGTTCGTCTTCGTTATCGCCTGCATAATAAACTTTTTTGATGTCAGCACCCAATGCTCTGAATTTTTCAATTACATCTTCATAGCCACGCTCAATGTACTGGATACTTGAAATTTCAGTAACACCGTTAATTTCAAGTGCCGCAATAATCATTGCTGCACCGGCTCTTAGATCGGTAGCTTTTACAGGAGCTGCTGTAAGCGGAGATCCGCCCTCAATAATTGCAAGTCTGCCCTCAACAGAAATGTGTGCACCCATTCTAACAAGCTCACTTACATACTGATAACGGTTATCCCATACATTTTCATTTATAATGCTTGTACCCGGTACACTTACAAGAAGTGCGGCAAATTGCGGCTGACAGTCAGTAGGAAAACCGGGATGCGGCATAGTCTTTATATTACAACGCTTTAAAGGATTCTTTGTAGCGTCAATTTTGATAGCCTCATCGTATTCGGTAATTACAACACCCATTTCACGGAGTTTAGCTGTAATTGATTCAAGGTGCTTTGGAGTAATGTTATTTACTGTAATGCAACCTCTTGTAGCAGCTGCCGCACACATATATGTGCCTGCCTCAATCTGATCCGGAATAATCGAATATGTTATGCCGTGGAGATATTTTACGCCACGGATTTTAATAACATCTGTACCTGCGCCTCTTACATCTGCGCCCATTGAATTAAGAAAGTTAGCGAGGTCAACAATATGCGGTTCCCTTGCGGCATTTTCAATGATAGTCATACCCTCGGCTTTAGATGCCGCAAGCATAATATTCATTGTAGCGCCTACAGATACTACATCAAGGTAAATATGCTCACCGTGAAGATTATCAGCATCTGCCTCAATAATTGCACCGTCAACAAGCTGTGTTACTGCGCCCATAGCTTCAAAGCCTTTTAAATGCTGATCAATCGGACGAACACCGAAGTTACAACCACCCGGTAAAGCAACCTGAGCTTTACCGCATCTGCCCAGAAGAGCACCGAGAAGGTAATAAGATGCTCTCATACCTCTTACAAGTTCTGTTGTTGCAGAGTGAGTTGAAATATGTGTCGGGTCTATATAAAGTGATGATTTATTAATTCTTCTTACCTGTGCACCCATCTGCTGAAGAATTCTGCTGATAAGTGAAACATCGCTGATGTTAGGTATATTTTCAATCTGACAAGGCTCGTCACAAAGGATTACTGCCGGGATAATTGCTACTGCGGCGTTTTTTGCACCGCTGATATTTACTTCACCAAAAAGCGGCTTACCGCCGTTTACTACAAACTTTTCCAAACCGTTACACTCCAATTCCATATACTGTACATTCACAATAACGAATATGTGAGTTTACATAATCTAAATCTAAATAAAAGTGCGTGCCAAAAAACAGCAACATTGATTGCTGTAAAAATGAGTATCTGCCAGATTACTCAACTGATAATAGTATATCCACAAATATATTACATTTTCTTAAAACACACATTTTGCAGCATTACAACAAGGTAACACTAACATTCCTATACAGAAAATGATACTACAAAATTGTAGTAAAGTCAACGCATATTTGGAATTGTAACATATTTTTATCTAAAATGTACTCAAATTATATGAATGAAATCAAGTTTATTCTTATTATGACTAAGCAAGATTACATACTTGTAATTATTCTTATAAAAAATAATACCGCTGTCATAATTGCAATACGGAATTAAAATCTTGCAATATTTTTCAGGATATAATTGCATATATAATGTAGGAAATTCTGAAAAATATTTAAATATTTACTAAATAATTTTTTTAATTTTATTGACAATTACTTTTTTATGTGCTATACTCAAGTTAACATATGAACATATAAGCATATGAACAGATTAATAAACGGAGATAGTAATATGGCAGAACTAAATGAAAAGAAAGAAAAAGAAATTCCTGATTTGGAAGTGCTGTTTGATTTAGCGGATCTTTTTAAAGTATTCGGCGATTCGACAAGAATCAGAATAATGTTTGCAATTTCCGATAATGAGATGTCGGTGCTTAGTATTGCAGAGGCTTTAAATATGGAGCAAAGCACTATTTCTCATCAGTTGAGAGTATTAAGACAAAACAAACTTGTTAGGGTCAGAAGAGAGGGGAAGCAAATTTATTATACTCTTGATGACGACCATGTTAAAAAAATTATTGAAATGGGACTTGATCACGTTCTCGAGTAAGGAGGGTGTTTTTTATGAAATATAATTTTACACTTGAAAATCTTAACTGTGCGCATTGTGCGGGAAAGATAGAGAAGAAATTAGCCGAAACAGACGGTTATGAGAATGTAAATTTCAACTTTGCAAATAAAAAACTCGTACTTGAGTGTTCAGATGATGTAACGGCACAGGATATACAGGCGGTTTGTGACAGCATCGAAGACGGTGTAGAAGTTATTGATAATACAAAGAGAAAGAATTTAAAGCAGTACACCTTCACACTTGAAAATCTCAACTGTGCGCATTGTGCGGGAAAGATAGAGAAGAAATTAGCCGAAACAGACGGTTATGAGAATGTAAATTTCAACTTTGCAAATAAAAAACTCGTACTTGAGTGTTCAGATGATGTAACGGCACAGGATATACAGGCGGTTTGTGACAGCATCGAAGACGGTGTAGAAGTTATTGATAATACAAAGAGAAAGAATTTAAAGCAGTACACCTTCACACTTGAAAATCTCAACTGTGCGCACTGTGCAGGAAAGATAGAGAATAAATTAGCCGAAACAGACGGCTATGAGAATGTTAATTTCAATTTTGCAAATAAAAAACTTGTGTTTGAGTCAGCAGAGGATGTAACGGCACAGGACATACAGGCAGTTTGTGACAGCATTGAAGACGGTGTAGAAGTTATTGATAACAATGTAAAAGAAAACACCGTAACTGCCGAAAAGGTAAATTCAGCCAAGAAAGATAAAAAGGTTGAAATAAAGAATGAACTTATTTCTATTATTACAGCGGCTGTGCTTGGTGTAGCGGCTTTCGGTCTTGAAATTACTGTATTTCCTGATGCTGAATTCGGTACTGTAGGTTGGCTTGTTCTACTCGGACTAAGCCTTGTTGCCACTGTTTTGTCAGGTTGGAGAACATTTATTAAAGGCGTAAAATCGGTGTTTAAATTAGAGATAGATGAAACTACATTGCTTACAATTGCTGTTATTGCGGCATTTGCGTTAGGCGAGTTTGTAGAGGCGGCTATGGTTACTATTCTCTTTGCAGTCGGCGAAATTGTAGAAGAGAAAGCAGTATCTGCATCGAGAAGTGATATTGCAAAACTTGCGCAGATTCGTCCCGATAATGCAACCGTACTTATAAACGGCAAGGAAGTTGTAAAAGCCGCCGAGGATGTTAAAATAGGCAGTACAATTGTAGTTAAACCACACGAAAGAGTACCGCTTGATGGTGTTATTACTAAAGGAAATACTACTCTTGATACTTCGGCGCTTACAGGTGAGAGTGTTCCTGTCGATGCAGAGGCAGGCAGTGAAGTTATGAGCGGTATGATTAACGGCAATTCTCTTATAGAAATAAAAACTACTAAGGAATTTGGCGACAGTACAGCGGCAAGAATTATTAAACTTGTTGAAGATGCAGCCGCTACAAAGGGACAGAGTGAAAAGCTTATCAGCCGTTTTGCAGCTGTTTACACACCGATTATTATACTTATTTCTATTGTAGTTGCTATTGTTCCTCCGCTTGTGGGGCTTGGCAGTTTCAGCACATGGATTTATCGTGCTTTGGTTTGTCTTGTTGCATCTTGCCCTTGTGCAATCGTAATTTCGGTTCCGCTTTCTTATTATTCGGGTCTTGGCGCATCATCAAAAATCAGCGTTCTTATTAAGGGCGGCAAGTATATCGAAGCTCTTGCAAAGGCTGATGCATTTGTATTTGACAAGACAGGTACACTTACAACAGGCGAGCTTTCTGTAAACAAAGTTTTTGCTTACGGCAATCATACTTCATCTGAAATTATTGCACTTGCAGCCGCTTGTGAAAGATATTCTTCACATCCGATTGCTATGGCAATAAAAAATAAGGCAGAAAAGGAAAACTTACCTGAACTTTCAGATTACAGCGAAAAGGCGGGACAGGGAGTTACAGCTGTATATAACGGGAAAGCTCTTGTATGCGGCGGCACAAAGGTTTTAAGCGATAAACAAAAGGTAAATGCAGAAAAAACCGCATCTGTATATGTAATCTACGACGGTGAATTAATCGGTGCAATCTCTGTTAGCGATACATTAAGACCGGAGGCAAAGAGTGTAATTGCAGAGTTAAGAAAACTCGGTGTTAAAGACAGTGTAATGCTTACGGGTGATAAAAAAGAAAATGCAATGGATATTGCAAATGAACTTAAACTTGATTCTTATTCGGCAGAGCTTATGCCGTCAGATAAACTTGAAAAACTTATAGATATAAAGAAAACTCATAAGTCTGTATGCTTTATCGGTGACGGTATCAATGATGCCCCTGTTCTTACTGCAAGCGATTGCGGTTTTGCAATGGGATTTGGCAGTGAAGCTGCTATTGAGGCGGCAGATGCTGTGCTTGCGGCAGGTAATTTAAAACAGTTACCGTTGTCTGTCAGAATAGCAAAGAAAGTTGTTGCTACTGTAAAGACAAACATTACATTTGCACTTGGTGTAAAGACAATTGTAATTATCCTTGCAATACTCGGTATCGCTCCGATGTGGTTGTCTGTAATAGCAGATACAGGCGTAAGCGTACTTTGCGTACTTTATGCTGCAAGACTTCTTCATACAGTTGATAAAAAGTAATTTATAAATAGATAGATTTCCTCTCATAAAAACTACCGCATTCCGATTGGAGTGCGGTAGTTAATTGTTGTTTTTTTATTAAATTAATTGGAGTGAATTATTATTTTGCTTAACTCGTGCACTAAACCATAAATTACCCCAACTATTGACATTGAACCTTTTAACTTTGTGATAAACTAAGTTAAGCATAATTAAAAGGCTGTTCCGCAAGATAGGGAACAGCCTTTATTTAATTATAAGATTTTATCTCGGTTATTCATTTTGTAACATAAGGTCATAAGACTGTCACTTAGGTGTACATTTTCAACAAGGGTGTCGCTGTACTTTCTTGCAATGTCATAGTGACTGAAATTCCAATAGTTCTTTATGCCGTAGCCATAAAGTTTGTCAAGTACATTTTCTACACATACTCTCGGAATACACAAAAACGCTGTATTGATTTTGTTGTTCTGACAGAACTCGTCAAGCAGACTGTCGTGCATTATTGTAAGATTATTCAGCTTTTTGCCAACTTTTTCTTCGTTACAGTCAAAACAGGCGATGAGTTCAAAGCCGAGCTTTTCAAAGTTCATATGCTTGGCAACCGCTTTACCGAGGTTGCCGGCACCGATAAGTATAGCTTTATAATTATTGTTAAGACCAAGAATATTTTGTATTTCTTCCTTAAGCTGAGAAACACTGTAACCGTAGCCCTGCTGACCGAATCCACCAAAGCAGTTAAGATCCTGCCTTACCTGAGAAGCGGTTACATTCATAATTTCAGCCAGTTTTGTAGATGAAATTTTATCAATGTTTTGTTCGTTAAGCTCAGACAAGAAACGATAATATCTGGGCAGTCTTCTGATTACAGACATTGAAATGTTGTCATTTCTGGACATTGTATTTTAACCTTACTCCTTTAACCGAATTGTGTTTGCTTATGCAAGTGAAGCGGCAAGATGCTCGTTTATTGCAAGCAAGAAATCTTCTGAATTAACCTTTTTCTTGTTTTCAAGAGTTGAAATAGCATAAAGGTCGCCTGTCATAATGCCGTCTTCAATAGTGTCGATAGTAGCTTTCTCAAGCTTGTCCGCAAAGTTCATAAGTTCAGGAAGATTATCAAGCTCGCCGCGCTTTCTGAGAGCGCCTGTCCAAGCAAAGAGAGTTGCAACAGAGTTTGTGGAAGTTTCCTCGCCCTTAAGATACTTATAATAATGGCGCTGAACTGTACCGTGTGCAGCTTCATACTCATAAACACCGTCAGGTGAAACAAGTACGCTTGTCATCATAGCAAGTGAGCCGAAAGCAGTAGCAATCATATCGCTCATTACATCGCCGTCATAGTTTTTGCAAGCCCACATATAGCCGCCCTCACTTCTGATAACTCTTGCTACAGCGTCATCAATAAGTGTGTAGAAATATGTAATGCCTGCCTGCTCAAATTTCTCTTTGTATTCATTCTCAAAGATTTCAGCAAAAAGATCCTTAAATCTGTGGTCGTACTTCTTGCTGATTGTATCTTTTGTAGCAAACCATACATCAAGTTTCTGGTCGAGTGCATAGTTAAAACATGAACGGGCAAATGAAGAAATACTCTTGTCAAGGTTGTGCATACCCTGAATGATACCGTCTGTCTTGAAATCAAAGATTGTACTTCTTTCTTCTGTACCGTCAGGCTTGGTAACGCAAAGTTCAGCCTTGCTGCCCGCCTTAACAACCATTTCTGTATTTTTGTAAACATCACCGTAAGCGTGACGGGCAATACAGATTGGCTTTTTCCATGTAGGAATGTATGGAGTGATACCCTTTACAAGGATAGGACTTCTGAATACTGTACCGTCAAGGATAGCACGGATTGTGCCATTTGGTGATTTCCACATCTGCTTGAGGTTGTACTCGTCCATTCTTGCAGCGTTTGGTGTGATTGTAGCACACTTTACGGCAACGCCGTATTTCTTTGTAGCCTCTGCACTGTCAACAGTAACTTGGTCATCTGTTTTGTTTCTGTTTTCAAGACCGAGGTCATAATACTCGCTCTTTAAATCAATGTATGGGTAAATAAGAATGTCTTTGATTTTCTGCCAAAGAACTCTTGTCATTTCGTCGCCATCCATCTCAACGATGGGGGTGGTCATTTTAATTTTATCCATTAGCTGTTCTCCTTTGTATAGTCAAGCAAACCGCCTGCAAGAATGATTGCTCTTGTTCTGTCTGAAAGCTCACAGTCGGCAATAACGGTTTCGCCTGTTGTTTTGTTTACAACCGTTACGGCAGAGCCGTCTGCAATTTCTTTCTTAACATTCGGAAACTCAAGCATATCGCCGAGTTTAATTTTATCGTAATCTGCAGAATTTTGGAAAGTAAGCGGAAGAATACCTGCGTTAATGAGGTTACTCTTATGAATTCTTGCAAAACTCTTTACAAGAACTGCCTTAACGCCGAGGAAGAGCGGAGCAAGTGCTGCGTGCTCTCTTGATGAACCCTGACCGTAGTTTTCGCCGCCTACGATAATGCTCTTGCCGAGAGTTTTTGCTCTTTCAGGAAATTCCTTATCACATACTGTAAAGCAGTGCTGTGAAATAGCAGGAATATTTGAACGGAGCGGAAGAATCTTTGCACCGGCAGGCATAATGTGGTCGGTTGTAATGTTGTCGCCAACCTTAAGTGAGCAAGATGCCTCTATAGAATCTGTAAGAGGGCTTGTCTTAGGATATTCCTTAATGTTTGGTCCTCTTAAGATTTCAACATTGTCCATTTCCTCAACAGGAGCAGGAGCAATAACCATATTATCATTAATGAGGAACTTCTCGGGAAGTTCAATTTCTGCGGCAGGACCAAGTTTTCTTGGGTCTGTAAATACACCTGCAAGTGCCGAAACAGCAGCTGTTTCAGGAGATACGAGGTAAATCTGACCGTCAGCTGTACCGCTTCTGCCCTCAAAGTTACGGTTGAAAGTACGGAGTGAAATACCCTTGCTGTTAGGTGACTGTCCCATACCGATACATGGACCGCAGGCACTTTCAAGAATTCTTGCGCCGGCAGCAATCATATCGGCAAGTGCGCCGTTCATAGCAAGCATATTGAATACCTGCTTACTGCCCGGAGCAATAGCAAGTGAAACGCCGTCTGCAACTGTTTTGCCCTTTAAGATATGGGCAACTCTCATAAGGTCAAGATAACTTGAGTTTGTGCAAGAACCGATACATACCTGGTCAATCTTCTGACCCTCAAGCTCGCTGATCGGTTTAACATTATCAGGTGAATGTGGGCAAGCGGCGAGCGGTTCAAGCTCCGAAAGGTTAATTTCAATAACCTCATCGTAAACTGCGTCTGCGTCTGCGCTTAACTCTGTGTAATCTTCTTCTCTGCCTTGAGCTTTAAGGAATTCTCTTGTGATTTCGTCAGAAGGGAATACGGATGTTGTAGCGCCGAGCTCTGCACCCATATTTGTAATTGTAGCACGCTCCGGAACTGTAAGTGTTTTGACACCTTCGCCGCCGTACTCAACAATTTTGCCGACGCCGCCCTTAACGCTCATAACTCTTAATACTGCAAGAATAATATCCTTTGCAGAAACCCATGGGCTGAGTTTACCCGTAAGATTAACTCTTACCATCTTAGGCATTGTGATGTAATATGCACCGCCGCCCATAGCAACAGCAACATCAAGACCGCCTGCACCGATAGCAAGCATTCCGATACCGCCGCCTGTAGGTGTGTGGCTGTCGGAACCGATTAATGTTTTGCCCGGCTTACCGAATCTTTCAAGGTGTACCTGGTGGCAAATACCGTTGCCCGGTCTTGAAAAATAAATGCCGTGCTTTTTACATACAGACTGAATAAATCTGTGGTCGTCGGCATTTTCAAAACCTGTCTGCAATGTGTTGTGGTCTATATATGCAACGCTCTTTTCGGTTTTGACTCTCGGAATACCCATAGCCTCGTATTCTATGTAAGCCATTGTGCCTGTTGCGTCCTGTGTAAGAGTCTGGTCAATGCGTAAGCCGATGTCGTTGCCGACAACCATTTCGCCGCATACCAAATGCTCTTTAATAATTTTCTGTGCAATTGTGTAGCCCATTTGATTACCTCCGCAAAAAGTATTTTGTGGTATTTGCATTATTAAAAGCAATAACCCGTGTACATTAATTGCCCATTATAAGGCAATTATTAGTATCTATTATATAACATTTTTCTTCTTATGTAAAGTAAAAATGGATGTAAATACGAAAATTTGCGATTTTGGCACTATCTGTTGTTTATTTTAAAAAATAAATTGAATTTTCAACATTTAGGTGATATAATAAAAAAGTATGTGTAGGATATTTGAACTTAGATTTTTATAGGGGGATAATTTTATGGAAACAAGAGAAAATTTGAGAAATATAGCTATTATCGCTCATGTTGACCACGGTAAAACAACTCTCGTTGACCAGCTCTTAAAACAGAGCGGTGTTTTCAGAGCAAATGAGAATGTGGCTGAAAGAGTAATGGATTCTAACGACCTTGAAAGAGAGAGAGGCATTACAATCCTTTCTAAAAACACCGCTGTAATGTACAACGGCATTAAGATTAATATTGTTGACACCCCCGGTCATGCCGACTTTGGCGGTGAGGTTGAGCGTATTCTTATGATGGTAGACGGCGTTGTACTTCTTGTAGACGCTTTCGAGGGTTGTATGCCGCAGACAAGATTCGTTCTTAAAAAGGCTTTGGGCCTTGGCAAAAAGCCTTTGGTTGTAGTCAATAAAATTGACCGTCCGGGTGCAAGACCCGAAGAAGTTGTTGACGAAGTTCTCGACCTATTTATCGAGCTTGGCGCTGACGAGGATCAGCTTGAATTCCCTGTAGTATATGCATCGGGCCGTGACGGCTATGCAAGCCTTGATCCGCATCAGCCCGGTACAGATATGAAACCTCTTTTTGAGGCTATTATAAATGAAATTCCTGCTCCGCAGGGAGATGCAGAGGGCGGACTTCAGATTCTTATTTCAAATATAGATTCAGATCCGTTTGTGGGCAGAATAGGTGTAGGCAGAGTTGAGAGAGGCACTGTAAAAACAGGTCAGAGCGTTGCAATCTGTCATACAGACGGCAATGTAACAAAGAACGCAAGAATCGGTAAGATTTATCAGTATGAGGGACTTAAGAGAGTTGAGAGCGAAACTGCTGAAATGGGTGATCTTATCTGCGTAAGCGGTATTCAGGATATTAATATCGGTGAAACAATTTGCGACCCTGAAAATATCGAACAGCTCCCGTTTGTTAAGATTGACGAACCGACCGTATCAATGAACTTTATTGTAAATAACTCTCCGTTTGCCGGCAGAGAGGGTAAGTATGTTACATCAAGAAATCTTCGTGACAGACTTTTCAAGGAAATTGAAACCAATGTTGCGTTAAGAGTAGAAGAAACAGACAGTGCGGATACATTTAAAGTATCGGGCAGAGGTGAGCTTCACCTTTCAATTCTTATTGAAACAATGCGCCGCCAGAATTATGAGTTCCAGGTATCTCGTCCACAGGTTATCACAAAGATGATTGACGGTAAGTTGAATGAGCCTATGGAAATGCTCATTATTGAAGTACCTGACGCTTATGTAGGTGCAGTTATGGAAAAACTCGGTTCAAGAAAAGCAGAACTTATTAATATGGGCACCCGTGAGGGCGGTTCTACTCACATTGAGTTCCGTATTCCGTCAAGAGGTCTTATGGGTTACCGTCCCGAATTCCTTACAGATACAAACGGTAACGGTATTATGAACCATGTGTTTGACGGATATGAGCCGTACAAGGGTGAAATCGTAACCCGTCATCAGGGTTCGCTTATCGCTTTTGAAACAGGCGAAACAGTAACTTACGGTTTGTATGCGGCACAGGAGAGAGGCAGACTCTTTGTCGGCCCGGGTGTTCCTGTATATGAGGGTATGATTGTAGGCGCAAGCCCTAAGTCAGAAGATATTACGGTTAATGTATGTAAGAAAAAGCATATCACAAATACCCGTGCTTCAGGTTCTGATGATGCACTTAAACTTACACCGCCGTCAATTCTTTCGCTTGAGCAGTGTCTTGAGTTTATTGCAGATGATGAGCTTGTAGAGGTTACTCCCGAAAATATCCGTATGCGTAAGCGTATTCTTTCTAAGGAACAGAGAATGAAACAGGCATTCCATAAAAAATAATGAGTTTTGTAGTATTAGACCTTGAATGGAACGGCTCATACAGCAGTAAAGAACACAGATTTGTAAATGAGATAATTGAGTTCGGGGCAGTTAAAACTGACGAAAATCTGAATATTATTGACAGATTTGAAATGCTTATTTCTCCGCAGATAGGCAAAAAACTTTGTTCAAAGGTTAAAAAGCTAACCAAAATCACCAACGAAGAATTAAGAGAAAACGGCTGTACATTTATGCACGCTGTTTCTGAATTTAAAAAATTCTGCGGCGATTGCGTTTTGGTGACATGGGGTACAAGCGACATTCTTGCATTGATTGAGAATTATATGTACTATGCTCACAGGCCCGAGCTGCCTTTTCTCACAAGCTATTGCAATGTGCAGGATTATTGTGAAAAATGTCTTTCAGTAAATGATAAATCTTCTCAACTCGGATTATCCGTATGCGCAGATATGCTCGCAATTAACTTTGATGTTGAAGAACAGCACCGTGCATATGCCGACGCAGAGCTTACATTAAAGTGTATGAAACATTTTGTCGAGGATTATCCGATAGACGATTTTATCAAAGATGCAACGGCTCACGAATTTTATGACAGACTGCTGTATAAAAATCATTTTATTACAGATATTAATAATCCGGAGATTGATAAACGCAGTATGCGCTTTAATTGCGATGCTTGCGGAAGGCAGGCTGCAAGACAGGCAAATTGGAAAGTAAAAAACAAAAGTTTTGTTGCTCCCTTTTTGTGTAAAAAGTGCGGAAGAAAGTTTACGGGTAAAGTTTCCTTTAAAAAGAAATATGACGGAGTTACCGTCAGAAAGCGTATAGTCGAGTATGTTGAAAAGCCTGTTGACGAAAACAGCGAAAATAAGGCTTAGTATAATAATACCTTCTATACATATATCAGCATATAGAAAAACCAATGCCGAACGGTCAGACTAAGACTGTTCGGCATTTTTAAGAATAGAATGTGAATTTGGTTTCATTGTTATTTCAATTTATTTCATATTTATTTCAAAACGAGTTCATATAGTTTTCACTTGGCAAAATTATTATATATACATCGTAAGAGATACGAAAGACACAGCATTTAAGGAGGACTAAAAAATGCTTGATAATAAAAATCCAAATGAATTCAATGATATTTATTCAGGTAATGCTGAAAATACACCTGAAAGCAACACAGACATTCCGCAGAAGAATGCAGAGGCTTCATATGAATGGAATTCCGATAAAAGCGACAACAAGTCAGACAGCACAGAATACCATTATTCATATGTAAACGGCAATAATAAAGACGCTTCGCATAATCCTAACAGATATAACGAGCCTACTCAATATTCTTCACAGAATACAAGTTCGGGATACAGCAATAATTATCAAAATCCAAATACAAACACTTATGATAATTACCAATCAAACGGTTACACTGCACAGAACCAACAGTCACAGAATGTATATAATTCTCAACCGTACGGTACTGCTCCCAATCATTCGGCAAACGCAAAACCGCCTAAGGCTAAAAAGCCTAAAAAACAGAGAAAACCAATATCAAGAGGCGGTATTGCAATAGCACTTGCAGTTACAATGGTGTTCTCTTGCGGACTTGGCTTTGGCGGCGGTTATTTTGCAAATAAGGTAAATACCAGTACAAGCGGCAGTTTAAATATTACCAAAACAAGCAACAGCGCAACAACCACAACTGCTTCAAGTACATCTACGGCAAATTCAACCTCTGAAATTGTTAAAAAGACAGCCGACAGTGTTGTTGAAATTTCAACAGAAAGCGTTGTAACGGGTTCATTTGCTCAACAGTATGTTCAGCAGGGTGCAGGTTCAGGCGTTATTATTTCTCAAGACGGTTATATTCTTACAAATAACCATGTAATTAACGGAGCAAATTCTGTTAAGGTAAGACTTAGAGATGGCACAGAGTACGATGCAACAATCGTAGGCAGTGATTCAGATAATGATATTGCTTTGTTAAAGGTTAATGCAACAGGACTTTCGCCTGCAACTTTCGGTGACAGCAACAGTCTTGCGGTAGGTGACTATGTAGTTGCTATCGGCAACCCACTCGGTGAACTTGGCGGTACAGTTACAGACGGTATCATCAGTGCACTTGCAAGAAAGGTTACTATTGAAGATACACAAATGACACTTTTGCAGACAAATGCACAGGTAAACCCGGGTAATTCTGGCGGCGGACTTTTTAATGCAAACGGTGAACTTGTCGGTATCGTAAACGCAAAGCAGAGTGCAACCGAAGTTGAGGGTATTGCTTTTGCTATTCCGATTAACAATGTACTTGATATTTTAAGTGACCTTAAAGAATACGGTTATGTAACAGGTAAGGTTGATCTTGGTATTGACTTTACAGATATTACTTCTGACGAAACAGCTTTCTATTACGGTGTAAATCAGACAGGTTGCTATGTTCTTTCTGTTGATTCCAGTTCAAATGCCGAAAAAGCAGGAGTTACAAGAGGTGACCTTGTAACAAAGGTAAACGATACAGATGTTTCTTCGTCATCGGACATTACTGCTGCACTTGAAAAAGCAGAAGTAGGCGATACAGTTACATTTACTGTAAGCCGCAGAGGAACAAGTAAGACAATTTCATTTGTACTTGAAGAATATATACCTGCGGTAAGCAATTCTCAAATCACTAACGGCTCACAAAAGAGCACTACTCCGACATCAGACAGCGAAAATTCAACCGGTGACGACTCTATTTGGTCACAGATGTTTGGATGGTAATGCTGCTGTTTATATATAAATAATTCATTCTAATCTCTCCATACACAACAGCCGATGCGTTTTGCACCGGCTGTTGTGCTGTTTAGCGGTTTTGCAAAAATAATAGGGCAGATAAAGCGTCAGCCCTATTATGGTTTAGTGTATTAAATTGCGGTAGCAAAAAGTATTTGTGGGCTTTGCCCACACTCACAACCTTTCAAAAGGTTGATCAAACTTTTATAAATGTTTTTCTAATGCATTATGCTAAATAATAAAATTTACTGTTTCGGAATAGGTTTTGCCAATTTCATAGCATTGTTTGTTCCAAAAGTACGACGAATAACAGTTTCAATATATTTTTTGATAAGTGTTTCGTCATCAACTATTGTAAAAAATCTCAAAACCTGCGTTTGATTAAACCATACTATTTTCATTGGTGCTTTTAAAGTTTTGCTTATTCCGGCAACAGAAAGACTTGCCGCTTCGTTTTTTAATTCTTCTGTTTCGCTGAATTTACCGTTGCTCTTTATGTATGATTCCGTAATATCTGTGCTTTTGTCTGCAGAGCTTACTGTTACTTGGGAAATCTGTTCTAAGTCGGTGGTTGCCATATAGTTTGCCCAATCAATAATATAATCCCATCCGTAGCCTTGTGCCGCCAAAAGCACATCATACTGATGCCAAGGCACTGACGGAATATGCTTTATATCTCTGATATAAGTTACATCATCAATGTATTCTTCGTTATTTTTCTTTTTAAATTTATCAAACAGTCCCATATTATTCTCCTTTATTACAGAAAAGATTTAGTAATAATAAGTCTAAAAATAAGTCTAAAAATTACCATACTTGTAAAACAAAAAACAGATTAATAAGAAAGTTAATCTGTTTTTTATGGTGCGAGTGACTTAGTTAAAAAATAAG
>ERZ780154.1114-NODE-1114-length-14795-cov-2.78168_pt1 | contig 14795 bp, 15 predicted proteins | sample MGYA00511568_ERZ780154 | MGnify/ENA primary metagenome ERZ780154 (study PRJEB29588, sample SAMEA2142525) | human gut metagenome | biome: human gut; feature: human-associated habitat; material: faeces | place: Denmark | collected 2008/2010 ...
CCCTGTACGGCGGCGGCTCGTTCCTGATCCCGTACTTTATCTTCGTCGCCCTAATCGGCTCCACGGGTGTCATCGGGGAAATGTGCCTGGGACGCGGCACCCGCTCCGGTCCAATTGACGCGTTCGGCGCTGCCTGCGAGACACGCGGCAGGCGCAAACTGGGTGACGCGCTCGGTTTCATCCCGGCAGCCGGTTCCCTCGCGATGGCGATCGGCTATACCGTCGTCATGGGCTGGATCCTAAAATATGCCATCGGAGCCTTTACCGGTGCCACGCTTGCCCCGGCCGACACAGACGGTTTTGCCTCTGCTTTCGGCTCGATGGCGTCCGCATTTGGAAACAATGGCTGGCAGCTTGCCGCCCTCTTCTTCTGCATTCTGATTCTGATGTTCGGCGTCGGAAGCGGAATCGAGAACGCCAACAAGCTGATGATGCCGGTATTCTTCATCCTGTTTGTCTTTTTAGGCATCTACGTGGCATTCCAGCCGGGTGCGATGCAGGGCTACCGCTACATTTTCCGCATCGATCCTGAGATCCTCGCAGACCCAAAAACATGGATTTTCGCACTGGGGCAGGCATTTTTCTCCCTGTCCGTCGCCGGAAACGGAACCTTAATCTATGGTTCCTACCTCTCCGATGAGGAAAACATCCCGGCATCTGCCGCGCGGGTTGCCCTGTTTGATACGATCGCCGCGATTCTCGCCGCCCTCGTCATCATCCCGGCAATGGCAACCACCGGTGCAAAACTTGATCAGGGTGGTCCGGGACTTCTCTTCATCTACCTCCCGAACCTCATCCGCTCAATGCCGGGCGGTACGTTGATCGCGATCATTTTCTTCGTAGCCGTTCTCTTCGCCGGGATGACCTCCCTGCTCAACCTCTACGAAGCACCGATCGCCACCGTCCAGGAAAAACTCCACCTCGGCCGCGTCCCTGCCTGCGCGGTTATCGGTATCATCGGAGCTGCCGTCTCCCTGTTAATCCAGGGCATCGTCTCCGACTGGATGGACGTTCTCTCCATCTACATCTGCCCCCTCGGTGCCGGACTCGCCGGAATCATGTTCTTCTGGGTATTCGGAAAAGACTATGCAGAAACGCAGGTCAACAAAGGCCGCGAAAAGAAATTTTCAAAATGGTTTGTACCGGTGTGCCGCTATATTTATATTCCGGTATGTGTGCTGGTATTAATATTAGGCATCGCATTGGGCGGTATTGGATGATATTGGATGATATAAAAAAAATGATTGACAAATCTCATTTCCGCGCTATAATAAGAACTATCATTTAAAACCCACAAAACAAGTAGGAAATATATTTTTATAATCGTTTATGAATTTTAAGGAAAGGAGGAAACCATCATGAGAACATCTTATTCAGTTATGTCTGCTATGTGTTGTTGTATGGAGTGTATGTGCTGCTGTTGCTGTGACACTCTTACTTTTGTTGTGCAGACAGATAACTGGATGATATCTTCATGAGGTTTTTCTCATCTTGCTTTCACTGGAAAGTGATAGATACAATCCAATTTAGGGGGTCTGGACAACCAGACCTCCTTTTTTGTACCCATTTATATTTCAGTATGCAAAATCAAATTTTTATATTGCATCCAGATATATCATTCGTATAAAAAACGCGACACATACAGAAGTCATTTTTCAGGAATTATCCCTTAAAAATGTGCTTCCCCAGATAAACAAAGTTAAAGGAGACCAGAAATGATTCGATTTGAACATTTAAGTAAAACATTCCAGACGAAAGACGGTGCATTTGAAGCACTGAAGGATGTGTCCTTCGAAATAGAAAAGGGCGATATCTACGGCGTCATCGGTTACAGCGGTGCCGGAAAATCCACCCTGATCCGAATGGTAAACGCCCTGGAAAGACCGACTTCCGGAAAGATTTTCGTTGAAGATAAGGACATTGGAAGCCTGAGCGCAAAAGAGCTTCGCAGCCTCCGAAAGGGAATCGGAATGATTTTCCAGCAGTTCAACCTCCTGGAATCCAAGACAATTTACGACAACGTCGCGATTGCTCTGAAACTAAACGGCACCACCAAAAAAGACATCGAAGCGCGTGTGAATGAGCTGCTGGAGTTCGTCGAACTTTCCAATAAGAAGTCCTACTATCCGGGACAGCTCTCCGGCGGACAGAAACAGCGCGTCGGTATCGCAAGGGCACTTGCAAATAATCCGTCGATTCTTCTCTGCGATGAGGCGACCAGCGCCCTCGACCCGAAAACGACCGATTCCATTCTCGATTTGCTAAAGAAGATTAATGAAACTCTTCATATTACAATTGTGATTATCACACATGAGATGAATGTCATCCAGAAAATCTGTAATAAAGTCGCCGTCATGGATTTCGGTAAAGTCGTAGAAACGGGCTCTGTCATTCAGGTTTTCTCAGACCCGCAGTCCGATATCGCCAAACGGTTTGTCGGCAATCTCATCCACGACGTTATTCCGGAACCGCTCGTCGAGAGCATCCGCCGGGAAACGCGGAACAGCCGCCTGCTCCGCATCAAGCTGGAAAATACAGACAGCACCGAGCCGCTTCTCTGGGATATCAACCGGCGGTTTGAGGTAGAAACCAACATTCTCTACTCCACCATCAACGTTATTCAGGGCATCGTCGTCGGCATCATGCTCGTTCTCTTCATCGGAAGCGACGAGGAAATCAAAAAAGCCGAGCGCTACATTCTCGAATCAAACGAAGAATATAAGGAGGTTGTATTACCATGATTCAGCAGTATTTAGGCATTTCGCCAGACAAACTCATCAAGGCCGGTTGGGAAACCCTGTATATGGTCGGTTTTTCCCTGATTATCGGTTCCATCGTCGGATTTTTCATCGCCATTGTCTTATGGCTGACCCGCAAAGGCGGGCTCAAGGAAAATCCATTGCTTTACACGATTTTAAACGGTTTCATCAACATCATCCGAAGCACACCGTTTATCATCCTTCTGGTATGTGTAATGCCCTTTACGAAAATCATCGTCGGCACTCGGATCGGTACCAGGGCGGCTATCGTGCCATTAGTTATCTATACCGCCCCATTTTTAGCAAGACTTCTTGAGACATCGCTTCTGGAAGTCGGCGGCGGCATCATCGAGGCAGCCCAGTCGATGGGAGCGACCACGTTCCAGATTATCGTTCATTTTGTACTTCCGGAAGCATTTGCTTCGGTTATCCTGGCTCTGACAACCGGAACCATCGCCCTCATCGGAGCAACTGCGATGGCTGGCTACATCGGAGGCGGCGGCATCGGAAACATCGCCCTGACCTACGGCTATCAGACCTTTAACTTCCCGCTAATGTTTGCGACCGTTTTCATCCTGATCGCATTTGTCTGGATCATCCAGAGTCTGGGAAACCGGCTGTCACAGAAGAGACGGACTCATCAGTAACTTATAACTTATTTCTATTGAAGAAACTGCTAATTTAAATACACTTAAAAGAAAAAGGAGAACTCAATTATGAAAAATGTAAAAGCTTATGTAAGAACCACCCTGACCGCCGGTCTGATCCTCGCAGCTGCTGTTCTGGGAGGCTGCTCAAAGAGTAATGCTGGAAGCTCCGCTGCTGATACTGCCGCTGCTTCTTCCGGCACCGAATCTGCTGCTTCCGCCGATGCTTCCAATTCTAATAAGAAGGAGCTCAAATACGGAAAAGCTGCCGGTCCGTACACTGTCTTATTTGAGGATGCCATCAAACCAATTCTGGAAAAAGAGGGCTATACACTCACCGAGGTTGATTTCTCTGACCTTCTCCAGAATGACCTTGCTTTAAATGACGGCGAAATCGATTTCAATGTAGAGCAGCATACCGCTTATGCCGAAAATTTCGACGAAGCCCAGAAGGGTAACCTGGTCCCGATTTCCCCGATTCCTACCGTTCCGGCTGCCATCTTTTCTGCCACCGAAACCTCTCTGGACGCCATTCAAGACGGTGCCAAAGTAGCCGTTCCAGACGATGCCGCCAACACAGCCCGCGCTTATGTACTCTTACAGAAAGCCGGATGGATCACCTTAAACCCGGATGTGGATCTCTCCACTGTCACCCAGGCAGACATCACGGAAAACCCTTACAACATCGAATTTACCGAAATGAACTCCACCAATATTCCAGCTGTTTTAGATGACTTTGATTATGCGGTTATCACCGGAAGTATTGTATACAATGCAGGAATCGATCCATCCACTGCCCTTCTTCAGGAAGACATCCTGCCGCATCTGATTCTGCAGGTCGTTGTAAAAGAGGAAAATAAAGATGCTCAGTGGGCAAAAGATATCGTTGCTGCTTACTACTCCGATGAATTCAAAGAATATTTAGACAAGAATAACAATGGTTTATGGTTTGTTCCGGAGGAACTGTTTAACTAATAGGAAACAGCATCGGAATACACCAGCAGGAAACAGGGGGATTTCACATGGCTCTCATTTTAGATAAAACCGAACAGAAAATTGTCGATATCATCGACGCACACCGCGACGAGATCATCGCATTCGCCAAAGATATCTACACCCATGCAGAGCTGGGTTATAAAGAATACAGAACTGCAGAAAAATTTGCTTCTTTCATGAAAAATCTGGGTCTTGAGACAAAGGAAGGACTGGCTGTCACCGGTGTCAAAGCTTACTTAAATGAAGAAGAGAAAACGAATGTAAGTCTGGCTCTCATCGGGGAACTGGATGCGCTCCGCATCCCGGAACATAAATATGCCAATCCGGAGACTCAGGGAGCTCACTGCTGCGGACATCATGCCCAGCTGGCCGGTGTCATCGGTGCAGCCCTGGCTCTGACTCATGCAGATGTAAAAAAAGAACTGGACGGACAGGTTGTATTCTTCGCCGTACCGGCAGAGGAATATGGTGAGATTGAATTCAAGAACTCCCTGACCGCCCAGGGAAAAATCAAATACGGCGGTGGAAAATGTGAACTCATCCGCATCGGTGCTTTTGATGACATCGACCTGGATATCGTCCACCACACCGGTGATAAAGATATCAGTGTCGGTTCCCACTCCAACAATGGTTTCGTCTCCAAGGTCATTCGTTATAAAGGACTGGCTGCCCACGCAGCCGGTACCCCGCATCTGGGAGTCAATGCATTAAATGCAGCTTCCCTCGGACTTTCTGCCCTGGCTTACCAGCGCGAAACCTTCCGGGATGATGACCATGTCCGAATCCATCCCATTATCACAAAAGGCGGAAATCTCGTCAATGTAGTACCGGATGAGGTGGTAATCGAAACTCTGGTACGTGCCGCCAACAAGGATGCCATCGCCGATGCTGCTGCCAAAACGGACCGTGCCTTCAAGGCAGGTGCCATCGCCGTCGGTGCTTCCTGCGAAATCACCACTATGCCCGGATACCTTCCGGCTCTGAGTGAAAAAGCCGATGAATCAGTCCTGGCAGCCGCTGAGATTGCCGCACAAACCAGTGAAAAAGATTACCAGATTGTCCAGGAAGATACTCACGCCTACAGCGGCGGTTCCACCGATGTGGGGGATGTACAGCATCTGCAGCCGGTCCTTACCTTCAACACCGGCGGCAAAGTAAGCGGTCTCCACTCCGTTGATTTCGATATCGTAGACGATGAGCTTGCCTATGTGGTCACTGCAAAAATCTTCGCACTCTCCGCTTACCGCCTGCTTCGGGACGGGGCTGTGAAAGCAAAAGAAATTGTGGCGCATTATCAGCCCATCTTTACCAAAGAGGAGTATATCAAATATATGGATTCCTTTATTGGGACGGAGACGTATTCATAATGGATTTCATTATTTGCTAAATTTCTAATATTTTATAGAAAAGACAGGAGATATTGTTTATTGCAACACGTCCTGTCTTTTCCTCCCTCACAAAATATCCTTTTCTTCTAGTATTTCTGGATATAAATCCAATATTTTATATGTAAATAGTAATCTTTCTACAATATCTGCCGTATAGTTTGAAATTCCCGATAAGTCATTAAATTTTCTTAATCTATATTCCATTGTATTTCGATGGATTCCCAATTTCTGTGCAGCTGCTGTTACACTAGCAAGTTCTAAAGCAATTCTTTTAGAATATGCGAATGAAGTACCATATTTGTGGTCATATCTAAATACCTCTAGTAATTCAGGCATACAAAAGTATTGGATATGTCCTTCCCTTCCAATCTTCTTTATAGCACAATACATAATATAATCTTGATAATGAATCAGGCTTTTATTAAAATGCAGACTTTTTTCAAGTCCTATAACCATTAATAGTTGATTAAGAATATATGCAAAATCTGTAATTTTATGGAATTGATTGCTGCATACTGCTAGCAAATCATATTTTTCCAGAAATGCTTCCAACGCATTCAAGCATATTCCAACCTCTTTTGTATCAAAAAATAAAATCAGTTTTCTATTGACTTCAAGAATAATGGCTTCAGGGAAAATCAGTGACAAATGATTTCTATATGACATCATCATTCGTGACTCTGCCTTTCCTGTTTTATCAGAAATAGCAATTATATAGTAATGATCATGAAGCATCCACGAAAAACCTTCTGCCCGTTTTTTGAACTCTGCTTCTGAGTATTTTGCATCCTGAATTAATTCTTGCAATAGATTTTCACTTCGTGTTGTATTAGGTAAAATATTTTCTTTTTCAAGAAATAGTTGAAGTGCTCCACACAAAAAATTCATAATTTCGATATCACTATCTTTGAACGGATGATTATAAGCCACCGTTAAAAACCAGCCAAAATATCTTCGATTTACAATCAAACGGCAAATCAAACGTTCTCTTTTTTTTGGTGATTTCAAAAGAAACGTCTGCGGTGTATTTTTTATTTGCTCCAGAACGTTAGCGTAATCGTATTTTTGAAATAGTTCACTTGTCACATATCCCATTCGAAATACACTATTTAATATCTCGTCATCTGCAGCCATTACTTCATTTGCCGAATGTACCAATAATCTTGTTGTAAAATCTTGTAATAAAATAGGATTTCCAAGGATACTAGCAGCAACATCCAATAAATCCTTTATAGACGTACAATCAAACAAAGCACGACTGATCGCCAATTCTGCCTCCAAGATACGACTTTCCAAATTTAATTTCGATAAAAGTGCTGTAAACACTTCTCCCGGAGCATCACTCTGATATATTATATAATTCTCTGGTTTCTGCATATCAATAAAATCATTCAAATTTCCTAAAAGAATAAATATAGATGGGGCTTCCAGACAGCCTTCTCCTACCTCTAACAATACCGGAGCTGTTACCACATAAATAATATTTTTTGTGAATGCTACAGACGTCAATGAAAGATTACAAACTTGGCAAATGTTCTGAGACTTATCTTTTATGTGAATTTCTTCTATATTCTCAGCTGATAATGCCTCTATCAAAACGGAAAGCTTCATATTTTCTCACCTACTTCTACAATTAGCAAAGAGGCACTACAAGCGCAGCACCTCTCTAGTTCCAGTTTTAATTGTCTTTATCTTAAACCATTTCTCCTGATTTGTATACCTGAATCAAGCAATCCGTATATGCTTTCAAATTAGTATATGGATTTTCTCCCAAAAGCACTAAATCAGCAATCTTACCTGGCTCAATCGTTCCAATTTCTTCTGACATCCCTAATACTTCTGCCGATGTTAACGTTGCAGAAGAAATAATCTTTTCTGGAGGCATTCCATAATCCTGCATAACTAGCATTTCCTTAAATGCAGATGGCTGTGAACCAAAACACGGAGAACCCGCATCCGTTCCTAATGCAATCTTCACCCCTTTTTCCATTGCTCTCGCAAAAGTGCTTTTCTGCTGTCTTGTTACAAGAGCAGAACGTTCCACCATAAAATCACTTAACACACCCTTGTTTTCCGATAATATTTTATAAATAGCCAATGTTGGAACCAAAGTTAGTCCTTTTTCTTTCATCATGTCTAAATACTCATCCGGAATGTCCGGTCCATGTTCAATCGTATCAATTCCTGCCTTGATACATTCAATAATTCCTTCCTGCGAAACTGCATGAACAGCAACCTTCATATGAAGACGATGTGCTTCATGAACAATAAATCTAAGCTGATCTAAATCGTACATGCTTGGTCCAACATCTTCCAGTCCAGCTGCACCACCAGTATCCATAATTTTAATCCACTGGCAACGGATTCCTTTTTTTACAAACAAAGTCTTTTTTTCCCGTATTGCATACAAAAGTTCATCTTTCGTATTTGCAATCGTTCCAATTGATGGAACATGTCCATATATACTCTGAATTGCAGAACCGCATGGAATAACTCTCGAACCTTTAATCCATCCCTTTTCAACTGCAAACGCCGTTTCAATTGATAAATCCTTAGGACTTCCTACTTCTCGTATGGTTGTAACTCCCTTTTTTAAAGAATTTTCAACATTATGTACACTTCTCAAAAAAGCTTGATATGGACCGTACATTTCATCCATATCTTCTGAAATAGCGCTTCCGTCCCATGTACTATGTACATGCATATCAATAATTCCTGGTGATAAATATTTTCCTTCACCGTCTACCACCTGATCCGCAGAACTCTTAATATCTCTTCCTATTTTCTCTATTCTTTCATTTTTGATCCAAACATCCACATCTGAAAGTATCTGCTGATTTCGAACATCAACTACATTCACATGTTTAAATAATAAAGTGCTCATAAATCCTTCACCTCCATTTTTATTCCTGTTTTATAATACCTGTTTTATACATGAATCTGGCAATAATAATTGTAAGCGCTATTCCTCCTAACAATACCCACTGAAGATCAATTTTTAATACTAGTATTCCTAATAAACAAAGAACAACTGAAACAACTGAAACCTTGAATTCTTTTAAAAGCCATAGTCCAGCTAAAGCACCAAATATTGCAGGAACGACATTACTAAATGCCGGAGCAAGAACTGCAGAATTTAACACTGGGGTCAATGGCTGCATCAAAACGATTCCCAATGCAATAATTACCGTTGTCGTGATACTGGATACTGCCACTGCCACAACTGATACAGCATTTGCTTTTTCACTTCCAGCTTCTATACCAGCTATACTCATTGCTGACAACGCACAAGGAATTTTCTGATTCTGCAGATTTCCGGTAATATAAGTCAAATAAAGGCTTCCTGGTCCTAAAATAGGTGGAAAAGCAATCATTTCACTTAAAACATACGAAGCCATCAAAATCCACATTGTTAAAACTCCTGGCCATATTATTTTAAAATCCGGCCATATTCCAGAACGTACTGAAGCAAAAAACGGAAATGCGCAGATTGCAATCAACATTGCCCATCCATATAATCTTCCATCATGATGCATTTTCTTTTCAAAATCAGTCATTAGACTTCACTCCTTTCCTAATTATGCTAAGAGCGGTGTTATAATCATTGATAATACTAATCCAAATAAAATTGTTAACGGAAAAGCATAATCTTTCAACCATTTTAGTGCTGGATTTTTCGCTGCCAAATTACATACATATGAAAACAGAAAACATCCAATAATAACCAGACTCGGAACAATTCCTTTCTTTCCACTATTAATTGCAAACGCAGCAATTACCGTAACTAATGCACAAAGACTGAAAATACCAATCCAACGGCTATCCTTTTTTCGGAAAACATCATAGGTTTTACAAACTGGTTTTAAAACCACTAAGACAATTGGCAATGCAACTGAACATCCTAATGTCATCGACCATGCAGCATTAATCCATGCCTCGATCGTCATTGTCGTCGATGTAAACTCAACTCCCATTGCTTCTGCTGCCATTGTTGCTGAAATTAATTCATTATTTGCTGAGCCTATAACAGAAGTCCTAAGCCACGGCAATGCTACACCAAGAACTGGAACCATTACGATTACGCTAAGCACAATCGGGATAGATGGAACCAAACTGATTCCAATGCAATTAATAACAATTTTTTTTAGCTCTTCCTTGCTTACTCCCAACCTTTCTGCTTCTTTCCAACCATTTTTCAAAAAAATGATACAGACAATGGTAACTAAAACCAAAACAACGGCAACAAAGATTGTAAAACTAGCATTGTTTACAAATTTCTGATAATCCATTCCCATTCCTCCTTGCTGTAAATATTTTCTTGTTGCAATTATTTTATAAAACCTTGTATTATTTTTCATTGTGCTCAGTGTACAAATCTATAATCGCATTTTTGTCTGTATGTTTAATGTATTTGTCGTTTTTAACAAGATTTTCAGTCTTTTCCGGCATCATATGACTAAAATAAGGCGAGAAGTGCTTCTCGTCACTGCACTTCTCGCCTCATTTATAATTGTATATTCAAAAACACCTTAAGCATTTTTCCATTCATTCACCGTTGATTTTTACAGCACCTTCCGTCCATTTACTGTCAGCTTAAAGGTCGTTCCCAGTATCTCCGCTGATTTCCGGCAAAGCATCATTCTTCCCAGGAAAATCTCGAAATAATCATACATGGAACATATCTTTTCATCTACCTGAAGATTCAGGGCAATAACTGAACGATCCTTTTCAATCTTAAGTTTGGACTCTGTTACCGCATAATTCACACGGTCGTGGATATCAAAAGCGGCTCTCTCTTTTTCACGAACACGGCTTCTTCGTACATCCGTCTTATCAGCGATAATCAGAGCTGCGGATATTACATCCTCCGCACTTCCGGTGTGCGGCAGTCTCACCGTAGACACCGGCTCCGTGGGAACAGAAGACCGATCCGCTTGGGTTTGCCAAATCCGCATCCGGATCATAACCGGCTGCTTCGATGACCTCTTCCTCATTATGGCAGGGTCCATATCCATCCAGGGATGAAACCGGTGCACGGCCGGTAAGTATCGCCTGTCCATCCTCCAGAACCGGTCCTTCAAAAACCGCAAACCGGCGTTCCAGATCCGTCATTGCACGTCCTACCATCTTGTCCGGTATCGTCAGATGAAATGCATAAAATGGCTCCAAAAGCATCGAATGTGCCTGCATCAGGCCATGACGGATAGCCCGGTAAACCGACTGACGTAAATCACCGCCATTCAAGGTATTCACAGGCAATTTTACTACCTGTTATGATACCATGAATGGCGGGGATTATAAAATTTTATCATCGGTTGATGAAATTCAGTACCACCACAAGCAGCAGCATATGAACTGGATAAAATGCATAACAGAGATACTGGAATGGTTTACTGTGGTAGCCTTGTCTGCCGCGGTACAGCCAGATGGGGATCAATGCCAAAAGCGCAAGCCCCTGCTGGCACAGTTCAAATTCCATGCCAAAGAGCTGAACCGGATACATCAGACCGCCCAGCAGTTCCACATTCAGCCAGTATAGGGCAGCCAGCTGTCCCAAGAAGCACCACCATTTCCGCCCATGTAGGAAATAGAACACAAATACCGTCAGAACACCAACCCCGTAGTAATCCACCATGCAAAGAGTTCCCAGTACCAGACCTGCCGGCACAACCAAAACGCACACCAGCAGATACATCCAGGTTTTTCCTTTTTTCCGTACCTGTTCCATAAGCCAGACACCTAAAAGGCCCAACAGGAATGTCCAGAGGACATTCTGGTGAACCGGATAAAACCAGGTACCGCCGTACATCAAATCAAAGGGAATTTCTGAAAGCACTGCAAACAGCAGCATCCGAAGGATGTACTTTTTAAAGCTTCTGGTGTGGAAGTACCCCTCCACCGCCATAAAAGCGAAGATAGGAAATGCCACTCTTCCGGCACAGGTAAGCCACTCCCTAGCAGGAAGAAGCGTCGCCCAAAGGTGATCCATCAGCATAAGTGTCATGGCGATAATGTGCAGGACAGCTGCAGTAAGTTCAAAGTTTTTTGAAGCAGATGAATCCATTCAGTTCTTGTTCCTTTCCTATTGCATTTCTATCGTATAATTATAGCTGTATGTGTGAACATAAAGCATATTGTCCTGAGGCACCAGAAGATCCGGCTGTTTTTTCAGCTCCAGGCTTGCAATAACCTCGCCGGTGTGAAGGTTGAGCTGATAAAGATAATCCTTTTCCGAGGTAAAACCATACCCGCAGATAATAACATCCTTTTTTACAATAAAATTCATGGTGTTGCAGGTCTGATCCCCACTTCGCCAAAGAAGCTTGTTATTTTCCAGATCATAGGCAAACATAAAGCAGCTATCCGGCTGTGCGTAACCATTTGTCACACTGATGCCATAAAAGATATCATCCAGGAGGCAGGCATTATTGCCGTTGATATACCATTTATCCGTTGGATACTCCAGCACATACAGACAATTTCCGGAAATATTTTCATAAATATACAGCGCATCCCCGGACCAGATATACTGATATTCGTCATCATAGAAATTATTCCATTCCTTTCCGACCATAGGAAGGGATAACTGTTTGCTTTCATACCATTCGTTCGCAAAATCGATTCCATTTTCCTCTTCCGACACAATTTTTAACGTTAACGGTGAAACTGCATCTCCCTTCGGATGAATCTCCCCAACTCCGGATAAGTCAATGGTGATATACTTAGTTTCAGGAGCCGCATTTTCCCCTTCCCCTGCATCCTCATTTTGAATCAATATGGACTCCTCACCGGTCTCCCGGACACTTTCTGCAACACTTGACTCATTTTGCATCGTATAATCCATGTCCTTCTTGCCACAGCCAGCCAGGGTGAGCAAACAAGTCCACACAATCATAAAAGTTAGAAGTTTTTTCATATATATCCATTCCTCTCTGCTCAAAAAGATGTTATCACTTTGGATGAACTTTCTTCTGAGCCATTTCTATTTGAACACGTTGAGAAGTCACCTTAACTTATCTCTATATCAAAACATGCCTGGCAGTTTTGCCGCCAGGAATAATCCAGCACCAAATGAGATCAGATTGGCCACAAAGGAATACAGGATATAATATGCATCCTCCTTTTTCTTTTCTGATATCCTCTTAAGAATTGTACAATACAACACTGCCTCCAGAGCAAATACAATCAGCTCAAAAAGTACATAGAAAAATGTAAATGCAAGAGGGCCGGAATTATAATTAATCACATTGAGCAGCACATTTAAGATAATCTGCGTAATAATGTTGACAACAGCCAGAATCAACAGCTGTTTTTTCTGTCTGAAACCAAACAGCAGCGCCACCAGCATTTCGATTAAAATAGTAAGGACGATCCTTGCTCCAAGAGCCAGCATCTCCTGCCGGTAATTATACGAACGGTAGGCCTCAATCCGCTCATTGGTACTCAAATCATCATTGTATTCCACCGAACCGATATCCACACCATCCATATCCACTGTATAATACGTATCAAATGCATAACGAGCATAAATTCCACTGGATACAAAGGTTTCCGTTTCCGGATAATACAGAAGGATTTTAAAATCATCCGGCGGATAATAGGTCCATGCAAGCTCTTTGCTTTCACTTACCTTCCAGCTCCGCTGCAGAAAATAGTATCCATCCGGATCCTTGTAATTCACAAAGATCTTCCAGATACCAGGATCCATGTACTCTTTCTGGGCACTCTCCGTTCTTCCATCCCAGGCACTTGCCGGACCAGTAGATTTCTCCTTCGACAGCAAAGTTCCATAACAGAGCTCATCCCCCATATGCTCAAACTGAATCCGAACAGAGGCCTTTGGTCCCATATCGGCATTGACTGTCATCGGAAATGCTGAAACTGCCATTATCATACACAAAAGCATTATAAAAACAAGACTGTATTTTCTATTTTTCATACCAAAAGCCTCCCTTCAGATATTTTTATTCTGGTGAAGAATCTCATCGGCATTCTTGCTGCAAAATACTACATCCGATGGGAATCATCTTCCATCTTGTAAACAAACAGGCGGTTCATCCCCTCCTGCCATGGGTATTCAAATTCCAGACGATTCCCAATTCATCACATATTCTTTTTCTCTTGTGAATTCGTCCATCTCTTCACTCTGAATAGTAAATCCTTCTCGTTGATAAAAAGACATTGCCCTGACATTCTTCTGATATACCTTTAACTGTAATTTGTCTTTTTTATCCTTGATGTAATCCAACAACATTTTACCTATGCCACATGACTGCATTTCGTCAGAAACAAAAATACCTTCTATGTATTCATCACTTACTCCTATAAAGCCTTGAATCATTTTATCATCTTCATACACATAAACTTCCGCCTGTGGCAGCATTTCCTTCACGAATTCATAATTACTTATCCAGTATTGTTCAGGAATAAAAAAATGTGCTTTCAGATTAGTTTTCAACCATATATCAGCGACTCTATTTATATCTACCTTCTGCAACTTTCTAATCATAACGATTATTCTCCATCCAACCTGATTATAACACGATTAACTCATTACGATTTACCTATCTGTACTCAACAATTTCTTCGAAAGGTTTCCTTGGTCTTTTAGCCGGAGCTTCATTGGCAAATCCAATCGCAACAATTCCTGTCAATTGGCTGTCTGTTCCGATAAAATCCATCAGCTCATTATAGGCAAAACAAGTATTGGCAATCCATAAGGTGCCCAATCCATATCCCGTTGCTGTCAGAATCATATTTTCAATCGCCGCACCTATGGACAGTGAATCACATATTTCAACAATTCGCTTTTCATTTTCAATTCTTGCAAATGGAGTATGCTGGTTGGTATTAAGCACTGCTATAAGGCATGGGGCCTCCTGCATGATTCTAACGGTATTCTCAGCATCCGGTATGGCAAATGCCCATTCCGGCATAAGTTCATGGGTCATTTTTTCTGAATTTATACCATGACGCATGACATCAACCAGTTTATCTTTTTCTTT
>ERZ780154.1122-NODE-1122-length-14725-cov-2.90382_pt1 | contig 14725 bp, 10 predicted proteins | sample MGYA00511568_ERZ780154 | MGnify/ENA primary metagenome ERZ780154 (study PRJEB29588, sample SAMEA2142525) | human gut metagenome | biome: human gut; feature: human-associated habitat; material: faeces | place: Denmark | collected 2008/2010 ...
CCGTGCAGGTGTTTATTCCGGACTGGGCGATATGCTGAAAACAGGCTGTACCACCTCCAATGACCTGTGGTATCCACATCCTGTGGGAGTAAAGTATCTGGTTGATGCAGAGATCCAGGCAGCTGCAGAGATCGGCATCCGTTTCCATCCTACCAGAGGATTCCACTCTGTACCAAGCGATATTGTACCGCCGGAAGTGGTAGATACCAAGGAAAGTGTCACAGAAGATACCATCAGGCTGGTGAAAAAGTATCATGACCGTTCCCGCTTTTCTATGTGTCAGGTGGGAATTGCGCCAAGTATCGCACAGTATGAGACAGAAGATATCATAGAGGCTGTTGTAGATCTTGCAGAAGAATATGACATTATGGTCCATGGTCATCTTGCAGAAAGTCAGCATGAAGTAGAATATACACTTAAGACATGGGGCTGTCGTCCTTTTGAATGGTTTAAGAGACACAGACTTCTTGGAAAGAGATTCTATTTTGCACATTGTATCCACTTAAATGAAGAAGAGATTGAACAGATGGCTGAAACAGAAACAGGCGTAGCACACTGCCCGATCTCCAACATGCTTTTAAGCTCAGGTGCATGCCCGGTACCTTCTTATTTAAAACATGGTCTTACAAGGATCGGACTGGGAGTGGACGGAGCTGCAAGCAGTAATTCTTCCAATATGTTGGAAGAGATCCGGTGTGCATATCTGTTAAACCGTCTGACCTGGGGAGATCAGGCGGCAACACCAGATGATTATCTGTATATGGCAACAGCTGGAGGTGCAAAAGTCCTTGGAAGAGATGATATTGGTTATCTTGCACCAGGAATGGCTGCTGATTTTACAGTTATGGATTGGAACCAGCTTACCTATGCAGGCGGCTGCTATGATCCGGTGGCATGTATTGTAGAAAGTGGAGATCCACGTCTTGTAAAAGATGTAGTAGTAAATGGGGAATTAGTTGTATCATCCGGAAAACTTACGAAAGTAAATGAAGAAGAAAAGCGAGATTATGTAAACCAGGTAGGCAAAGACCTGCTTACAAGGGCATCTGCACGGATCGACAGTTTAAAAGAAGATATTAACTAAAAAGATTGAGAGAACATTAGAACGATCAGGAGGGTTACATATGCTGGATATTAAGATCACAAATGCGAAAACAAGAAAAACAGGAAAAGAACTGGTAGAGATCGGAATTGAAAATGGAAAGATCACAGCCATTGCGCCATCTGTAGAAGGTGAAGCAAAGCAGGTCATTGATGCAAAAGGAAAACTGGTAACAGAATCCTTTGTAAACGGCCATCTTCATCTGTGCAAGGTATATACACTGGAAATGGCAGGTCAGGACGCTTTGAAGGAATATAATGACAACAACATGGGCGGAGCAATGACTTCCATTGAAAGAGCAGCAGATTTTAAGGCCTGCTATGATGAAAAATGGATCATTGAAAATGTCCGCAAGGCCTGCGATCTGGCTGTTAAATATGGCAATACCCATATCCGTGCATTTGCTGATGTAGACAGCAAAGCAAGACTGGAAGGCGTGAAAGCTGTTATCCGCGGAAGAGAGGAATATAAGGACCGTCTGGATATCCAGGTAGTTGCATTCCCACAGGATGGTGTTGCAAGAGAACCAGGAGCAAAGGAACTGATCAAAGATGCCCTGGATCTTGGCGCAGATGTAGTAGGCGGCATCCCGTGGATCGAGTTTACAGAGGAAGAAGAACTGGATCATGTAAATTCCATGTGTGATTATGCAAAGGAATACAATAAAGACATTTCCATGCTATTAGATGATGTAGGCGATGCAGAAGAGAGAACCCTTGAAATGTTATGCAATAAGGTGATTGAAATGGGATGGCAGGGAAGAGCTACGGCACAGCATTGCCGTGCAATGGAACTGTATCCTGAAAACTATTTCAGAAAGCTGGTTTCTCTTTTAAAGAAAGCACAGATCGGCGTTGTATCAGATCCTCATACAGGCCCGCTCCATGCAAGAGTAAAAGATCTGTTAAAAGCAGGCGTACCGGTGGCACTGGGACAGGATGATATTGCAGATGCTTATTATCCATACGGTGAGTGCAATATGCTTCAGGTGGCCTTTCTTGCCAGCCACCTGCTCCATATGGTCAGCTTTGATGACATGGAACTGCTTTATGATATGATCACCACTACTGCTGCAAAAGTTCTTGGCATCAAGGATCACGAGCTGAAAGTAGGCGGAAATGCAGATCTGGTAGTACTGGAAGAGGAAGATGTATATCATGCCATCTGGCATCATACAGCCCCTGCTTATGTAATTAAGAGCGGTGTGGACATTACTGTAAAGTAGATTTCACAGAAAGGGGACGCAGATGAACAGTAAAAAAGGAAATTTTGCTGAACTTGCTTATGTAATGGGAATGATCTTGTGCCCTTTAGGTGTCTGCCTGTCAGCAAAAAGTGGTTTTGGTGTATCAATGGTAGTTGCCCCTGCGTATGTACTGTATCTCCGAATTTCAGAAACACTGCCATGGTTTACTTTCGGAAAATCGGAGTACATATTTCAGGGTCTGCTGCTGATCCTGTTAGGTATTGCAGTAAGACGGTTTAAATGGAAATATCTGTTATCATTTGTTACAGCGTTTCTTTACGGAAATATCCTGGATCTCTGGTATGATGTTTTGGGAGCAGAACAGTATACAGTGTTCTGGCAGAGGGGAATGTCCTGCGTTTTAGGAACAGTGATCACTTCGCTGGCGATCGCATTTTTCCTGAGGACCTATCTCCCACAGGAAGCCTATGAAATGTTTGTAAAAGATATTTCAGATACATTTCATAAAGATACAACAAAGGTTAAATGGATATTTGATTTTACAGCTCTTTGTATTGCAGTGATCCTTATGCTTGTATTATTCCGCCGTTTTGCTTTTGATATGGTAGGTTTTAATACAGTTCTTGCAACCATCGTAAATGCTCCGCTGATTGGTATTTTTGGAAAAATACTGGATCGTGCCGGAAGTTTTGATTCTTCATTTCCACAATTCTATGAAAAGTTCCAGAGTATTATGAATTAAATCCAAAAGAGCTGCCCCATATTGGTGGCAGCTCTGCTTATAAAGCAGTGGAAGAAAAGTTTTGAGGTGAAAAAATTGAAAAAGTTGTTTGATACACTGGTAGATGGAAGTGTAGCTCTGATCAGCCGCTTTTTACCGGATGCATACATTCTGGTCCTGCTTTTAACGGTAATACTGTTCATAGCAGCCATTCCTGTTACCGGTATTGCTCCTGCAGAAGGGATCACAGTGCTCGACCGTCTGATAGATCTTGTATATAAAGGCTGGTATGGTGGTTTCTGGAATCTTTTAGGATTTGGAATGCAGATGGTGCTGATCGTAGTGACAGGAACCATGTTTGCCAATACAGAGCCAGTGCATAAGATCATTGTAAAGATCGCATCTGTACCTAAAACACCAAAGCAGGCTCTTATCCTGGTATCAGCAGTAGGTATGGTGGCATATTTTCTTCAGTGGGGCGCAGCATTGATCGTATGTGCAGTGCTGGCCCAGGAAGTGGCAAAAAAGGTAAAAGGGATCCATTATCCATTGCTTGTGGCAGCTGCCTATGTAGGAAATGCGTTCTGCCTGGTGGGAATATCCGGCACCATCGCCTTAAATGTAGCCGGTGGCTGGAATTTTGAAGGCGTATGGAGTACAACAGGTATTCCTTTCAGGGAAACGGTATTTGCACCTTATAATCTGTTTATCTATGTGGTTGGTGCCATTGTTCTATGCCTGCTGATCACTGCCATGCATCCATCTCCTGAAAAGACGAAAACAGTGGATCCGTCTATATTTAATGAAGTATCTGCAGCAAAAGTTTATAAATCCCCCAGTGAAATGACTCCTGCAGAAAAGCTGGAAACATCCGTACTTTTAAACGGAGCCATTACATGTATTGGATTTTTCTGTGTGATCTGGAGTTTTGTAGACTCTCTTTATATTAAAAAGCAGTCTTTTTCACTTTCTATTAATCAGGTTAATATGATCTTCTTGTTTGCCTCCATTGCGATGTATAAAACACCTGTACGTACAGTAGAAGCAGTGAAAAAATCTCTTGGCGGAGCAGTAGGAGTGGTTCTGCAGATGCCCTTTTATGCGGGTATTGCAGGACTGATCAGTTATAACGGTGGTTCTACAGGTGTTTCTATTGCACAGGTGATCGCTGGATTTTTTGTACATATTTCCAATGCACAGACATTTCCACTGTTTACCTGCCTCAGTGCAGTGATCGTAAAGCTGTTTGTGCCAAGCGGCGGGGCACAGTGGGCGGTCCAGGGTCCCATTGTAATGCAGGCAGTGCAGAGTTTTATGCCTGCAGTGTCGGAAGGAAAAGCGGCAATGGCTCTTTCCTGGGGAAATTCCTGCTGCAACCTGTTGCAGCCGTTCTGGCTGATTCCGGTGCTGGAAGTAGCGAAGTTAAAGGTAAGAGATGTAATGGGATATTGTGTGATCTGTCTGATCGCCCTTTTGGTGATCATATCAGCCGGTCTGCTGTTTTTATAATGAATTAAAAAGAGGTAGTTTTTGACACTACCATACAAATAGAGGAGAAAATAATTATGGGAAAACGAATTGTAATTGCACTGGGCGGAAACGCTCTTGGAAAAACGATCTCAGAGCAGGCAGAAGTTGTAAAAGGAACTGCAAAGGCGATCGCAGGCCTGATCCTTGCAGGTCATCAGGTTGTTATTTCACATGGAAATGGACCTCAGGTGGGTATGATCCAGAAGTCTATGACAGCTTTGCATAAGCAGGATCCCGAACATTATGAACTTTGCCCCTTATCTGTGTGTACAGCAATGAGTCAGGGATATATTGGACTGGATCTTCAGAGAGCTTTAAGAAATGAACTGGAAAGATCCGGGATCCGTAAACCTATTACTACCATTCTTACCCAGGTTCAGGTGGATCCGGAAGATGAGGCATATAAAAAGCCTTCTAAACCCATCGGAGCCTATGTAACAGAGGCGGAAGCAGAGATTCTGAGAAAAGAAAGAGGTTTTGTGTTTGCACAGGACGCTGGCAGAGGAATCCGCCGCGTAGTTCCTTCACCAAAGCCTGTGGCTATCCTTGAAATGGAGTCTATCCGTGGAATGGTGGAAGAAGGCCAGATCGTGATCGCTTGCGGAGGCGGCGGTGTTCCTGTAGTAAAGAACGAAAACGGAGACTATATTGGCACGGAAGCGATCATAGATAAAGATTTTGCATCTGAAAAACTGGCAGAAGAGCTGGAGGCAGATTATCTGATCATTCTTACAGCAGTAGAAAAAGTGGCGATCGGCTATGGTACACCAAGAGAAAAGTGGTTGGATCATATGAGTGTGAAAGAAGCGGAATTTTATATAGAAGAAGGACAGTTTGCTCCAGGTTCCATGCTTCCAAAGGTAGAGGCAGCAGTTGCTTTTGCAAAATCTGGCAAAGGAAGAAAAGCACTGATCACGTTGCTTGAAAAAGCGGAAGATGGAATTGAAGGAAAAACTGGAACAGAAATAGAATTGACCTAAAATAAAAACAGGAGGAATGTTTATGTATAATCCAGACCAGCCGGTTTTTGAAGAACAGCCAGAATCTAACATTGAAATTGCATACGGAATAGAAGATGTTCCAAAACCATTGTGGAAAGCGATCCTTTTTGCACTTCAGATCACATTAGTGGATTTCACACCTTTTATGTGGGCAGCTGGTTTTGCTTCTTTAGCCGGGATCGATCAACCTGATTTTGTACCTACTTTGCTTTGTGCCTGCTTTTTCTGCATGGGTATATGCACTTTTCTTCAGACAACGGTAGGAAACAGGCTTCCTATTGTGCAAGGTTCATCTTCTGCTTTGATGTCTTCCATGGGTAATATAGCAGGTGTTTATGGCCTTCCTGCTGTATGGGGCGCATCCCTTATAGGAGGTCTGATCCAGACAGTACTTGGAGTGACCAAAACAGTCAGTAAAGTAAGAAAATTTCTTCCACCGGTAGTGGTTGGTTCTGTAGTAACTGCAATTGGCTTTGTAGCAGCAAGGATTGCAGTCCAGTGGACATTTTCCAAACAGGAACCGTTGTATCTGATCCTGGCACTGATTTCATTTTTACTGGCACTTGTACTTAAATTTAAAACAAAAGGAATCATTTCCCAGGGATTTATACTTGTTACAGTTGTGATCGTAGGAGTAGTGGTATCATCTTTTCTGGGGATTTTTGACTGGGAAGCAGTTCACGCAGCCCCATGGCTGAGAATCCCGCGTCTTTTCCCATTTACAGGTATGGAAGGACAGCCAAGTGGTGCGATCACCATTATAGCGGCAGCTGTTATCGGTGGTTTTAGTGGATATATGGGAGCTATCTTTGAGTCTGTAGGAGATTATGCTGCAACCTGTGCAGCCTGTGATGAGGTGTACAGAGTAAAGCATATTGATAAGGGAATCATGGCCAGTGGCCTTGGCTGTATGATCACAGCTCTTTTTGGAGGCCTGCCATGTACATCTTATACACAGAATATAGGTATCGTGGCAGCTACCGGTGTAGCTTCCAGACGTGTGACCCAGTTTGCAGGGGGACTCTTCCTACTTTATGGTTTCTGTCCTAAAATGGCATATATTCTGGCAGGTATCCCTAAACCGGTTATCGGAGCTGTTTTTCTAATCTCAGCGGCTTCCATCATGTTTTCTGGGATCGATTCCATTGTATCATCTCCAAGAACATTGAGAAATACGCTGGTAGCCGGAATTACCCTTACTTTAGCAGTTATGCTTCCTTACCAGTGTACGTCTACCTATAAAGAGTGGGCAGATGGACTTTCCCCATTTTTAAATATGCTTTGCACTTCACCGGTATTTATTGCTGTATTAAGTGGTGTGGGGTTAAATGTTTTGTTGAATATTATTTTAAAAGAATCATAAGACTATCCTTTGATCAAATAAGGGCTGCGGATCAACTTTCCGCAGCCCTTAAAAAGTTCCTTATTTAATTCTGGATCTTCAGATCTTTTATGAATTTCTATGGATTAGAAATCAACTTCCTCATCATAGTAGCAGCACTTAAGCAGCTTAGCCATCTGATCTGGGTTGATGCTTCTTGGGTTGGAGCCGGTGCAGGCATCGCCTACTGCCAGTTCTGCAACATTAGGCAGTTTCTCCATGAATTCTTTCTCATCGATGATTCCGCCTTCATAGTACTTGATGCAGGTAGGAATATCCAGATCCTTGTTCATCTCGCGGATCCTTGCGATCAGAGCATCTACCAGTTCTTCATCAGTATTTCCCGGCAGGTTGATGAATTTAGCAATCTTAGCGTATCTTGCAGCTGCTTCAGGTTCTTTTGCGTTGTATTTAATAACCTTTGGCAGGTACATTGCGTTAGCACATCCATGAACGATATGTCCGCCGGAGTAAGCAGCACCGGTCTTGTGTGCCATAGAGTGAACGATACCTAATAATGCGTTAGAGAATGCCATACCAGCTAAGCACTGTGCGTCATGCATTTTAGCACGGGCATCCAGATCGCCATTGTAGGAAGCAACCAGATATTCGTTGATCATTTCGATTGCATGGAGTGCTAATGGATCGGTGTATTCGCAATGCAGTGTGGAAACATAAGCCTCGATCGCATGAGTCATAGCATCCATACCAGTATGTGCGGTCAGCTTCTTAGGCATAGTAGCTGCTAAAGCCGGGTCAACGATAGCAACATCTGGTGTGATGTTGAAGTCAGCCAGAGGATATTTGATTCCCTTAGCATAATCTGTGATTACAGAGAATGCAGTAACTTCGGTAGCTGTACCGGAGGTAGAGGAGATAGCACAGAATTTAGCTTTTGTACGCAGTGTTGGGAAGCTGAATGGTGTGATCAGGTCTTCAAACTTGGTATCAGGATACTCATAGAATACCCACATAGCCTTTGCAGCATCGATTGGTGAACCACCACCTACAGCTACGATCCAGTCAGGTTTGAATTCCTGCATAGCTTTTGCACCCTTCATAACGGTCTCTACAGAAGGATCTGGCTCAACGCCTTCAAATAACTGAACTTCCATTCCTGCTTCTTTTAAGTAAGCTTCTACTTTATCCAGGAAACCGAAACGCTTCATGGAGCCGCCGCCTACAACAACAATGGCTTTCTTGCCAGGCAGTGTCTTTAAGGACTCCAGTGCATCTTTTCCATGGTATAAATCTCTTGGTAATGTGAATCTCATAATTATGACCTCCTAAAAATATAGTTGTGTGATTGACTATATGTATCTGTTCGTTATTTCTTTAACAGCTATATAGTAGCACATTGATAAAAGCTTGACTAGATGCAAAAATGGAATAATGGTATTCCTGTAAGTATATCACTGGTTAATGAGAAGAAAATTGTGAAATGTGAATAAAAATATAAAGCAGAAAGAAAAAAATACTCAGTAACAGAAAAATAAACGAAAAAATGGCCAGCTCTGTTACTGAGAATATTGTTATTTTCAAGACGATATTTTAAGACCTGATAAAAATGGTCTTACAAAACAGAGCAGCCAGTTAGTCAGACAGCTGGCTGATAGTGCGGCCCAGCCACTGGGTCAGTTCTGTTTCTGCTTTGGACAGGCGGTAGTTGCTGCGACAGACTAAAAGGTCCTTGAATACATTATCCGGGCGGGTACATTCTCTCTGGATCAGTTTTGCTTCTGTAAGGGTGCTGTACGGAACAGGAGAAGTCCACATATAGGCACCTGGAAGATGGCGGAGAAATTCATACTGGCTGCCCCGGTCATAAATATAAATGGTATGGCGGGGATCACTGTCCGGAAGGACACAGTCAGTATTTTCCGGGGTAAAAGAAGGATACTGGATATCTCCCTGAAGCAGTTCTACGGACTGGGAAAAATCAAGGTGGTCTAAAGGCTCCTTTCCTGCAAGAGGATGCGAGGGGGACATAAGTACCTTGGGAGAGAACTGCCATAAGACCTTGCTGTCCAAATGCTCATCCTGTATCATTTTAAGGAAAAATGGTTCGTAAAGTACCTGACAGCGGACAATGCCTAAGTCAAATTCTTTGGAAGAGACCAGACGGACCACGTCCTTGGAGTTCGTTTCTTTATAGCGCACATTGGTTGTAAAAAGCCGGTCATCTTCTTTTAAAAAATTCTTTAAAGTGCTGGATATATAAGAAGCGCGGGGACCGCAAAGACGAATTTCACGGGGACATTCCTTATTTCTGGAGCAGAGCTTGTCTAACTGGGCTTCCTGTTCCATGATCCCTTTTGCGTAGCGCAGGAATTCTTCTCCACGGACAGTAGGGATCATTCCCCTGCTGGTACGGTCAAAGATGGGACATCCAAGATCACGCTCCAGTTCACGGATGATCTTGCTTAAATGGGGCTGGTTCATATAATAGTTCTGGGCTGCTTTTGTAATAGAGCCGGTTTTTTCTACTTCTACGGCATACTTTAAATAGGAAAGATTCATATAATTCCTCCAGATATTCTGGTTATTTTCTATGTGAACATTATAACGTAGATAACCATTCTTTTCAAAACATTTATAGTTTGGTGAACAGATTAAACGCTAATTAACTTTACAATTAAGAACGGCTACCATATAATAGAAAAAACTGGTCAGAGAAAAAATGGTAAGATCAGAAACAGGAGAAAAATCGTGTTTGGAAAATTATGGAAAAAATGCGTAAACTATGAAACCATCAGTTATCTGGTATGTGGTGTGCTGACTACAGCAGTGGATTTTGTTTCCTATACAGCATTTCGGAAAATGTCCATGGGTGTAGGGGTGTCCCAGGCTCTTTCCTGGGTGGCAGCAGTCTTATTTGCTTATATTGTAAATAAGATCATCGTATTCCGGAATTTTAACATGGGGCCGGCGTACTTATTAAAAGAAGGCGGTGCCTTTTTTGCGGCAAGGGCTATTTCGGGAGTGGCTACCTGGGTCTTAATGGTTGTGATGGTAAAACTGGGGGGAGACAGAGGGTTTGTTTATGAGATGTTCTGTAAATTGACAGCTTCTGTTATCAATATGGTCGCAAATTATGTATTCAGCAAACTTTGGATCTTTAAAAAGAAATAACTGGAAATAATATATAAAAGCGGCTATAAAGAAAGGTGAATGCAGTGAGTCGTGAAGAAATAGAACAGGTAGAAAAAGAACTGGATGAGGTCCTTGAAATAGTCCAGAGACCGGTTCCGGTGAAAAATACAGGCAGGGAGGAAACAGTATCTTTGCAGGAAAATTTACAGGAAAATGATCCCTTACAGGAAGAAATGCAAATAGAAACAGAGAAGGAAGAGAAAGAAGAAAAAGAAGACAGCCCTGAAAGCGCAGCGAAGGAGCAGACGGCAGTTTCAGAAGAAGAACTGGATCTGGAGGATGATATAGAAAATGGTTACTTCCATTTCCTGCGTCCAAGTGATGGCCTGATCGCAGCCTTTTTCGTGCCGGTAGCTGTCCTGATCATCCTGTTTGCCCAGAGAGGCATCTTCCCTTTTGGTGAAGAGTGCTTTTTAAGAACGGACATGTATCACCAGTACGCGCCCTTCTTTTCTGAGTTTCAGTACAAGCTAAAACAGGGAGGAAGCTTGCTATACAGCTGGGATATTGGTATGGGAGTGAATTTCTCGGCTCTTTATGCTTATTATCTGGCAAGTCCGGTGAACTGGCTGATCATCTTATGTCCGAAGAAATTCATCATTGAATTTATGACCATCCTTATTATGGTAAAAACAGGTCTCTGCGGAGTGACGTTTACCTGGTATCTGGATCATCATTTTGAGAAGAAGCATTTTGTAGCCGGTGTTTTCGGCATTTTCTATGCTTTAAGCGGTTATATGGCAGCTTACAGCTGGAATATCATGTGGCTGGACTGCATTTTCCTGCTGCCGCTGATCCTTTATGGGTTAGAGCAGCTGGTGCAGGAGAAAAAGGGCCTGTTTTACTGTGTGACTCTGGGTCTTTCTATTCTGTCCAACTACTATATCTCTATCATGATCTGTATTTTCATGGTCATGTATGTGATCGTGCAGGTGATCTTATACCCGCCAAAGAAGATAAAAGACCTGGTGGCAACAGGAGTGCGCTTTGGCTTTTATTCTCTTCTTGCAGGAGGACTGGCAGCCGTTGTGCTTTTGCCTGAGATCTATGCTTTGCAGGCGACTGCTTCCGGCGACTTTGATTTTCCAAAGACCATCAGCTGTTATTTCTCCATTTTTGATATGATCGCCCGTCACATTGGAAATGTGGGAACAGAGATCGGCCTGGACCACTGGCCCAATATTTACTGCGGTGTGGCAGTGCTTATGTTCCTTCTTCTTTATCTGGGGGCAAAGAAGATCACAGTGCGGGAAAAGGCAGTTTACTGCGGCCTGCTGTTAATGTTTTATGCCAGCTTTTCCATCAATGTGTTAAATTTCATCTGGCATGGGTTCCATTATCCAAACAGCCTTCCATGCAGACAGTCCTTTATCTATATCGCCTTGGTGCTGACTATGTGTTATCAGGTCTGCCTGGAATTGAAAGAAACTTCCTGGAAACAGGTGGTGTGGGCGTTCTGGGGTGCCATTATCTTTGTGCTCATGGCAGAGAAACTTGTGGATAACTCTGCACAATTTCATTTTTCTGTGTTTTATGCAGCCATCATTTTCCTGGCACTGTATATGGGGCTTATTTATCTGTATAAGCGGAAAAACTGGAATGAAGATGTGATCATGATGCTGACCCTGCTTTTAGTAGCAGTGGAAACTGCGTTAAACCTTGGTGTCAGCAGCCTTCCAACTACCAGCAGGACTGCGTATGTAAAGGACAATCAGGATACCAGAAGGTTAGCGGAAAGCATTAAATGTGATACTTTCTACAGAGTGGAAAAGGGAGACAGCAAGACGAAAAATGATGGTGCGTGGATGAATTTTCCATCTGCGTCCCTGTTTTCATCGGTAGCAAATGCTTCTTTAACTGATTTTGTGAGAAAGCTGGGCTGCGAAAGTTCCACCAATGCTTACAGTATTAAAGGAAGTACTCCCCTGGTAGACAGCCTGTTTTCTATCCGATATGGCATTTATCCGGATCAGCAGCCGGTAACTGGTTTAAAGGATCAGATCAGCAGAAAAGGCTCTATGTGGCTTTATGAAAATCAGAATACGCTGTCGGTAGCATTTATGCTTCCCGCAGATGTGGAGAATAACTGGCTGTTAGACTCAGGCAATCCTGCGGTAGTACAGAATGACCTTTGCAATGTGCTGGGGACCAAAGATGTGCTGGTGTCCAATGAAAGTGTTACAGAAGGCAAGAAACTTACCTTTACAGTGGAAACTTCCGGTGATTATTATGTGTATGTGACCAACAAGAAAGTGGAAAAGGTCACAGCAACCATGGGAGAAAAGAGCAGGTCCTTTGACAATGTAGACAGAGGTTATTTCCTGGAACTGGGATATCTTGTAAAGGGAACGGATGTAGAACTTCGCTCAGAGGATGAGGGAAATCCTTCCCTTCAGGGAGAAGTATGGCGGTTTGATCCGGAAGCCTTTAAAGAATTTTATGATAAAATGAATGAAAATCCCATCAACCTGACTAAATGGACGGATACAGAACTTTCCGGAACCATTCATTCTGATGGATATAAGACCATGTTTACAAGTATTCCATATGACAAGGGCTGGAAGCTTTTTGTGGATGGTGTGGAAACGGAAACAAGACCTGTTTTTGATACATTTATTGCAGCAGACCTGGCAGAAGGAGACCATGAAATTTCCTTTACCTATGAGCCGGAAGGTTTAAAAACAGGTGCTATTATTACAGGTGTGAGCCTTGTAGTGTTTGCAGGAGCAGCGATCATTACTACTGTAAATAATAAAAATAAGAAAAAAAGACAAAAATATAAAAAATAGCCGCAAAATGTGAATTTATAAGGTATAATGATACCAAGTGTCAAAAGGTCTAAAATCCAACGCAAGCTTGCTTGCAGGAGGATTTTGGAACTTGGGGCACGTAAAACATGAGTAAGTAGCCATTTTTCAAAGAAAAATGAGCGGATTACGAATGTTTTGGAGGATTGCGGGAGCAGCGAGAGTGCAAAGCACGTAGCAATCTGGTATCATACATGCAGAAATGTTCCGAAAGGACATGCAGATTATAAATTAAAGGACAAAAGGAGACATCAATTATGAAGCTTTGGGGCGGACGTTTCACAAAAGAAACAGACCAGCTGGTACAGAATTTTAATGAATCACTTTCATTTGATCAGAAATTTTATCGTCAGGACATCAGAGGCAGCATCGCACATGTAAAGATGTTAGCGAAACAGGGAATTCTTACAGAAGCAGACAGAGATGCCATTGTGGCAGGCATTAGAGAAGATCTTGACAGCGGTAAGCTGGTGATCCCGGCTGACTCCGAATACGAAGATATCCACTCTTTCGTAGAAGGAACCTTAACAGAGCGTATCGGCGAAGCAGGAAAGCGCCTGCATACAGGACGCAGCCGTAACGATCAGGTAGCTCTGGATATGAAGCTGTATACAAGAGACGAGATTGATGAGATGGACGTTCTTGTAAAGGATCTTTTAAAAGAACTTCTGGTGATCATGGAAGCAAACACCGAGACATTTATGCCTGGTTTTACCCATTTACAGAAGGCACAGCCTGTAACACTGGCTCATCACATGGGCGCATATTTTGAAATGTTCTCCAGAGACCGTTCTCGTTTACAGGACATCCGCAAGAGAATGAATTACTGCCCGTTAGGCTCCGGCGCTCTGGCTGGAACTACTTATCCGCTGGACAGAGAATACACTGCAAAACTTCTGGATTTTGACGGTCCTACCTTAAACTCCATGGACTCCGTTTCTGACCGCGACTATCTGATCGAGCTGTTAAGTGCATTATCTACTATTGCCATGCATTTAAGCCGTTTCAGCGAGGAGATCATTATCTGGAACACCAATGAATATCGTTTTGTAGAGATCGATGACTCCTACAGCACCGGAAGCAGTATTATGCCTCAGAAGAAGAACCCGGATATTGCAGAGCTGATCCGTGGAAAGAGCGGCCGCGTTTACGGCGCCCTGGTTTCCATGCTTACTACCATGAAGGGACTTCCTCTGGCATATGATAAGGATATGCAGGAAGATAAGGAACTGACCTTTGACGCTATTGATACAGTGAAGGGCTGCCTGTCCTTATTTACCGGTATGATCTCTTCCATGAAGTTCCGCAAGGATGTAATGGAAGCCAGCGCAAAGAATGGCTTTACCAATGCAACGGATGCAGCTGATTATCTGGTAAACCATGGCGTACCATTCCGTGATGCCCATGGTATCGTAGGACAGCTGGTACTGCTTTGCATCGACAAGGGCATTGCTTTAGATGATCTTCCATTAGAGGAATACAAGAAGATCAGTCCTGTATTTGAGGAAGATGTATACGAAGCCATCAGCATGAAGACCTGCGTTGAAAAGCGTATGACCATCGGCGCACCAGGTCCGGAAATGATGAAGAAAGTAATTGAGATCTATAAGAAGCAGTTAGAGCAGTAAGTAATAAACATAATAAACTGGAAATAGATACTGAGTGGAAAGATACTAGGTGGAATGAGAGGTGCCGCAAAAGAGGAGATGTTTTGCGGCACCTTTTTGCTATACATATTGAGAATGCGCCGGCGGCGCGTTCACGGATTTATTAATGTCCTCTCGGAGTCTTTCTTGTACCTGCCTTTGTGGCTGATTTTCCGC
>ERZ780154.1124-NODE-1124-length-14708-cov-2.13185_pt1 | contig 14708 bp, 18 predicted proteins | sample MGYA00511568_ERZ780154 | MGnify/ENA primary metagenome ERZ780154 (study PRJEB29588, sample SAMEA2142525) | human gut metagenome | biome: human gut; feature: human-associated habitat; material: faeces | place: Denmark | collected 2008/2010 ...
CTTTAAATATAAAATTTTTATAATAGAAGGAGAATAAAACAATGAAAGAATTAGTAAACAAAATTTTAAACGGAAGAGAAAAAATCGAAGATGTATATTTTGTAGCATGCGGAGGATCTTTAGTAGATCTTTATCCAGGATATTATTTCGTACGTACCGAATCCAAGACAATGCATGCTGACTGGATCACAAGTAAAGAATTTGTTGTAACACCTCCGACACACCTTGGAAAAACAAGTCTTGTATTTGCTCTCATGGTGGAAATACAAAAGAGACCGTAGATGCAGCACATTTAGCAAAAGATCTTGGCGCAGCAGTTGTAGCAATGACACATACACCTGGATCAGCCTGTGATGACAGTTCATTAAATCCAATTGTATATTCCTGGGAAGATGATACAAATGAAAAGGATAAACCACAGGGTATTGTATTAAACATTTTGAATGAGTTAATGAAAGCGCAGGAGCCAGACTATAAATTATACGATGCAGTTGCAGACGGACTTGAAAAAGCAGATGGTATCGTAAGAGCTGCTGTCAAGAGCGTAAAAAACAGAACATGGCTTTTTGCTGAAAAATATGCAAAAGAACCGTTCTTATATATCATGGGTTCAGGAGCAGCTTATGCAGCTGCATATGGATTTGCTATCTGCTCACTTCAGGAGATGCAGTGGATGGATTGCTGCTATTTAAATTCAGCAGAATACTTCCATGGACCATTTGAAGTAACAGATGAAGATCATCTTTATATTTTATTAAAGAGCCGCGGAAGAAACCGTGTTATGGACGAAAGAGCAGAAGTATTCCTGAACAAATATGCAAAGAAATATGAAGTGATCGATGCAAATGACCTTGGACTTGACGCAATTGACGACAGCTGCGTAGAGTACTTTAACGCAATGGTATTTTATGCAATGAGTGTAGCATACAGAAATGCTCTTCAGGATAAGAGATGTCATCCAACTGACATGAGAAGATACATGGGTGTTGTTGAATATTAATCATAGAGACGGATCATTGCGGAATTCTAAAAATACAATAAGAGATCAGAAACTGGAATTTCGCAATGACCTGAAATTTATGGCAGGCGAAAAGGAGAATGAGAAAATGTATGATGTAAGCGCATTAGGTTTTGGTGATAATGTTGTAGATAAATATGAGCATATTAAAACAATGTATCCGGGTGGAAACTGTGTAAACTTTGCAGTATATGCCAAAATGTTTGGTGCAAAAAGAAGTGCATATATGGGATATTTCGGCAATGATGCTGAAGCAGAACATGTTATGTATGCTTTAGATGATATTGGGATTGAGACAGTAAAGTGCAAACAGTTAGAAGGAGAAAATGGTTGTGCGCGTGCAACTTTAGTTGATGGGGACAGAGTGTTCTTAGGATCTAATGAAGGTGGTATCCGCGGAAAAACACCATATGTATTGGATCGGTTTGATCTTGAGTATATCAGACAGTTTGATTTTGTACATTCTGGAAATTATTGTTTTATGGAGAAAGAACTTCCAAAAATCCATGAGGCGGGCGTGCCGATTTCATTTGATTTTTCAGATGACTCAGAAGATTCTTATTATGCGGAGGTAGCACCTACGGTTGATTATGCATTCTGTTCTTTTGACGGAACAGATGAAGAAGCCAGAGAACATCTGAAAAAGATCGTTTCCTATGGACCAAAGCTTGCTGTTGCGTCCAGAGGTGCAGATGGCTGTATTTTATATGATGGACAGGAATATTATGTGCAGAAAGCGGTACCAATCAAGGAAGTTGTTGACACCATGGGTGCAGGAGATTCTCTGATCACATCGTTTATGGTTGCTTATACAGATCACCTGAAAAAGGGAATTACAGGAGAAACTGCAATCAGAGAAAGTCTGGCAGCAGCTGCTGAATTTGCTTCCAAAGTATGTGGAATGAATGGTGCTTTTGGATACGGTAAAAAATATGAATAGGCAGATGTCTGTGAGATATTTTGAGCTATAAAACACAGTGGGACAATAAAAAGTGCGTTCTGCGGATGTTTTATTGTTTGGGATGATTCAGAAACAGCAGGGGCTGATGACAGAAGCGTTCTGTTGTTTCTGGAAAATTCTTTCATAATAGCTTTACGAGCATCTGCTTTTTTGATTTCCAGGAAATGGAAATAATACCCCGGCAGCTCCGTCAGGGACAGTGTTGCGGAGAAATACAGGGGTTGTACAGTGAGAAGGAGGAAAATATGGGCGAAAAAAAAGTACGTGCGGTTGCAGCAGGTTTTTCTTGTATGGATGTTTATGAAAAATTAAATAGATGTTATCCGACCGGAAATGGGGTAGACTGGGGAGTACATCTTCAGAGACTGGGAATTTCAGTCAGCGTGGTCAGCGTAACCGGAACAGATGAATATGGAAAAACAATGCGCAAAATGCTGCAGCAGGAAGGAATAGAGATCTCACATTTACATGAAAAAGAAGGAAATACATGCCAGATGAAAATGGATCTGATCAATGGGGTTGACCGCGTACATCTTGAAGAGGTGGAAGGCGTCATGAAAGATTTTGCATTGACGGAGGAGGATAAAGAGTACATAAAAACATTTGATTATCTTCACACAGATCTTTTTGGAAATATATTAAAGGACCTCCCAGAGCTTCGCGCAGCAGGAGTGAAAGTAGTGATGGATTTTTCAATTTTCAGTGGAAATCCGGAGTATAACACGGACGAGAACTTTAAAAATGTAGACTATGCATTTCTTTCTTATGAAAAAGAAGATGACTACATTCGGGAACATATAAAAAGAATCCAGTCATTCGGGGCGAAAATTGTAACAGCTACGCTTGGAGAAAATGGAAGTCTAAGTTATGATGGCGAAAGATACTACCATTATGGAATTGTTCCGGTGAAAGTAGTGAACACAGTTGGTGCAGGTGATTCATACATAGCAGGATTTACCTATGGAATTATGAATGGATGGGAAATCCCAAAATGTCAGGAATTTGGAGCAAAGATAAGCTCAGAAGTAATTACAAAATTTGAACCATATTAAAATCAAAAAGGAGAATATGTACAATGATTATAGATATGCACATTCATCCAATTTTTTATGAGGCAGTCTGTAAAGACAAAGAAGAATTGGAATTCAGGAAAAATGCATTTGGAGTATTTAAACAGTCTCCATACGGATATGATGAAATGTTTGCAGAGATGGATTACGCCCATGTGGACAAAGCGGCGCTGCTGCCTTTAGACGTTACAACAACAGAAGGTGGACAGATTGTGACAAATGATCAGATTGCCGTGCTTGTAAAAGACCATCCGGAACGTTTTATCGGATTTGCGAGTGTTGACCCGCACCGGGAGGATGCACTGGAAGTTCTTGAGCATGCATTTAGGGATCTTGAACTGAAAGGATTAAAATTAAATCCTGCAAAACAGAAGTTTTTTCCGGATGATCCAATTATGAATCCAATTTATGAACTATGTATCAGATATAACAGACCAATCATATTTCATGCAGGGTTAAGCTGGGAGCCTAATACGATTACAGAATATGCGCATCCGCTGAAGTTTGAACGGGTAGCAATCAGATACCCGCAGCTGCGTATGTGCCTGGCTCATTTTGCGTGGCCATTTGTAAGGGAAATGGTTATGCTGATGATTAAATATCCAAATGTGTATACAGACACTTCTGTGCTCTACCTGGATTCTCCAGAGGAGTCAATAGCAAGACTTTTTACAGTGGATATGGGACCGCTATGGGTAGACCGGGCATTATACAGACAGATTATGTTTGCGTCAAATGGTCCGAGGTTCCGGCAGTTTAAAATTCTTCGTGCACTGGAAAAAATACCAATGAGAGATTACGCACGTGAAGGAATCTATTATAAAAATGCATTGCGCTTTTTAGGAGAGGAGATGGAAGAATGGTAGATTTACATACAATTGAATGGATGAGCCATAAACCGGAAGAATTCCATATGATTACAGAAGAGGTACATGAGATTGTTAAAAATAGTCCGGTAAAAAACGGAGCGGTTCTCGTCCTTACAGCCCATACAACAACCGGAATTATGGTGAATGAAGGACTCCCTTGTGTGGAAAGGGATATTGCAGATACCCTTACAAGAATTGTCCCTGTCGAAGCCGATTATATGCATGCCCATTTCCTGCCAAGCTATGGTGCAACAGGAAATAATTCGACAGGTCATATCAAGAGTCTGCTATGTGGAAATCATTGTATGTTCCCGGTGGTTAATGGAAAAATAGTCTGTGGTGGTGCACAGGATATTTATCTTGTAGAATTTGACGGACCTCAGACACGAAGAGTATATGTGGAGATTTTTGGAGAATAAATTGTAGCATTAAACAAAATTTAACACATCAAATTGGTAAAACTGCATAAAGTTAAAAAATAAGAACCGATCGTATCTAATATAACGTTATAATATGATAGATTATATCATAATACGTATTAACATATAAAACGGTTTAAGAGAAAGCGCTCATAAAAGCCGTGAATGTTATATTCACAGATAGCTGTGGAGCATAACAATAAGAAAAGCTACACAAAGAATGATATTAAAATAGTTGGATTATCGAAGAAGGAATAATCGGAATGGGAAAAAGAATACTTTGCATTGGAGATTCAAATACCTGGGGATATATACCAGGCAGTGGGGAACGATATGAGAAAAATGTGCGCTGGACTGGAAAGCTTGCACAGACACTTGTGGAAAACTATGAAGTGATCGAAGAAGGAATGAATGGAAGGACAACTGCATTTACAGATAAAATTGAACCTGGAACAGCTGCCTTGGATTATCTGTATCCATGTTTGATCTCACAATTTCCTTTGGATTATATCATTGTTATGTTAGGAACAAATGATACAAAGACACGCTATGGAGTGAATACAGTAGAGATTGGATATGGATTGGATGAAGTACTGCTGAAGATAGAGGAAACATGCAGACGGAAAAGTCAGACTCCTGAAAAAATAGTTATCGCACCGGCAGATTTATATCCTAAAAAAGACTGGATAGAATTTACCGCAGAGTCTGCACAAAAGGCAGGCGGGCTGACAGAAGAATATAGGAGCATTGCCGCGCTTCATCATGCAGAATTTTTGAGTGCACGCGAGGTGCTTGGGGCAGAGTGTATTGGCTGTGATGGAATCCATTTTACGGAAGCGGGACATCAAAAGCTTGCGGAAGCAGTAGCGTTCATAATTAGGACTAACGAAGAATCATAATGAATTTCGAAATAGGATGGAAAGAGTAATGTGTGTATTCTAACAAAAGCTGGTACGTTAAATTGTTAAAATTATACAAAATTAAAACAGTAAAGCATAAAACAATTGAATATAACGTTATATTATGATATAGTACATCCAATAAATGACGAAAGACACAGGTAGGAGGAGTGCCATGAAGATGGACAGGAAATGCTGGCTGAACAGAGTAATTGTATGTTTCTTGATGATGATCATCATAATTCAAATACCGATGCATGCTTATCCAGACGAAAAGAGAACGGTTGCAATCGGAACAAATGCAGAATATGCACCATTTGAGTATCTTGACAGTAACGGGGATCTTACGGGATTTGATATTGACCTGATGAATGCTATTGCCAAAGAGGCTGGGTTTGAAGTGAAGTGGGTAGATCTTCCGTTTGATTCATTGCTTGGATCTATTGAAGCAGGAGATATTGAGGCAATCGCGGCTTCGATTGCACCTACAGAAGAAAGAGCAAAGAGCGTAGATTTTTCAGATGTATACTATTCAGGATCCCAGAGTCTTGTATATAGGACAGATGAGAAATATACTGATTTTTCAGACATAAAAGGACGGACGATTGCTGTATTGGAAGGATCCCAGAGCGATATGATCGCATCAGGTGAGAACACAGATTACGGTGTAGTAGAAGATGCAACGGTAAAGCGTTTTAAAAATGCATCCAGTGCAATTATGGAACTGAAGAATAAAGGTGCAGATGCTGTGATCATTGATACGATCATCGCAGAGATTTTTTGTAAACAGACCGATGGAATTGAAGCAGTCCCGGTGAAAGGAACTGAAGAGGATACCGTATTTTGTATTGAAAAAGGCAACACCGAAATAACAGAGCTGATTAATGATGGTCTTGCCAAGGTAAAAGAAAATGGAACCTATGATACTTTGTATGCAAAGTATTTTTCAGGAGAAGAGAGCGAACAGATCATTGCTACACAGGAAGAAGATGGCTTTATCGGAACTCTGAAGTTTATTTTTGTACAGGATAATCGATGGAAATATTATGTAAATGGTCTTGGTACGACATTGATCGTATCGCTGCTTTCCGTATTGATCGGTGTGATCCTTGGATTACTGGTTGCGATTATACGTATCAACGCTGAGCATAGAGGAAAAAGGACAATTGCTTCGTCTGTTGCGGCCTTTTATGTGGATGTGATTCGAGGAACACCGTCGGTGCTTCAGCTGATGATCGTATATTTTGCAGTTTTCCATAGCCGCCTGGGTTACATTGCTGCAGTTGCAAGTTTTGGAATTAACAGTGGAGCTTATGTTTCAGAAGTGATTCGTGGTGGTATTCAGGCTGTAGACAAGGGGCAATCTGAAGCAGGACGTTCCCTGGGGCTTAGTTATAATGATACGATGCGTTTTGTCGTGATTCCGCAGGCAGTAAAAAACATTCTTCCTGCCATGGGAAATGAATTTATCCAGTTGATAAAGGAAACATCCATTTTAGGCTATGTAGGAATTGTTGATCTTACCAAAGCAGCTAGTTATGTATCATCACGTACTTATCAGATGTTTATCCCTTTATTGGCAGCAGGTATCGTATATTATCTGATTGTAAAAGTATTGTCGATTCTGCTTGGAAAATTTGAGAGGAGGCTGAAGGAAAGTGATTAAGATTCATAATTTGGAAAAATCGTTCGGAAATAACCATGTATTAAACGGTGTCAATATTGAAATAACAAAAGGTGAATGTGTTTGTGTCATTGGACCTTCCGGTTCCGGAAAATCTACATTTTTGAGGTGTATTAATTTACTGGAACAGCCTGATGCAGGAGAGATTCTTATTAATGGAAAGGATATATTGAAACCAGGGTTAGATTTAGATGAGTTTCGGGCGAACCTTGGTATGGTATTTCAGCATTTTAATTTATTTCCGAATATGACAGTGAAAGAAAATATCAAGCTTGCACCAGTACGTCTCCAAAAATGGACAAAAGAGGAAGCGGATGAAAAAGCAGTAGAGCTTTTGAAAAGGGTAGGACTGGAGGATAAGGCAGATACCTATCCGAATAAATTATCTGGTGGACAGAAACAGCGCGTGGCAATTGCGCGTGCATTGGCAATGAATCCGGAAGTGATGTTATTTGATGAGCCAACCTCTGCTTTGGATCCGGAAATGGTCGGAGAAGTGTTGGAAGTTATGCGTTCTCTTGCAAAAGAGGGAATGACAATGATTGTCGTAACACATGAGATGGGATTTGCCAAAAATGTGAGTAACCGTGTTATATTTATGGATCATGGAACGATTGTGGAAGACAGACCGCCGAAAGAACTGTTTGAACAGCCGGAACATGAGAGAACAAAAAGTTTTCTTGCGAAAGTATTATAACAAAAATATAAAACATGTAGATAGTAAAGGGACAGTTTATCTGAAATTTAGGTGAATTGTCCTTTTTGTTAAGGATTTGTCGAAAAAGATAAAAAATAGCGTGATTCATTCCACTATTCATAAAAGTACAGTAAATATAATTCTTGACGAGGCAGATATAAAGCCACATAAAATAACTTATTATTGTGAGAACAGGGATCATGGCTCAATATGGTTGAAGGTTTCTTTAGCAAGATGATTCGTCAGATGCTCAGAGGTATCCGTGTTAAATCTAAGGAGGAACTTACTGATCGTATCAACAGATATTTTGCAGAAATAAACGAAGAGCCGATTGTGTTTCATTGGAAATCTAATCTCGATGATATTGATGTATCAGAAGAAATCATTGTTGATACACTGCCTGTCAAAAAGTCGAGTTAATTAAAGGAAGAAATATTAGCACTGGTGAAGTCAACTTATCCTGATCTGGATCCACATCAGGTATCTGTTATAGATCCAATAACAAAGCGGCAATTAGAAATCACACATTATGCAGCAACCTTAGGGGCATGTATAGTGAGTACAACCGGATTGAAGATTGGATTTTCTGGAAAGAGATATTGATGCATTTGCAGGATGGGCTGGAGATCTTTTACAAATGGGAGGGGGGTTGCAAAACACATTGAATTTTGGAGGATATAATTATTTTACACCAGAAGATTTGCAAACAATCATAGGTGCACCTGCTAATGGGTTACAAAATTACCATTTGTATGGTAAAAATGGCGAAGAAATGTCAATAAAAGATGGCGGATTTAGTCAGGTTGATTTATTACAGGATGTTGATGCCTATAATATTTCAAAGGTATATAATTTGGCAGACACAAAGCTTTATGCTGCCTTTGAAGATTATTATAATGTGTCAAAACACTATAAAAGAAGATATCATATTTTTAAACAGCAATTGTTAAAAGAATTCGATGCGGATTCCATTTATGCGGTAGCATTTCGGTTTGCTAAACAAGAAATAACAATATTGTCAGGGTTATTTGGCTTAGCACTTGGTAAATTTAATGAAGAGTTTATAGAGATTGTAGCACATGCTTTTGAAGATAAGATTGAAACACAAATTTCAATAGAGGAGTATACAGCTTAATGTTTTGAAAAATGATTAAATGATATAAGAAGAGAAGGACGGAATCAAATTTTATTTAATCCCGTCCTCTTCTTTTTGCTTTTTCTTCAAAATGAAATATTCATGCAGTTCACCAAGAAAAAATGAGCAGAATGTACCAATAGCAAAGTAATGTGTATCAGGGTGGGAAATACCAAAAATAAAATCATCTATAGTCATTTGGTGAGAGCGAAATTGCATTTGAGAGAATATACCGTCCAATCCTCCGATTATAAATATAACAACAAAGGTGAATACAGCCAGCCATAAAGAATGAATGAGTTTTTTTGAGGCAAATCTTTTTTGTGTGATTTTTCCGAAAATAAACCCTAAAACAAATACACCTATCAGAGCATGAAAAAGATAAAACAATGCAAACAAGTAACGAGCTAATTCCATATTATGCGTTGGAGCTAGATAATCCGCAACATAATAAAAAAGTAAAACAAAAAAAGAATAAATACAAAATGGAGTAATGGCATAAATAAATTTTTTCACAATAGTTCTCTTCTTTCTATTTTTTTATATTTTTTATAGTAACACATCTATTTTTATATGTGCATATAAAGTATGCCAAAACCAGACAAAGTGTGCCAGAAAATATTGACAAGATGAAAAAGAGAAATTAATTTAGCAGTAAAGGAGGGCTGTCAGATATGAAAAAGATAAGTATGTATTTTTTATTCGTTTGTTTACTGTTGACAGGATGTTCTTCGGATAAAACAAAACAATCCGCAGAGAACAGAAAAAATTTGACTGTAGATATAAATAAAATACAGCTTCCCATAGAACAGGATTGCTCACTGGGCAGTTATTTTGTGGATGGGGATGTTGTTTATTATTCTGTGTATATGCCAGTGGGAGATTATGAGGAAAATCCGGATGCACAATTTGATGTTTCCATGGAAACAGAAATCTAATCTTTTAAGCGGTGAAGAAACCGAACTTCTGAAAGCAGAGCAGGATTCTTTTGAGTGGATGTTCCGCAGGGGAGAAACATTGTGCACGAAAAATGGAAATGATATTTATGTGCTTTCTATGAAATAAAGCGAGAAAAGAACCTGAAAGATACGAGCTTTCAGGTTCTTCTTTATCATTCCGAAACACTTATCTGTAAGCACTTACGATTGCAGCTACATATACTGCAATGATTACAACGCTCGCAACAAATACTGTTATTTTGAAGATGTTTACGCTTATCGGTTTCTGCCCATTGTCTCTTAAATACTGGTTACAGATATTAACACTTTCCAATGCCAGACCTGCCGTTTCCGCAGCGTATGCTGCTTCTGCCGTTTCAGCGCCTACGGCATGTGCGACACTTCGTCCTAGATTCACAGATCCTCCGCGATCTGATAACTCTTTGGCTCCCTTTAACCAAAATCCTAAATGCTGGCATACAATCTGCAGTCTCGCATATGCAATGGCACCCCAGAATAGTGGAACGAAACATAACACAAATGTAATTCCCATTGTAAAGAGCCCTTCTGATAGATATTCTGTTGGATCCAATATCTGAAATGTTGCTGTTACATATATAATTCCCATAACAATCGTTAATGCAAACGGGATCAGAAACCCAACGCCAACCTGCAGCAATATAATTGATCTTCTTGCAATCTTATAACTATTATTCTGTACTTTCTTATATGTTTCGGTGTCGTAGTTTTTCGACTGAAACGCAGCGTCATGCCATCCCATGTATATTTCCTCCCTGGTATACTTTCTGAAATATGGTAAATACGAGTCATTCTGAAACAAAATAATTATACTATGATGCGGAAGATTAGACAACATTACGTTATTACCGTTCAAATCGTCCACTCGCCCCACAAGGAAGCACAAGTCCATTGGATGACACCGGAAGCCCAATCTCATCGGCGGCTACCGTTCCGTGGTATTTTTTTAACACCGTGTTCATCATATAGCTCAATACCGCCGGCTGCAATCCGGTTGTGTAAGAATTGATCAGGAAAAACAAAGGTTCATCGGACAATAACTGTCCACACAACTGTACCAGAGGATAAATTGCGTCCTCAATTTTCCAGATTTCTCCTTTAGGACCTCTGCCGTAAGATGGAGGATCCATAATAATTGCATCATAGTGATTTCCACGACGGATTTCACGTTCTACAAACTTTACACAGTCGTCCACGATCCAGCGGATCGGAGCGTCCTTGAGACCGGAGGAGACAGCGTTTTCTTTTGCCCATGTCACCATACCTTTTGAGGCGTCCACATGTGTGACAGAAGCTCCGGCTGCGGCAGCAGCGAGGGTTGCACCGCCGGTGTAAGCAAAAAGGTTTAATACTTTGACCGGTCTGCCGGCTTTTTTGATCTTTTCTGAAAACCAGTCCCAGTTGGCAGCCTGCTCCGGGAAAAGACCTGTATGTTTGAAACTAAAAGGCTTTAAGTTAAAAGTTAGGCTTCCGTAATGGATATGCCACTGCTCCGGCAGATCGAAAAATTCCCATTCTCCGCCACCTTTGGCGCTTCTGTGATAATGTCCGTTCATTTTACGCCAGCCTTTTTCTGTTTTTGGCGTGTCCCAGATCACCTGGGGATCCGGGCGGACCAGAAGATATTTTCCCCAGCGTTCTAACTTTTCACCTTTGGAACAGTCAATGACCTCATAGTCTTTCCAATTATTTGCAATCCACATATTTTAAATTACCTTTCTATGTTATTTCCTGCGCCACAGCGATGGCATGAACAGAATTAGCAGTGGGTACAATTCCAGACGGCCGGCTAACATGTCGAACATCAGCACAAACTTGGAAAAATCGGAATACATACCGAAATTGCTTGTACCTACACCGTCAAGACCGGGACCGATATTATTTAAAGTGGAAGCAACTGCTGTAAAATTCGTCGTCAGGTTGAAATTATCCACACTGATCAAAAGGGTGGAAACCAGCAGGATGAAAAAATAAATTGCCAGATACACATTCGTAGAGCGCAGTGTATTGTGGTCGATTGGTTTTCCATCCATACGGATTACCTTGACCTCTCTCGGATGTATCACGAGAGAAAGCTGCTTCGGGATCGCTTTGCATAAAATCAGCAATCGCGAGATTTTAAAACCGCCACCGGTACTTCCTGCACAGGCTCCGATAAACATGAGCAGCACCAGGATCATCTTGGATGTCTCCGGCCACAGATCAAAGTCTGTAGTCGCATATCCACAGGTTGTGATAATGGAACCCACCTGGAAAAATGCATGACGGAATGCCTCGCCAAGTGAGCCGTACAAGCTTCGGATATTAAGTGCGATAAAAGTACCCGCACCCAGAATGATGCCAAAATATACCCGGATTTCTTCCACTTTAAAAATTTCTTTCAACTGCTTTGTCATAATGTAAAAATAAGCGACATAATTGACACCGCTTAAAATCATAAAGACGGTGATAATATTTTGCAACACAGGGCTATATCCTGCAATGCTGTCATTGTGGATACCAAATCCACCGGTTCCAACCGTACCAAATGTCAGCGTCAGGGAGTCGAACATCGGCATACCGAAAATACATAATAAAACAATTTCAATGATCGTAATGACCAAATAAATACGATACAGAATTTTTGCAGTGTCCTTCACATGTGGTACTAATCTGCTGACGGAAGGTCCCGGGCTTTCAGCTTTCATCAGGTTGATCGTCGAACCGCCCATCAGAGGGAGAAAGGACATGATGAATACTAAAACCCCCATGCCGCCAACCCAGTGGGTAAAGCTTCGCCACATCAGACTTGTATGTGTGAGTGCCTCCACGTTCGAGAGAATGCTTGCGCCGGTCGTGGTAAAACCGGAGATCGTCTCAAACAGGGCGTCCACATAAGATGGGATCTCACCAGTGATCACAAACGGAATGGCACCGAAAATACTTAAAACGATCCAGCTTAAGGCAACGGCAACAAACCCCTCACGGTTAAATATCTGCGGATGCTTTACTTTTTTTAATGTGATCAGGCATCCGAGGACAAAACAGATGATCCCTATAATAAGGTAAGAATACGCTTCGTTTTCGTGATAGATCATTCCGGTCAGAAACGGAAGCAGCATAAAAATACCTTCGAATTTCAAAACCTGTCCAAGAATATAGCCTATTGTTGAATACTTCATAGCAGCTTAATCCTCCAGAATCTCTTTGATATCGGATATATTGTAACCGGAGGTGGCGATCATAACAGAGTCGCCGGGCATCATGCAATCCTGTCCACTTGGCACGATGACCTGGTGATTACGGTAAATACAGCAGATCAAAGTATTTTTGCGGATCTTTAAATTCTGAAGAGGAATATTGCAGACGGCAGAATTCTCTTTGAGCAGGAATTCCAGAACTTCTGCTTTTCCATCTTCCAGTTTGTATAGCGCCTCCACATTGCTGTTTAAAGAATTATTCATGGAACGCACATATTTGATAATGTACTCTGCAGTGATCACTCTCGGGTAAATAATGCTTCCGAGATCCAGCTTATTGATGACGGAGGTAAAGTTAATGCGGTTTACCTTTGTCACTGTCTTTGCGGAAGAGATTCCATTCGCATACAGGGATAAAAGAATATTTTCTTCATCCAGATCGGTCAGCGCCGCAAAACCGGCTGCCTTTTCAATGCATTCTTCAGATAAAAGCTCCTTGTCAGTGGCATCGCCGCAGAGAATTGTAGCTTTCGGAAGCTGCTCGCTTAAAAACTCACAGCGCTGCTGGTTGATTTCGATAATGGTCGTCTTGATTCCGGACATCAGAAGACTCTTGGCAAGGTAATAGGATATCTTACCTCCCCCTGCGATGATCGTGTTGGATACACGGTTTTTCTCTAAGCCGATCTTGCGGAAAAAGTCGATGGCATCCCTGCGTTTTGCAACGATGGAGACGATGTCATTTGCCGCAAATTCAAAATCACCGTTTGGAATGATGACTTCCTCGCTGTTCCTTGCGATTGTGCAGACCAGAATATCATTGCAGTGCAGGGTTGCGTGGAATTTGGAAAGTTTCAGGCCGCATAAAGGGGAGTTATTTCCTATTTTAAAGTGAAGTAATTCCACACGTCCCTTTGCAAAGGTATCCACGCGGATAGCAGAAGGAAACTGGAAAACCTTTGAAATCTCATTTGCAGCCGTAAGTTCCGGATTAATGATCATGCTCAGTCCGAATTCCTTCTGGAGAAAATCTTTTTCTTCATTATATATAGGGTTGCGGATGCGGGCGATGGTCTGACAGTGGCCACTCTTCTTGGCAATGACGCAGCAGAGGAGATTTTCCTCATCAGATCCTGTGACAGCGATCAGCAGGTCTGCGGTTTCGATACCGGCCTGCTTTAATGTTGTGTGGCTTACACCATTTCCAACAATCCCCATAACATCCACTGTATCCGTAAGGGCACTTACTTTTTCGGGACGGGAGTCGATCACTACGATATTGTGATTTTCGATGCTTAAGGCTTCCACAAGCGTGCATCCTACTTTACCGCAGCCAACAATTATAATATTCATGATAATAAGATACCTTTCATTTCTATATAGTTCATAGCTGATTATAGCACACAGTATCTGTATCGGATAGGGGAAATATTAGTGTGAGAGAGGATTATGCAAAAAAAATTAAAAAAATTGAAAAAAACACTTGCAATATAAAGGAACATCATGTAAAATAGCAACTGTTGTGACATTGATAGCGTAGAAACGCGAGGTTGCTGCATGAAAATGCAGGTTTTCCGTGGAGCGAATGTCAAGTTAGGAAACTGGCGACAAGTCACTGTATCACGAATAACGTCTACAAAAGGTAGAAACAACGTGCCAAATCATCAACGGGAAGATGTTTTGAAATCGAAAGTGGATGACACGCACGGGAATGTGTACAGTCACCGCTTGTCGTACTGATTTATAAGTGCGAAAAGGAGGCGACTTTTTTTATGGCAAGTCAAGTAATGAGAATCACAT
>ERZ780154.1127-NODE-1127-length-14684-cov-3.58644_pt1 | contig 14684 bp, 12 predicted proteins | sample MGYA00511568_ERZ780154 | MGnify/ENA primary metagenome ERZ780154 (study PRJEB29588, sample SAMEA2142525) | human gut metagenome | biome: human gut; feature: human-associated habitat; material: faeces | place: Denmark | collected 2008/2010 ...
CTGTCGTACATTTCCAGATGCAGCACGCCGTCCTCAAATTCACGGTTGTGGATGATGCCGATATTCTTGATGCTCAAATGGTGGCTAGCAAGAATGGTGGCAACCGTGGCGATTCCGCCCGCCTCATCCAGAAGATCCATGTACAGCTCATATACCTGCTTTAAGGTGCCGTTCGCGTGAAGGGTCAGGGAATCCCGGTAGTCTTTTGCCGAGGTAAAGGCCTCCATCAGCGCTTTGCTGTCGGAAGCGGCGATGGCAGAGCGCATATGACCAAGCTCCCCACAGAAAGAGTCAATCAGTCTTAGAATCTGTTCCTGATTGGAAAGACAGATATTTTCCCACATGACGGGGGAGGAGGAGGCAATGCGTGTAATGTCCTTAAAGCCGCCGGCGGCGATGGTTTTCATGGTTCCTTCACAGTCATCGCAGCTTTTCACAAGGTTGACAAGGCTGTAGGCGATGATGTGGGGCAGATGGCTGATGGCGGCAGTGGCATAATCGTGCTGCTCGTAGTCAAGCACCATCGGTATCGCACCGAGAGAAGCCACAAGCTCCTTAAAGTCTTTTAATGCCGCGGGATCGGTCTGGGCGGTCGGGGTGAGAATATAGTAAGCATTTTCCAATAAAAATTCCCTGGCATTGGCAAGACCGGTCTTCTCGGAGCCTGCCATCGGATGTCCGCCGATAAACTGCGCCTCCATGCCGAGGGCGGTCACTTCCCGGTGAATGTCGGTCTTGACGCTGCCCACATCGGTAATGATGCAGCGGTCGCAGACGTGTCCCTTTAAAAGACGCAGATATTCCATGTTTTTCTGGACAGGCGTGCACAGAAAAATATAGTCGCAGTCATAGAAATCCGACAGTTCACAGGGGCTGGCGTTGTCGGTCAGTCCCTCTTTGTAAGCGGCCTCTATCGTCGCGGCATGACCGGCTGTAGCGATAATGACCAGATCTTTATGTAGAATACGAAGGCGCTTGGCAATCGAACCGCCGATCAGTCCAAGCCCGATAAATCCGATTTTCTGAAGTTTCATAAATGAATCCCCCACAAGTTATTGGTACCCAATTATCATAGACATTTCCGCCTGGAAAGTCAACACGTTAATCTGTAGAGTACGGAAAGATGCGGCGTGTATGGCGAGAACATGTCCAAATTGTAAATATTGTGTAAATAATAAAAAGAAGTATTCCAAAAATGTTCAAAAGTAATACATATTATTGCTAAATGTTTCTGATATTATAAATACAGTTAGTAATATTGAATAAATAAGTTGTAAAAAAAGACGGAATTTAGTAAAATATATCCATACATAAAACAATTACAGAATATGGAGGGTTTGCTATGAATGTTTACACAACTGACAGAATTCGTAATGTGGTTTTACTTGGTCATGGGGGATGTGGTAAGACGAGTCTTGTGGAAGCAATGGCTTATCTGGCAGGCATGACATCACGTATGGGAAAGGTTGAGGACGGAAATACCATCAGTGATTATGACAAGGAGGAGATGAAGCGGCATTTCTCCATCAATACTTCGGTTGTTCCGATTATCTGGGAAGATACCAAGATCAACATACTGGATACACCGGGGTATTTTGATTTTGTGGGTGAGACCGAGGAGGCGGTAAGTGCAGCTGACGCGGCGATCATCGTGGTTTCCGGCAAGGCGGGTATTGAGGTCGGCACGCGCAAGGCGTGGGAATTATGTGAGCAGTATAAGCTCCCGCGCATGGTTTTTGTGACAGATATGGATATCGATGAGGCGAGCTACCGTCAGGTGGTACAGGATCTGCAGGAACTCTACGGAAAAAAGATCGCACCGTTCCATCTGCCGATCCGTGAGAACGGACAGTTCGTCGGCTACGTCAACGTGCTGCAGCAGCGGGCGAAGCGCTGGAAGGAGAACGGCGAGGTTGAGAAGACGGACGTTCCGGATTATTCAAAGGAGAATCTTGGCATCTGCAGAGAGGCTCTGATGGAGGCGGTTGCAGAGACGAGCGAGGCGTTCATGGACCGCTATTTTGGCGGTGAGGAATTCTCCGAGGATGAGATCCGACAGGCACTGCGTGTGAATGTGGCGGAGGGAAGCATCGTTCCGGTGCTCATGGGTTCCAATATTTTGGCACGCGGCATCTACACGCTGCTGGTGGACATTGTGAAATATCTGCCAAGCCCGGAAAAGCGCACCTGCACCGGCATCAATGCCAAGACCAATGAGGTTTACAATGCGGATTACGATTTCGCAAAGGCAAAATCCGCCTATATCTGGAAAACAATCGCAGATCCTTTTATTGGAAAATATTCCCTTATTAAAGTCAATTCCGGCGTGTTAAAGACGGACGACATCTTATTCAACCAGCATAAGGATGTGGAGGAAAAAGTAGGAAAGCTCTACGTGATGCGGGGCAACAAGCCGGAGGAGGTAAAGGAGCTGCACGCGGGCGACATTGGTGCCCTGGCAAAGCTTTCCGGTGCGACGACGACCGATTCTCTCTCCACAAAGGCGAATCCGATTCTGTATATTAGAACAACCATCTCCACACCCTATACCTGCAAGCGCTACAAGGCGAAGAACAAGGGTGATGAGGATAAGATCTCGCAGGCATTGCAGAAGCTGATGCTGGAGGATCTGACATTAAAAGCTGTCAATGACAGCGAGAACGGACAGACGCTTTTATACGGCATGGGCGATCAGCATCTGGAGGTTGCGGCGAGCAAGCTCTTTGAGCGCTACAAAGTTGAGATCGAATTAAAACGTCCGAAAGTGGCGTTCCGCGAGACCATCCGCAAGAAAGTCGATGTGGAGTACAAATACAAAAAGCAGTCCGGCGGACATGGACAGTATGGTCATGTAAAGATGACCTTTGAACCTTCCGGAGATCTGGAACAGCCGTATGTATTTGAACAGTGTGTCGTAGGCGGCGCGGTGCCGAAGAATTACTTCCCGGCAGTCGAAAAGGGCGTGCAGGAAGCGGTATTAAAAGGACCTATGGCAGCGTATCCGGTTGTCGGAGTGAAGGCAGTTCTCTACGACGGCAGCTTCCATCCGGTAGATTCCTCCGAGATGGCATTCAAGGTAGCGGCGATGCAGGCGTTTAAAAAAGGATTTATGGATGCATCCCCGATCCTGTTGGAGCCGATTGCCTCCCTCAAAGTGGTTGTGCCGGATAAGTACACCGGCGATATCATGGGAGACTTAAACAAGAGACGCGGCCGCGTGCTTGGCATGAATCCGACGGAGCACGGTTATCAGGAGATTATCGCGGACGTTCCGGTGATGGAACTTTACGGGTACAACACAGACCTGCGTTCCATGACAGGCGGAAGCGGAACATTTTCTTATGAATTTGCACGGTATGAGCAGGCACCTTCCGATGTACAGGAGAAGGAGATCGAGGCAAGGGCATCCAAGGTAGACCGTGCGGAAGAGTAACGGCAGTATGTAAAAGCAGCAGAAAAGAGTAATAGACAGAAAAGAAAGGAGGATGAGCAGAGATGAGAAAAGAACTTCTTGCACTGGTATCGATGTTTGTCCTCCTTTTGAATGATCCGATGGTGGCACAGGCTTATATGATGGTCCCGACGGATGACGCCGGATGGGAGCAGGGCGGGACAGCTTGGATTGATCCATTCCTCGGTGTGAACGATGACGCTGTACATCTGGTGTACGAGTTAAACGGCGGGGTGAATCACAATGCCAATCCGGATGTGATTACAGCGGAAGAACTTCCGTTTGCGCTTGAGATTCCTGTCCGGGACGGTTATAATTTTGCTGGCTGGTATACGGACAGCTCCTACGATCACAAGATCACGGAGATCACGGAAGAAAATGCAGCGAATATGGTTCTGTTTGCAAAATGGACCAGACCGATCGACAACCGCTACAACGTCGAGATGTATTCCTATCAGACCGCGAGCGTGTTAAGCCGCAATCAAAAAGAATTAAAAGAGTGCAATTATGAGTTTCTGGATGAGCTGGACATTCCGGGAATGCCGTCCACCAGAGAGAAAGACTATCTCGACAATCTGATCAGCAGCGAGGGACAGTGTCTGCAGGGACTCTGCTTCACACCGGATTATATTCTTATGACGGCGTATGCGGATGGATCTGACACGAAAGGCTCCTTAATGATCTTTGAGCGTGAGACCGGAACCTATCTGGCGACGCTTGGCATGAAGGAGAAGAGCCACCTCGGCGGAATTGCCTTTGACGGGGAGAATGTATGGATCTGCCATTCCAATTCAAAGACGCTGGAGCGGATTCCATATGAATATATTGAGAGAATCGGAGCCGATGCACCCGGATACTGTGTGGACGCATCTGCACTTTCTGACGAATACAAACTCGACAACATTCCGTCCTGCATTACCTGTTACGGCGGAAGAATCTGGGTGGCAACCCACACCAAATTCTTTGATTCCGAGATGCTTTCCTACAGCTACGATGAGGAAAATGATACGCTTACCTCACTCAGCAGCTACAATATTCCGAACAAAGTGCAGGGAATTGCCTTTGACAAGGGAGGTCAGGTATATCTCAGCACCTCCTACGGCCGCAACAGTTCCTCCTACCTGAAAGTATATGCATCGCTTCTGACGCTGACGAAGCATCCCAATGAGCCGTCGGCAAAGGTAGAGATGCCGCCGTGCTCGGAGGAGATCGCAATTGCGGATGATAATGTGTATGTGTTGTTTGAATCCGCAAGCCTGCGCTATTTTGAGGGAACTGACGGCAAGGGCAACAGCCGATCGCCGATTGACAAGGTGCTGGAAGTGACGGTGGCGTCGATCTGGTAAAAAAGAAATATAGAAGAACATAGCAGAAGGAGCGGTTTTAAGAGCCGCTCCTTCTGTTTTTCATCAGGTTCATGATTTTGTCAGCTTTGGCAGATTCTTCTGCGGACATGTTCTGCTTTAGGATCTGGAATAAGAGATCCGTCTCCGGTTCACTGAACTGGATGTTATTTGATTTTGCGGAATTCATGGCAGAGAGCAGAAACGGCATCATCTCTTTAATGTCGGTCGGCTTTTTGGCGGTGGCAAAGTTCATAAGAAACTGTAGCTTCTCCGGAGACATATCGGCGAGAAGCGGATTGTTGTTCAAAAAATCGTAGGGCATAGGAATTCCTTTCTGTTTAACTGAAGATGGTTTCGTAGGTCTCAAGCATGGAGAACATATTCGCAAGCATGTCGATGGTTTCCTGCTCTTTGCTGGTGCAGAAAGCGCGCAGATCGTTTAACATGGCAACCATATTATTGCTGCCCTCATCGACGGAGCACATGGACATCACCTTGTCTTCCTGCGAGAACACCTGGACGGTGTTTTGCAGCTCCATATATTTTATCAATATGGCAAATTGCTTTTTTTGTGTATCTTTCATGTAGGGGAGCATGGTTTTTAACATCTGCAGTTCCCGTGTCTGTGTCATATAATCAAACGGTGTAAAAGAGGATGTTTCGTTATGATCCATAAGAACCCTTTTTCTTTTAGTTTATGAGCAGAGAAGAGACTTTATGACCGGTAACGCATATCATATAATGTGGGCAAAGGCAAAAGGAAGTATGGAATAAAAGAGGCAGGACTTTTGCCGGAGCGCAATCATATACGCGTCTGTGGAATGGAGATTGGTATGCTTATAATAGAAGGTAACAGTGTATACGAGATTGATGAGGAATGTGTGCGAAAAAGAAAAGTCCCTGAAAAATGCCAGACGGCACAGAAATTGCAGATGCAGAGAAAACGGGATGCGGAGAGCGGCCTCGAGAAAAAGAGCGAACGCTAGAATAATAAAAATGAGGAGCGGCATCTGCCGCTCCCTTTTAGAACCCGTGTGCGTTTTTATTAGCAGCAGCCGAATCCGTTACCGTTGCCGTTTCCGCATCCGCCGCAGCAGAAGAGAAGCAGGATAATCCAAAGGCAGCTGTCATTTCCGCAGCCATTGCCGGAATTAAGTCCGCAGCCGTTGCCACCGCAGCAGCACAGCAATAAGATGATCCAGAGAATGGAACCGCATCCGCCCTCGTTACAGGAACATCCACCACCACAGTTTGTTGCAGCTAAATCACTCATATTAAATCCTCCAAATTTTTCTTACACTGTATCTTATGGCATCCGGAAAGATTTGTTACAAATTTTTCTAAAACAATTGTTATGCGTTCTCTAATTTGCTATGATGAACGTAGCAAAACAGAGCCAGATGGCGGGAGGGATGAACATGGGATTTGTTGTAATTGCGGAACCGGATGAAGTAAATGCGGCGCGCATTAAGACGATATTAGACAGCCTGGACAAGGATTTTTCCTATGCACTTGTCGGTTCAGCGGAAGCAGCGATACAGCTTGTGGAGCAGAATACCACCGATGTGTTTATCGCGGATATGCAGATGCCGGTGATTAAGGGAACAGAACTGTTTTCAATGATTGAGATGATGTCTCCGGAGACAATACGGATCGTGATGACTGACGGCGCACGGATTGCAGATACTGTGGCATTTATGAATGAATGCCGTACCTTTAAGATTATCATCAAGCCGTGCCGTGTGGCAGATGACCTCATGGCTCCGATCCGTGCAGCCTTTCGCTATAAGGAACAGCTGGAGCGGGCTGCCGGACAGGAGCAGGAGCAGGAGACGGCGTGCAGCATGACGGAGCAGGCGTATCTGGAGCGCCGCCGGATGTGGCTGATGCGGGCAAGCAACAATAAGAGAGCGCAGGATGTGCTGGCGGAACTGATGAAGGTGAACCTTTCTTTTTCAGATATGGAAGCAGAACGAAAGGAACGCCTTGGACGCTGGTATGTCTGGGTTGTATCCGAATACATCAACTGCGTTTCGTGCGGGACTGGCGAGTTTAAGACCGCAGCCGAGGGGCTTGCGGCATTCGGCAATAAACCGGAACAGCAGGAATATTTTGAATTGAGGTGCACTGCCGATGAGGTGGTCGACCCGGAACGGATGAACGAGGTCACTTATATTCTGCGGATTATTACCGGACTGTGTAAGGATATCTTAAACGGCTATCGGATCATGGCAATCCTGGAGCCGATGGAAAAGGTCTATGTGCTTCGTGTGCGCATACAGATGTATAAAGATTCATTCAGAATTAAAAATACAACAATGCGGGAGGGATTGTCACGCGCAACGGAACTTGCGATCGACGCGCTCGGATACAAATCTGTTGTCATGAACAAAGAGCAGGAGACGATTTTTAATCTGGCATTACGGCGCTGAATGTCATAATGTCTGCCATTACTATAACAAAGCATTATATCTGCTATAACTTTTTATTCATTGACAAATAGAACAAGAAATGTATAGTATAAGAAGACGGTATAATTGTATACAATTATGCAAGCGGTTATTTATGCAATGATCAAGAAAGATTATACGACGGAGAGAAGCCGTGAAGGAACCGCCGCATTGGATGATGGCAAAAGGAGTGCAGCTATGAGAGAAGTCGTAATGAATAAGAAAACGAACCTGCTACAGTTGGAAGAGCATTTTTATCAGCTCGTGGATGTGGAAGAGCCGAACGTATTCCACAATCTGTTCCCGTACAGTGAGATACCGAAGATCGCATTCAATGATCGTATTGTCCCGCACAACATGCCGGAGAATATCTGGATTACCGACACGACGTTTCGGGACGGTCAGCAGTCGAGAGCTCCTTATACAACGGAGCAGATTGTAACGATCTATGACTATCTGCATAAGCTGGGCGGTCCGAAAGGACTGGTCCGTCAGAGTGAATTTTTCCTATATAGCAAGAAGGACAGGGATGCGGTCTACAAGTGCCTGGAAAGAGGATACAAGTTCCCGGAGGTTACGAGCTGGATCCGTGCAAGCAAGCAGGATTTCCAGCTGGTGAAGGACATCGGACTCAGAGAGACCGGTATTCTGGTAAGCTGCTCGGATTATCATATTTTTTATAAGATGAAGATGACCAGACGTGAGGTCATGAATCTGTACCTGAGCGTGATCCGCGAGTGCCTGGAGACGGGAATCAGTCCGCGCTGCCATCTGGAGGACATTACGAGGTCGGATATTTACGGGTTTGTCATTCCGTTCTGTGTGGAACTGATGAAGCTGATGGATGAGTACAAGATCCCGATCAAGATCCGCGCGTGCGATACCATGGGATACGGCGTGAATTTCCCAGGTGCCGTGATCCCACGGAGCGTGCCAGGTATTATTTACGGACTGACCACCCATGCCGGCGTTCCGTCGGAGTTGATTGAGTGGCATGGCCACAATGATTTTTACAAGGCGGTCAATAACTCCACAACCGCATGGCTTTACGGCGCAAGCGGCGTTAACTGCTCCCTGTTCGGTATCGGAGAGCGCACCGGAAATACACCGCTTGAGGCGATGGTCTTTGAGTATGCGCAGTTAAAGGGAACACTTGACGGTATGGATACAACGGTCATTACAGAACTGGCAGAATACTTTGAAAAAGAACTCGGCTATGTACAGCCGAGCCGCACACCGTTTGTCGGAAGCAACTTTAATGTGACGAGAGCGGGAATTCATGCAGATGGACTGCTCAAGAACGAGGAGATTTACAACATTTTTGATACGGGGAAATTCTTAAACAGACCGCCTCTTGTATCGGTGTCCAACACATCGGGTCTTGCCGGAATTGCACACTGGATCAATTCGTACTATCATCTGCCGAAGGAGAAATGGGTCGATAAGAATTCGGATCTGGTTAAGAAAATAAAAGTCTGGGTGGATGCACAGTATGAGGACGGACGTGTGACGGTACTTACGGATTCCGAACTTGTGGAAGAGATCGGAAAGTGCTGCAAAGAGCTGAACATCACGATATAGCATGAGGTAAATAGATGAGTGAGGATAATTATTCGCTGAGTTCGCGCGTGTTTCACACAATACGTGAAAATATACTGTCCGGGAAATATGCGACGGACGAGGAATTAAAAGAAAAATCCATCGGAGAGGAACTGGGTGTCAGCCGGACTCCGGTCAGGGAGGCACTGCGCCAGCTGGAACTGGAGGGTCTTGTGACCATCATTCCGAACAAGGGAGCATATGTCGTCGGAATCTCCCAGAAGGATATCCGCGATATTTATGAGATCCGCTCCAGGCTGGAGGGACTCTGCGCGAGGTGGGCGTGCGATAACATCACAAAGGATCAGCTGGATGAGCTGGAGGAGAACATTTATCTGTCCGATTTCCACTCGTCCAAGGGAAATTCCGAGCAGGTGGTGGAGCTTGGCAACAAGTTCCATGAAATTTTATACGATGCGTCAGGCAGCAAGGAGCTGCGCCACATCCTGAGGGATTTTCACCACTATGTGCAGCGCGTGCGCAAGGTGACGCTCGCCGTGCAGGAGAGAGCGGTCAATTCAAATGAGGAGCACCGCAAGATTGTGGAGGCGCTAAAGCAGCATGACGGGGCCAGGGCGGAAGAACTGGCGGACGCACATATGCGCAACACCATTAACAATATGGATCATTACGGCTGGGACAATCTGCTCAAGCAGTAAGAGCGGAAGATGCCATGTCAGATAGAACAGAATCACAGCACAGAAAGGAAGCAGCCATGGAAAAAATCAAAATGACAACGCCACTTGTAGAGATGGACGGAGATGAGATGACACGGATTCTCTGGAAAATGATCAAAGACGAACTGTTGTATCCGTTTATCGATCTTAAGACGGAGTATTATGATCTCGGACTGGAACACCGCAATGAGACGGACGATCAGGTTACCGTAGATTCTGCAAATGCAACGAAAAAGTACGGGGTTGCTGTAAAATGTGCGACGATCACGCCGAATGCCGCCCGTATGACGGAGTATCATCTCAAGGAGATGTGGAAGAGCCCGAACGGAACAATCCGCGCCATGCTGGACGGAACGGTGTTCCGTGCACCGATTATTGTCAAGGGGATCGAGCCGTGCGTGAAGAACTGGAAAAAGCCGATCACGATCGCGAGACATGCATACGGCGACGTCTATAAGGCGAGCGAGATGAAGATTCCGGGACCGGGCAAATGCGAACTGGTCTACACGGCGGAGGACGGAACCGAGACAAGAGAGCTGATCCACAATTTTACCGGTGCGGGCGTGGTGCAGGGACAGCACAATCTCTGCAATTCCATCGAGAGCTTTGCGAGAAGCTGCTTTAACTATGCACTTGACACAAAGCAGGATCTGTGGTTTGCCACCAAGGATACCATCTCCAAAAAATACGACCACACCTTCAAGGATATTTTCCAGGAGATTTATGACAGCGAGTATGCGCAGAAGTTCAAAGATGCCGGAATCACATATTTCTACACACTGATTGATGACGCGGTGGCGCGTGTGATGAAGTCGGAGGGCGGCTATATCTGGGCGTGCAAGAACTATGACGGCGATGTGATGAGCGATATGGTATCCAGCGCGTTCGGTTCGCTGGCAATGATGACCTCCGTGCTTGTCACACCGGACGGAAAGTACGAGTACGAGGCGGCGCACGGAACCGTACAGCGCCATTACTATAAGCATCTGAAGGGGGAGGAGACCTCCACGAATTCCGTTGCAACCATTTTTGCATGGACGGGCGCACTCAGAAAGCGCGGAGAACTGGACGGCAGTCACGAGCTGGAAGAGTTTGCCGACAAGCTGGAAAAAGCTTGTGTTAAGACCATCGAGGATGGTAAAATGACAAAAGACCTTGCGCTGATTACAACCATCCCTAATCCGGTTGTATTAAACAGTGAAGATTTTATCAAGGCAATTCGCAGCACGTTAGAAGGAATGTTATTGTTATGATTTTATCCTGTCAGAATATTTCCAAGTCATTCGGGACAGACGAAATTCTCAAAAATGTAAGTTTTCATATCGAAGCAAATGAAAAAGCAGCGATTGTCGGCATCAATGGTGCCGGCAAGTCTACGCTGCTTAAAATTATTATGCAGAAAGAGACGCCGGATACCGGCGAGGTGATCCTTGCAAAAGACGCCACCATCGGCTATCTGGCGCAGTATCAGGATGTGTCCGGACACCGGACCATCTACGAGGAGGTTCTTGACGCAAAGCAGAACATCATCGAGATGGAGGAGCGCCTCCGTGGAATGGAGACGCAGATGAATACGCTTACAGGGCAGGAACTGGAGACGCTTCTGGACGGTTATCACCGGTTAAGCCATGAGTTTGAACTGCTGGGCGGCTACACCTACCGTAGTGAAGTGACTGGAATCTTAAAGGGACTCGGCTTTTCGGAGAGCGAATTTGACCGGCAGATGAGCGAGCTTTCCGGAGGTCAGAAGACGCGCGTGTCGCTGGGGAAGCTTCTTGTGACAAAGCCGGACGTCCTGCTTTTGGACGAGCCGACCAACCATCTGGATATGGAATCGATCCGGTGGCTGGAGGGATTTCTGATGAACTATAAGGGAGCGGTTGTGATCGTATCGCATGACCGCTATTTTCTGGACCGCGTCGTCACCAAAGTGGTGGAGATTTTCCAGCATCAGGGGTATGTCTACCAGGGAAATTACACGGAATTTGCGAAGAAAAAGGCGAAGATCCGGGAAGATCTGTTAAAGCAGTATTACAACCAGCAGCGGGAGATTAAGCACCAGGAAGAGGTCATCACAAAGCTCAAGTCTTTTAACCGCGAGAAATCGATTAAGCGGGCGGAGAGCCGTGAAAAGATGCTGGATAAGATCGAGCGTCTCGAAAAGCCGACGGATGAGAACACGGACATCCATATTGTGCTCGAGCCGGATGTGACAAGCGGTAATGATGTTCTTACGGTGGAGCATTTAAGGAAAGCGTTCGGCACACATACGCTGTTTGACGATCTCTCTTTTGAGATTAAGCGTGGGGAGCGCGTGGCGCTGATCGGCAATAACGGAACCGGCAAGACGACGATTCTTAAGATCATCAACGAACTGCTTCTGGCGGACGGCGGAACCATCGTGCTCGGGTCGAATGTGCACATCGGGTACTACGATCAGGAACATCAGCTGCTCCATATGGAGAAAACGATCTTTGAGGAGATTGCGGATGACTATCCGCAGTTAAACCACACGAAGATCCGCAATGTCCTGGCGGCGTTTTTATTTACGAACGATGATGTATTCAAGCGGATTGCAGACTTAAGCGGTGGGGAGCGCGGGCGCGTCTCCCTTGCCAAACTGATGCTTTCCGATGCGAATTTTCTGATTCTGGATGAGCCGACCAACCATCTGGACATCACATCCAAAGAGATTTTGGAGTCGGCGTTAAACCAGTACACCGGAACCGTCTTTTTCGTGTCGCACGACCGTTATTTTATCAATCAGACCGCAACCCGGATTCTGGATTTGACGGGAGGGACGATTGTCAACTATATCGGGAATTACGATTACTATCTGGAAAAACATGACGAGCTGACCCGGATCTATGTGGAGGCGGAGCCGAAGGCGCAGGCGGCGCAGATGACGGAACAGACCGTGGCGCAGGACGGAAGTGGAACGGACAAGAAAGCGGACTGGCAGGCGCAGAAAGCCGAGCAGGCGCGCATCCGCAAGCTTGAGAATACGCTAAAGAAGGCGGAAGAGCGCTGGAGGATCTGATCGCCGGCATTGATGAGGAGTGCGCAGATCCTGCCAATGCAACCAATTCCGCGAAGCTCGGCGAGCTGACCGGCAGACAGAATGAATACCGGAGCGAGCTGGAAAAATGCTACGAGGAATGGGAGCAGGTATCGATGGAGCTTGAGTCGTGAGGGATGCCGTCTGGTTGTTAAATTTTTGACACATTGACAGATATCTGGTTTATCACTATAATAAAAGAGATGTTTTGATAGAAAGGTGGGCATCACCATGCAGGAAAAAGAAATATCACAGGCTGTCATTCGTCGAATGCCGCGGTATTACAGATATCTGGGAGAATTGCTGGACGCCGGGGTAGAACGTATTTCTTCAAATGATCTGAGCCTCAGGATGAATGTCACCGCATCCCAGATTCGTCAGGATCTCAATAATTTTGGGGGATTTGGCCAGCAGGGATATGGATATAACGTAAAATACCTATATGAGGAAATCGGCAAGATTCTAGGACTGAACCAGCAGCACAATATTATCGTGATCGGTGCCGGAAATCTCGGGCAGGCACTCGCCAATTACGTGAAGTTTGAAAAGCTTGGATTTATGATCATCGGACTGTTCGATGTCAATCCGGCGTTGGACGGTGTGACTGTGCGCGGGATCAAGATCCGTATGCTGGATGAGCTGGAAGATTTCTGTAGAGAGAACAAAGTAGACATTGCAGCGCTTACCATGCCGAAGGAAAAAGCGGACGCCATTGCCAACCGTCTGGTCGGTCTTGGCATTCATGCGATCTGGAATTTTGCACATGTGGATCTGGAATTGATCAATAAGGACGTTGTTGTGGAAAATGTCCATCTCTCGGACAGCCTGATGCAGTTATCCTACAATATTGTGAAGAATCAGCGCGCCAAAGAGAACAGCCGTCAGACAGATTAAAAGAGGTCCTGCATAGCAGGATCTCTTTTTTACTCTATAGGGAACTTTGTTCCAGTGTTTTACCGAAATAAAATGCCGGGTGTGATGCCGGCAGGCGGGAGGGAAAAGATGCGATATATCGTAAACAGCCGGGAGATGAATCTTTATGACAGCCGGACAATCGAGGAATTTCATATGCCGCAGGCAGTGTTGATGGAGCGGGCGGCGCTTTCCTTTGTGGAGACACTGCGCCGGGAAAAACGGAATACGTCAAGAACACTCGTCGTCTGCGGCAGCGGCAACAACGGCGGAGACGGCTATGCGATCGCTAGAATACTCATGCAGGCGGGAAACACCGTCGATGTATTGGAAGCGCCGCACACAGGAAAAGCGTCCGTCGGCAATCAGCTCCAGAAGAAGATCTTTCTTGCGTACGGCGGTAAGATCCTCACGGAATTTCCGGAGGGGAAGTCCTACACGCTCGTGATCGACGCGGTATTCGGCGTGGGATTATCGCGCAGTGTGGAGGGAGAATACGCATCGTTAATCGACCGGATGAATGCCATGGAAGGGGCGAAGGCGGCGGTTGACATTGCTTCCGGCATTTCGGCGGACAATGGAAATGTGCTGGGAACCGCTTTCCGGGCAGATCTGACGGTCACATTCGCGTTTGAAAAGGTGGGATGCCTGCTGTGGCATCGATATCAGTACGCCGGGAAAGTCGTTGTGGCGGATATCGGGATTACGCCGGATGCATTCGGGGAGCGCAAACCGGCGGTGGCAGCGTTAGAAGACGCGGATCTGTCCCTTCTTGCCGCAAGGGAGAGCCACTCCAACAAAGGAACGTTCGGCAGACTTCTCGTGATTGCCGGAAGCCAGGGAATGTCCGGAGCGGCATATCTTTGCGCGAAAGCCGCATATGCAAGCGGCTGCGGGCTGGTGCGCATTTTTACACCGGAGGAAAACCGCGCCATTTTACAGACGCAGCTTCCGGAGGCGGTAATCACGGCATATTCCTCCAAAAAGGCGGAGGCGCCGCAGCTTTTGGAGGCAATGAGCTGGGCGGACACGATCGTGTGCGGACCGGGGATCGGCACGCCGGATACGGCTGCGGGGATGGTTCGCACAGTGATCAAGAATGCGGCGGTTCCGGTGCTTTTGGATGCGGACGCGCTGAATGTGATTGCAAAAGATACAAACCTGCTGCTTCTGCCGCACACGGCACTCGTG